>MDTB01199656.1_pt1 | contig 28259 bp, 21 predicted proteins | sample 811161 | NCBI WGS metagenome assembly MDTB01 (sample SAMN05326650, study PRJNA326480) | marine metagenome | isolation source: seawater | place: Mediterranean Sea | collected 2009
CAGATCTTTGTCGATGGTTTGGGCGCTCGCTATATCGCCTCGGCGATGACTTTCGTTTCGGGAAGGCGCGTGAAGGAGACCTCGCTTATACACAGTCACTGGCCACTGAATTCGGTTACGAGGTAGTACCGACATCGACTTTTGATGTCGATGGGGAACGAGTTAGCAGCACCCGGATTCGCGAAGCGCTTGCGCGCTCAGACTTTGATGATGCGGCACAGCTACTCGGGCGACCCTTTACGCTGTCGGGACGTGTGATCCGCGGCAAGCAACTCGGTCGGCAAATTGGCACCCCCACCGCAAATATTGCCCTTAAACGCGTGAAATCACCTCTTTTTGGCGTTTTCGCCGTGCGTGTTAGTGGTGCCGGGATGCATAATGCGCCCGCGGTAGCGAATGTCGGTGTTAGACCCACGGTCGATGATGGCGCTAAAGCCAATCTCGAGGTGCACTTACTGGACTTCGACCGCGAGATCTATGGCGAGCGATTAACAGTGGAATTCAAGGTAAAACTCAGAGACGAGCACAAGTTTGAGTCACTGGATGCCCTTAAAGCGGCTATCGCCAATGACCGTGACATGGCCCGAGCCTGGCACAGCGCCAACCCGGTGGTTGGGCAGTAATAGAAGAGACGTATTGACAGACAGATGAGCGACTACAAAAGCACTCTGAACTTGCCGGAAACGGCGTTTCCCATGAAGGCGAATCTAACGCAGCGTGAGCCCGAGCGGCTCAAGCAATGGGAGGCGATGGATCTCTACGGCTTGATGCGAGCAGAGGGAGCGGGGCGACCGACCTTTATCCTGCATGATGGTCCCCCCTACGCGAACGGTGAATTACACGTCGGTCATGCGATCAATAAGATTCTGAAGGACATCATCGTCAAGTCGAAGACCTTGTCGGGTTTCGATGCGCCCTACGTGCCGGGATGGGATTGTCACGGGCTACCGATCGAGCTGAACGTCGAGAAAAAAGTGGGCAAGCCCGGTCACAAAGTGACCCCGGCTGAATTTCGGCAGAAGTGTCGAGACTATGCTGCGCGACAGGTCGAGGCGCAGTGTACTGACTTCAAGCGTATGGGTGTCGTTGGCGACTGGCAGGACCCCTACCTGACCATGAATTTCGAATTCGAGGCCAATATTGTTCGCACACTGGGCAAGATAGTCTCGAATGGTCACCTGCAACAAGGGTTCAAGCCGGTGCATTGGTGCCTCGATTGTGGCTCGGCTCTGGCTGAAGCCGAAGTTGAATACCAGGATAAAATATCCTCGGCTGTCGACGTGGCATTCCCTTTTGCTGATCAGGCGGCCGCGCGCGAATTGCTGGGAACCGATTTCGCCGGTGAGTTAACGGTAGCGATCTGGACGACTACGCCCTGGACGCTGGCCGCGAACCGAGGCGTCAGTGTTGCTGCTGATCTCGACTATGCGCTGGTTGAGGTCGCTGGTCGTGCTGTTCTCATAGCAGAAGCGCTGATCGAAGACTGCGCCGAGCGTTTCGGTGCTGAGTCACCTGCGGTGTTAGCAAAGATCAAAGGCGATGCCCTCGATCGCGTCTTGGTGATCCCGCCGTTTGATAGCACGCCGGTGCCGATCATGCTGGGCGATCATGTGACGACCGATGCGGGTACCGGCTGTGTGCACACGGCGCCGGCTCATGGTTTGGAGGACTTCCAGATCGGCAAGGATTATAGCCTTGAGGTCTACAACCCAGTCGGCGGCAACGGTGTTTACCTACCGGGAACACCTGTGTTTGAAGGGCAACATATCTTCAAGGCCAACCACGCGATTGTCGAAGAGCTCGCAGCGCGAGGCACTCTGCTGTGTCATCGGTCGTTCAATCACTCCTATCCGCATTGCTGGCGGCACAAAACTCCGATTATTTTCCGCGCGACACCTCAGTGGTTTGTTTCGATGGAAAAGCAGGGGTTACTCGAGGGTGCGAAGGCCGCGGTCGATGAAGTGAGCTGGGTGCCCGATTGGGGCCGCGCAAGAATCGACGCCATGCTCGATGGTCGACCCGATTGGTGTATTTCGAGACAGCGGACCTGGGGTGTTCCCATTCCGTTGTTTGTGAATAAGGTCGATGGCAGCTTCCATCCGGATACCGAGCGCTTGATTGAGGAAGTGGCTAAGCGAATTGAAGGCACCGGCATTGATGCCTGGTTTGATCTCTCGGCTGATGAGCTATTGGGTGCTGACAGCGAACATTACGACAAGGTCACCGACACGCTCGATGTCTGGTTTGACTCCGGTGTTACCCATGCCTGTGTTCTACGCGAGCGTGGTGGCTTATCTGCACCTGCTGATCTTTACCTCGAAGGCTCCGATCAGCATCGGGGCTGGTTTCAGTCATCGCTGCTGACCGGAATTGGCGCTTTCGGCGAATCCCCTTACCGCCAGGTGTTGACCCATGGTTTCACTGTCGATGGTGAAGGGCGGAAGATGTCGAAGTCGCTGGGTAATATCATTCCCGCAAAAAAGGCGATGAATGATATCGGTGCCGACGTGCTGAGACTCTGGGTGTCGTCAGCTGACTACCGAAACGAAATCGCAGCGAGCGACGAAATCTTCAAGCGCACAGCGGATGCCTATCGGCGTATCCGTAATACTGCGAGATTTTTGTTGGCGAACTTGGCTGGCTTTGATCCATCGCGCGATCAGCTCTCAGCGGCCGAACTGCTACCGCTGGATCGTTGGATTATCCGTCGTGCGGCCGCCTTGCAGGCCGAGTTGCTCGACGCCTACGACACCTATCAATTCCATCACGTGTATCACAAGGTCCACAATTTTTGCAGTGGTGAGTTGGGTGGTTTTTACCTCGATGTGATCAAGGATCGTCAGTACACCACGCAGGCTGATTCGCAGCCGCGTCGGTCAGCCCAAACCGCGCTCTATCACCTAGCCGAAGCACTCGCCTGCTGGATTGCGCCGGTACTCAGCTTTACCGCCGAAGAGATTTGGGAGAATTTGCCAGGTGAGCATGCCTCATCGGTATTTCTGAGCGCCTGGTACGAGCTACCGGGCGACCTGGCCGACGATGAGTTCGATGACGACTTTTGGTCGACCTGTCAGCAGGTGCGTCAGGATGTAAACAAGGCGCTGGAGGCGAGTCGTGCCGAGGGTAACGTCCGCGGCTCGCTCGATGCCAACGTCGCACTCTATGCGAGCGATGAACTGAGGGCGACACTCGAGCATTTGGGGGATGAGCTGCGCTTCGTCCTCATTACTTCAGATGCTACCTGCAGCGCGTTGGATGAGGCGCCAGCCGAAGCCTTTGCTGGGGAGCTCGAGGGTTTACGCGTTGTTGTTGTCGCCAGTAATGCCGAAAAATGTGAGCGATGCTGGCATAAACGCGATGATGTGGGCCAGGTCGCCGCGCACCCAACACTGTGTGTCCGATGCGTCACCAACGTCGATGGCGAAGGCGAAGTTCGTCATTATGCTTGATGCGCCGGCCCGATCGCCCTGGCTATCAGCACCTTTGCTGGGGCTGTGGCTTGCCGCGCTCGTCATTGGTCTCGATCAGCTGACCAAAATGCTGGCAACACAGCACCTGACTTATCGCGTTCCGCTGGAGCTCACATCGTGGTTCGATCTCACGCTCGCACACAATACCGGCGCCGCATTCAGTTTTCTGGCGAGTGCCGGGGGCTGGCAACGATGGTTTCTAAGCGGCGTCGCTCTCGCCGTCAGTGTTTTTGTGCTGGTATGGCTGTGGCGATTGGAGGTGAGCAAGCTCCGTCTGACGATCGCGCTCGGTTTCATTCTGGGTGGCGGTATCGGCAACCTTATAGATCGTGTGGCCCATGGCTACGTGGTTGATTTTATTTCCCTGCATTATCAAAACTGGTATTTCCCAGCATTCAATGTGGCGGACTCGGGTATTACGCTCGGTGCTTGTCTGCTGCTTTGGGATGCTTTTGTTTCTGACGACTAGCGTGATCCTATGAGTTCTGAGTTACCGATAGGCCCCAATACCCGAGTGTTTCTCAATTTCTCGATTACCCTCGAGACCGGCGAGGAAGTCGACAGTAATTTTGACCGAAGTCCCGTCGATTTTGTGATGGGTGATGGCTCGCTGTTACCCGGATTTGAGGCTTGCTTGGTCGATTTAAAAGGCGGAGATAGCGCCATCTTTGAAATAGCACCTGAGGATGGATTTGGCGAGCCGCATCCCGATAATTTTCAGGAAGTTCGTAGATCGGACTTCGCGGGCGACGCTGACTTGACCGCCGGCATGGTGTTTTCATTCGCTGATGCAGCCGGCGGTGAGGTGCCAGGTGTCATCGATTCATTTGATGATGAGACGGTCCGTGTTAACTTCAACCATCCACTTGCGGGTCGGACTTTGACGTTTCGCGTCAAAATCGATCGCGTTGAACCAGCGGAGGTGCACTGATGACTGTCATGCTAGCCAATCCCCGGGGTTTCTGTGCGGGCGTTGATCGGGCTATCGATATCGTTAATCGAGCACTCGAAGTATTCGGTAGGCCCATTTATGTGCGCCACGAGGTCGTGCACAACAAGACTGTTGTAGATGATTTGCGAGATCGCGGAGCTGTATTTGTCGAAGAGTTGCACGAGGTGCCAGACGACGCGATCGTGATTTTCAGTGCGCATGGTGTATCCAAGGCTGTGCAAGCCGAAGCGTCGGAGCGGGGCTTGCAAGTGTTTGATGCTACGTGCCCGCTGGTAACGAAAGTTCATGTTGAAGTGACGGCGTTTAGTCGTGCGGGTCGCGAGTGCATCTTGATCGGGCACGAGGGTCACCCCGAAGTCGAGGGCACCATGGGTCAGTACGATCGCTCGAAAGGTGGCGAGATGTACCTGATCGAAGATGAAGATCAGGTGGCGTCACTCGAGGTGCGTGACCCTGATAATTTGGCCTATGTCACTCAGACGACCTTGTCGGTTGACGATACGGCGATAGTCATCGATGCCTTGCGCGAGCGTTTTCCCAATATTCAAGGTCCTCGCAAAGACGATATTTGTTACGCCACCCAAAACCGCCAGGACGCGGTGAAAGATCTCGCAGCCAAAGCCAACGTGGTGCTCGTAGTGGGCTCGCCCAATAGCTCGAACTCTAATCGGTTGCGTGAGTTGGCAGAGCGATGTGGTGCGCAGGGCTATCTTATTGATAGCGCTGACATGATCGATCCTGCGTGGGTATCCGATGGCGATACCGTAGGAGTAACCGCGGGAGCGTCAGCACCCGAGCACCTCGTGGAGGGTGTGGTGGATTGGCTCAAGGCTCAAGGTCATTCGACCTTGCAATCGCTGGACGGTCGCCCAGAAAACATCACGTTCTCGCTACCCAAAGAGCTCCGAATTCCCACAGTTGAGGTGTAGCGCTCTAAGTCATCAGCGACTGGTGGAAAATTAATCCCAGTGCCCGAGCCGTGGCTAGGAAGGCACAGGTGGGCTGTTTATCTTCATTTTCTCAACCGCAGATCCGGCACGCTATGCTGATTGGTGGTTACTCTATGAACGCCATCCGCTTCGCCAATATCCCTCATTTTTGATGAAAACTGACCTTTGATGCGTGCTTGAGCATTCTCCTTGGTCAGAGTGTCCCCGTGGCGTTGCAATTAAAAATGACCGGTTTCACGCTGATCGAGCTCTTGATCGTCATGCTGATTACTGCAGTGCTGGCATCGATGACCGCGCCGGCGCTTTCGGCTTTTAAGACTCGAGTGTCGCTCATCAGCGATATGCGTCAGCTCCACAGTGCGGTGCTATTGGCACGCCATCAAGCCGTTATTGAGCAGACGGAAATGATGGTCTGCCCCGCCCCCAAAGTAAAAAAGCAGACGGGCATTGAGTGCTCGGGATATTATTCAAATGGTGTCGCGGTCTGGCGACAGCAGAGAGGAGACTGGGAGCTCGTCAGAATGTGGCGCTGGGCGGCCCGACCCGTCATGAATCGACAGGGAACTCGACCGGTATCTGATTGTGTTTTGTTTCAGCCATCAGGAATCAGCAGCCGAAACATGACCTGGTCTATGTGCGCTGATGGGTCTAATCGCTCGCTGGTGTTGAACCGAATCGGTAGGCCATCGCTGCGCGATGGTTGGGGGCAGCGCTAGTCCTCGAAGCCCAACTTTTTTAGGCGGTATCGGAGGCTTCTAAAGCTTTCGCCGAGTGCCTCTGCAGCGGCGGTTCTATTCCATCGATGTGCGGTCATTGCCTCCGCTAAGATCTCGCGCTCAACGGCTTCAAGGTGGCCGTCTAAATCCCCGCCGACCTGCGCCAGTAGCGATGTCTGATTCAGATCTGCAGCCTCGGTGGGTGCGGGCTGTACTGCTGCTGTCGCCATCGCCTCGGGTACTGGTGAGATTTCTAAATCTTCCTCTTCGATCACGCCGCCCTCCGCCATTGCGGCAGCGCGAGCGAGGATATTTTCGAGCTGTCTGACATTGCTCGGGTAGTAATTGTTGATCAGACGCTCCATGGCAGCATCACTGACTACGAGAGATTCGATTCCCTCTTCAGAGGCAAGACGAGACAAGTGATTAGTGATCAGGTGGGGAATGTCATCTCGGCGCTGAGCAAGTGAGGGTACCTCAACGTCGATCACATTGATTCGATAGAACAAATCCTCCCGAAAGCGTCCCGTAGCTACCAAATCACCGAGACGTTGATGTGTCGCACTGATCAACCTGACATCGGTAGCAATCTCGGTTTCACTGCCCACAGGGCGGACTGCTTTTTCCTGTATTGCTCTCAGTAACTTCACTTGAACTGGCTGCGGCAGCTCGGCAATTTCGTCGAGCATCAGGGTGCCACCTTTGGCTGCCTGAAATAGCCCCTGCTTGTCTTGTACCGCGCCAGTGAACGAGCCTTTCAGGTGACCGAATAACTCACTCTCAACCAGCTCGGGGGGTATGGCACCACAGTTAACAGCAATGAATGGTCCGTCATCGCGTGAGCTACTGCGATGAATCAGCCTGGCGACGACCTCTTTACCGGATCCCAATTCCCCAAAGACATGAACCGGCGCCTGGCTGCGCGCGACTTTAATAATTTTGGCGCGAAGCCTATCGGTTGCCGCCGATGGTCCCAATAGTTCATGCGTGACGATAGTCGGCGCATCCACTTTGAGTTTCAGAGCGTGACCTACGAGCTCACGCAACTTATCGAGCGCGACCGGCTTACTGACAAAATCAAAGGCACCTAATTTAAGTGCCTTGGTCGCCGTTTCAATACTCCCGTGTGCAGTGATGACGGCCACAGGCAGGGAGGCATCGAGCTCCTGAACGTGCTCCACCAGTTGTAGCCCATTGCCATCAGGAAGTCGCATATCGGTAAGACAGAGATCGGGCTTAGCTTCATCGATGGCTCGCATCGCCGAGGACAATGAATCGGCGCATACCGTATTCAGATTCATGCGCGCGAGCGCGATTTCAAGCGTTCGCAGAATATCGGGTTCGTCGTCGACCAGTAGTACGGTTTGACTCACTACATGACACCTTTTTCCAGTTGCAGGCTGACTCTGAAAGCGCTCTCGCCCGCGTCGGTTCTACGATACCTCAAATCGGCTCCATTGCTCTCGCACAACTCTTTACAAAGGTACAAGCCGAGGCCAGTTCCGCTCGCTATTGTGGTAAAGAAGGGCTCGAACAAACGGCTTTGAGAGGATTCGGGTACTCCATCACCAAAGTCGATGATATCGAGGTGGCAAAGATTGTTGGAGGGGCTCGCACTGACCGCCAAATGTGCTTCGAGTTGCCCGGTTTTAAGTTCGGAGTGTCGCAGCGCATTGTCGAGCAGATTATCGAGTACCCGCTTCAATTGTTTCTCATCAGCGGTAATTGAAACCGGTGTTTCCTGTTGTAAATAGACAGTCGGCTGATCGGCACGGCCCTCCTGAAATTCCTCAAGATAGCCTGGAATCCAGGTATCCAGATTGAGGGTTTTAAAATCGGGTGGTACGCGTCGAGAGAGTTCGAGCACGTGATTGACCGTGTCATCGATGCGCTTCGTGTTGTTTAACATGATCGAGGTCAGAGCCGGGTCTGACTCGTTCATATCGGGATTTTCAGCGAGTAGCTGCACCGCATTGCTCACGGCTGCGAGCGGGTTTCGTATTTCATGGGCGATGCTTCCGGTAAGGCGGCCTAATGAACTCAGTTTCAATGCTTGGGCAAACTGGGTCATGGGTGTGTAATCGTCGATGAATAGCAGTGCTTCCCCGGCTCTGGTTTCATCGATGCTGGTAAAGCGCGGCAACAGCGTTCGAGTGACGGTCTTGGGCTGAAACGGTTCGGGCCTGTGCCCACCACCTGCACGCCATTCCTCAAGTGCCAAGGCGAGATTGGGTTCAATCGACTCGATAGTTTTATAGCCCCAATGACTTAAATTCAGGAGATCTCGGGCTGCTGCATTGACTGCGCGAACTTGACTGTCTCTGGAGACCGATAGAATACCGGTCTGCATATGCTCGACGATCTCATCATTTAACTCCTGTAGCCGCTCGGCCTCAGTCGTCGCGTCTATGGCGCGTTGCTCGGCGACCGTCATGTTGGCGGTAACGAGCTGCCCAATCCAACTGACTGCAAAGATGAGAATACCGCGCAAGCCGGCAGCTAACAGCCCGCCCTGGCTGTTAGTATCGGTCGCAATATGGAATGCCGTATCGACCAAAATCGAAAGCGTCGCAAGGGCTGCCACTAAGGTGGCAAGTTGGCGATCTCGAAGCAACATACTCGCTGCGGCGACCGTCACCAAGTACAGTGCCGAAAATCCACTGCCCAATACTGCGTTCGGGTGGGCGATTAAGGTGGTTGCGACGATATCGAGTAACAGCACAGCGAAAATGCCCGGTTCGCTATCTAGTGGGGTTCTGGTGGCGACAAAAGCGAGAATAATGCTGGACAGCAAAAGAAGTCCTGCACCAATGAGCTGCTGATTAAGGTAGCTTTCGTTTGCCGTTTGATCCGCCGCCGTCGATAGGAAGAGCGCCAACAAAACCGAGCCGATGACTAAGCGATATACGTTATAAACGGCGAAGACACGGGACCGGTCGATGGTATCCTTGTCGTAGCGATTAGTGTGTTGCGGCATGGGCACATAAACTGTCGCGGGCGTCAGGAGCACTATAGCAGTAGTCATCCGCATTAGCCTCGCTGCGGATGAGGGAGAAAAGCATGAAAGTGGTAATGTGTCAGCTCAATACGTGGGTGGGTGATATCACTGGCAACACCGCCAAGGTGCTTGCCTCGGTGGCTGTCGAGCCAGAACCCGATGCCTCGCATCTGTTTGTATTTCCTGAGCTGACCCTGACCGGATATCCTCCCGAAGATCTATTGTTACGCCCCGCCCTTGCTGAGCATATCGACAAGGCAATCGACCATTTAAAGCGCGAATTACCGCCACAGGCGTGGGTCCTCATTGGTTACCCACGGACGCAGGATGGCGAGCTATTCAATGCGGCGGGGATGATTCACAAAGGCCAACTCGTCGCGGAGTATCACAAACAATGTTTGCCCAATTATCAGGTATTCGATGAAAAGCGTTATTTCAGCGAAGGCAATGCGCCCTGCGTGATTGACGTTGATGGCGTCAAGGTGGGCGTCACTATTTGTGAAGATATCTGGCATTCAGAGCCCGCTGACAGTGCGCGGCGCGTCGGTGCTGAAATCCTTGTCAACCTCAATGCTTCACCGTTTCACCGCGGCAAGCACAAAGAGCGCTGGGAGCTCTTAGGTGATCGGGCGCGCGAGCAGAATATTCCCATGGTGTACGTCAACCAGGTGGGCGGGCAGGACGAGCTCGTCTTTGACGGTGGCTCTTTTGCGGTGAATGCCGATGGCCAGTTAGCTGTTGTGACGTCTGACTACACCGAGGGGCAATACCAATTAGCCATAGAGCGCTCGGTGCGCGGCATTGTGATTGAGCAGCAACCAATACCAAAAGGTCCTGCGGAATTGGCATCGGTTTGGCAGGCGCTAGTCACGGGTGTCAGAGACTACGTTGAAAAAAATGGTTTTCCCGGTGTGGTCCTTGGGCTTTCAGGGGGGATCGATTCTGCAGTGACATTGGCGGTTGCTGTCGATGCCCTAGGCGCAGAGCGAGTGCAGGCGGTGATGATGCCATTTCGGTACACCGCGGATATGAGTATCGAGGATGCGGCGGAACAGGCAAACGTCATGGGTGTCGAGTACAGCGCGATTTCGATCGAAGCAATATTTGATGAGTTTATGCAGTCTCTCGCGCCCCAGTTTGAGGGCTTGAGTCCCGACATTACCGAAGAAAACCTACAAGCGCGCTGTCGTGGTGTGTTGTTGATGTCGATCTCCAATAAGCGCCATCGGCTGGTATTGACGACTGGAAATAAGAGTGAGTTGGCCGTTGGTTACTCAACCCTCTACGGCGATATGGCCGGCGGCTTTGATGCGCTCAAAGACTGCCCAAAGATGTTGGTTTATGCCTTGGCGAGGTATCGAAACAGCCTTGGCTACTGCATTCCCGAGCGCGTTATTGAGCGACCACCATCAGCTGAGTTGGCGCCAGATCAGAAGGACGAGGACAGCCTGCCACCCTATGACGTACTCGATGACATTATTGAGCGCTACGTCGAGCTAGATGAAAGCCCGGAAGTCATTATTGGTGCTGGCTTTGAGCGCGCTGACGTTGAGCGTGTGACACGGCTCATTGATCTGAATGAGTACAAGCGGCGTCAAGCGCCTGTAGGGGTTCGGATTACGACCCGCGGCTTCGGGCGAGATCGGCGGTATCCCATCTCTTGGGCGTGGCGAAAAAATTGAAGCGCTGCAACTTGGACCTATGAGATCGACCCGCTATCGGGTACTGAGAGTCTTAACATCCAGAGCTAGCTTAGCGCTCTCGGAACGCTTAGTTGCTCCAACCGGAAGTAGGGCTTGGCGCTAAAAAGGCCACCAAGAGCCGTCGTCGCTCTCGCTGTCTACCACCGTGGGGCGGTAGTCAAATTGGGGTGGTTTTGGCGGATCAAACAGACCGAAACTTGCCCGATTAATCCAAGAGTGCTCGAGCTTGTCGAACCGAAATTCGGTTGCAATGCTGCAGTTTTCCTCAAGCATGGGATGCTCTGGGTAATTCACACACAGCACACTGAGCGTATCCTGCGCGAGGTCGTCAAGGTTCATGAGTGCGTAGGCCTGGGCCATAACCGCTAGTCCATCTGCTACAGCGGTCGACTGCTGCATGTTTTCCACCACGTTCTGACCGCGCTTGAGCGCCGCCATGTAGGCACCACGACGAAAATAGTAGTTGGCTACATGAATCTCGTGACGAGCCAGCATGTTGCGGAGATAGATCATCCTGGCTCTCGCATCCGGTGCGTAACGGCTGTTGGGGTATCGGGCTATCAATTGAGAAAATTCGGCAAACGACTCGCGCGCACGGGAGACATCTCGCTTAGAGTCGTCAGAGGGAATAAGCCCAGAGAGAAAGTCCTCGGTGAGATCGTAGGGGGCTACACCTTTCATGTAGAACGCATAATCCACATCGGGGTGGGTGGGATGCAGGCGGATAAATCGATCGGCTGCTTCGATCGCGGCTTCGTTTTGAAAGGCCCCATGATAGGCAAAGATCAATTCGAGCTGCGCTTGCTCTGCAAACTTTCCAAACGGGTAGCGGCTCTCAAGCGATTGTAATGTGGCAATCGCGAGATCGTAGTTAGAGCTGGCAATGTATCGCTGGGCCTCACGATACATCTGCTGTTCCCCAGATAGCGTATCGGTGGCTATTTCATCGTCACCAAATAGGGTGCAACCGCTTACGACGACGCTGATCATGATCAATGCGAGCATCCGCATTTGTGTCTGGAGTAAAGCTTTTATCAACGTCGGGCTTCCATCTGATAGCATTTCGGTCGCGCATTGTAACCTGCGGTATTGTTTTGAAAACACCATTTAATCGGTCCCAATTGGAATAGTCGTGACAGATTCATCAGATAACTCATCGCTTGAAGCGATTATTCCGATTCGCTGTCACGGTATGCGCTTGGACCAAGTGGCAGCCGAATTGTTCCCCGACTATTCACGCAGTCGCTTATCGGCTTGGATTAAATCGGGCCAGTTACTGGTGTCGGGTGCGCAGGTAAAGCCAAGGGACAAGGCGCATGCAAACGACACTATTGTGCTGTCAGTCCCCGATGAACCGTTGGTCGAATGGCAGCCACAGCCGATGGCACTCGATATTATTTACGAGGACGAGCACATTTTGGTCATCAACAAGCCCGCGGGACTTGTAGTTCACCCCGCGGCAGGGCATGCCGATGGCACCTTGGTAAATGCCTTGCTCGCTCATGCCTCAGAGCTTGAAGCGTTGCCGCGCGGTGGTATCGTGCACCGACTCGATAAAGACACCTCCGGGATCATGTTTGTCGCGCGCTCATCGCTGGCGCATAAATCATTGGTCTCGCAACTCTCAGAGCGCAGTGTCTCGCGAACCTATTGTGCGGTCTGCACTGGTGCCTTAACGGGGGGCGGCCGAATCGATGCACCCATCGATCGGCATCCAACGGCACGCACTAAAATGGCGGTGGTTGCGGAGGGTAAGCAGGCAGTCACTCACTACCGGATAGCGCATCGCTTTAAGCACTACACCCAGCTTCAGGTAAACCTGGAGACGGGCCGAACCCATCAGATCAGAGTTCACATGGCGCATCGGAAATGGCCCTTATTGGGAGATCCACTGTACGGTGGTCGGCAGCGGGTACCGGCGGGCGCCTCAGAGCTACTGATTGACACTCTGCGACACTTCTCGCGCCAGGCACTCCATGCGCAGGCGCTCGAGTTCGAGCATCCAGCCAGCGGTGATTGGATGGAGTTTGAAACCGATTTACCTGACGATCTAGTCGATTTGCTGAACGTACTCGACAGCGAAGACAACATCGATGTCTAACCTTCATTGCTTGCACCCCGAACTGGGTGTCAGTGGGGTTCGTGTTGTCAGCACAACACGCTTGGGAGGCGTCAGTATTCCTCCCTACCATTCGCTTAATTTAGGCGACCACGTGGGGGATGCCTTCGAGCACGTCGCGGCCAATCGGCAGTTACTGATTAACTCGATATCACCCGCGCCGACTATCCATTGGTTAAAGCAGGTACATGGTGCGAGTGTGGCTGCGCTTCCCGATGCGGGCGTCTTACCTGAGGCCGATGCGGCGTGGACAAGCCGACCCCTCGAGGCCTGCACCATTATGACGGCGGACTGCTTACCCATTGTGCTAGTCGATCGAGAGGCTCGCTGTGTGGCTGCGGTTCACGGTGGTTGGCGGGGGCTAGCGGCCGATGTGCTGAAAGCGACACTCGATGAGCTCCCTGTTAGCTCCAAGTCGCTGGTTGCGTGGTTAGGACCTGCCATTGGTGCGAAGGCCTTTGAGGTTGGGCCTGAGGTCTTAGATGCATTTGACATGAGTCCTGCGGATGACGCGGTGACGACGAGTCGACAGAAATCCGGGCATTACTGTCTCGATCTCAATGCCATAGCGACACGGCAACTGCTCTCAGCGGGTCTGCACCCCGATGCAATACTCGGGGGCGACCATTGCTCGTACAGCAATCCAGAGCGATTTTTTTCGCATCGACGAGACGGTGTCACGGGCCGAATGGCAACGCTGGTCTGGTTGACCGATTAAGCCGGTAACACTCTATCTCACTAACCCCGCTGGCCCCGCTGACCAAGTAGCCCCTCAACCTAATAACCCCTTAACCCGTCTGGGGCAGCAGCCCTTGAAAAATACCCTTACAAATCCCATGTCTTTTGCAACGAAGAATGTTGGGCCTTAAAGAGGCCGAGGAGTGTGACATGCGAATGGATAAACTAACCAATCCATTGCAACAGGCGCTGGGTGATGCCCAGTCGCTGGCCGTTGGTCGCGATCACTCGGTGATTGAGCCAGCACACGTATTGCGGGCGTTATTGGATCAATCGGGTGGTGCGATCGCGCCATTGGTGCAGAAAGCAGGTGGCAATAGCCAGGTATTGAAGCAAGGGGCTGACGAGTTATTGGGTCAGGTACCAACGTTGCGTGATAGCTCAGGTGATGTTCAGGGGTCGCCAGCATTGGTGCGCTTACTAAATCGAGCCGATAAGTTGGCGCAGGATCGAAACGACGCCTATATCTCGAGTGATCTCGTATTTTTAGCCATGGCGGAGTCCAAATCGCCGCTGGCTGCGCTTTTTACCAAGTCGGGTCTGACAGAGGTAGCGCTTAAGCAGGCGATCGACGATGTTCGCGGCGGCGAAGGCGTGCAGTCAGCCGATGCCGAGGAGCAGCGTCAGGCACTGGAGAAATACACTGTCGACCTAACAGCCCGAGCAGAGTCGGGCGAGTTGGATCCGGTTATAGGCCGTGACGATGAGATTCGCCGGACGATTCAGGTGCTGCAGCGACGTACCAAAAATAATCCGGTGCTCATTGGTGAGCCGGGGGTTGGTAAAACTGCGATCATCGAGGGTCTCGCGCAGCGCGTGGTCAACGGTGAGGTGCCCGAGGGTTTAAAAGGTAAGCGTATTTTGGCGCTTGATCTTGGCTCCCTGCTCGCGGGTGCCAAGTTCCGTGGTGATTTTGAGGAGCGCCTAAAGGCCGTACTCAACGAGCTGGGAAAAGAGGATGGTCGCGTCATTCTTTTCATCGACGAGTTACACACTATGGTGGGTGCGGGGAAAGCCGAGGGCTCAATGGACGCGGGCAATATGTTGAAGCCTGCGCTGGCACGCGGTGAGTTGCACTGCGTTGGGGCTACCACTCTCAATGAGTATCGTCAGCACGTGGAAAAAGACGCCGCACTCGAGCGACGTTTTCAGCGGGTGTTGGTTGATGAGCCTTCTGAAGAGGACACCATCGCAATCCTTCGCGGCCTCAAAGAACGCTACGAGGTGCATCATAGCGTGGCGATTACCGACAGCGCGATCATTGCTGCGGCTCGATTGAGTCAGCGCTACATCACCGATCGTCAGTTGCCGGACAAGGCCATCGACCTGATTGATGAGGCGGCGAGTCGAATTCGAATGGAGATTGATTCGAAGCCCGAATCGATGGATAAGCTCGAGCGTCGGTTGATTCAGCTGAAGATCGAACGCGAGGCGGTGAAAAAGGACACCACCGAAGCAGCGATCAAGCAGGTCGAGTTGTTAGACGAACAAATCACAGCGGTGCAACGGGAGTTCGCTGATCTGGAAGAGGTCTGGACTGCCGAGAAAGCGGTGGTGCAGGGCAGTGCGCAGATCAAGGGCGATATCGAGCAAGCGAAGCAAGATCTGGAGGCGGCCCACCGATCGGGTGATCTCGCGCGGATGTCAGAGATTCAATATGGTGTGATCCCTGAACTCGAAAAACGGTTAGCAGCGGCCGATGGTGAAGGTCAGCCTGAGCCAACCTTGCTGAAATCTCGGGTGACCGAGGATGAGGTGGCCGAGGTGGTATCGCGCTGGACCGGGATCCCGGTATCCAAAATGTTAGAAGGCGATCGCAGCCGCCTACTTCGGATGGAGTCTTCGCTTCAGGCACGGGTAGTAGGTCAGGACGAAGCGGTCAGAGTCGTATCGAATGCGGTGCGCCGTGCCCGAGCTGGGCTGTCTGATCCAAAGCGCCCCAATGGCTCGTTCCTGTTTCTCGGTCCGACCGGTGTCGGTAAAACCGAGCTGTGCAAAGCACTCGCTGAGTTTCTATTCGATAGCGAGCAATCACTGATTCGAATCGATATGTCGGAATTTATGGAAAAGCATTCGGTGGCCCGGCTGATTGGTGCGCCTCCCGGCTATGTTGGCTACGAAGAAGGCGGCTATCTGACTGAGGCAGTGCGGCGTAGGCCTTATTCGCTGCTATTGCTCGATGAAGTCGAAAAAGCGCATCCCGATGTCTCCAATATTCTCTTGCAGGTGCTCGACGATGGTCGATTGACCGATGGACAGGGACGTACCGTCGATTTCCGTAACACCGTTGTGGTGATGACTTCGAATCTTGGGTCGGATGTGATTCAGGAGATGGTGGGTAGCGATCACCAGGACATGAAACGCGAGGTCATGGGTGTGGTCGGTGATCACTTCAGGCCTGAATTCATCAACCGGATCGATGAGTCTGTGGTATTCCAGCCACTCGGCGCTGAGCAGATTCGCTCGATCGCCGAGATTCAGGTGGCACAGCTGTCTGAGCGCCTGGCGGATCGTGAGCTAGCGCTTGAATTGAGTGACGCGGTGTACGAGCAATTATCGCGCGTAGGCTTTGATCCGGTCTACGGTGCGAGACCGCTAAAACGGGCGATTCAGCAATTGATAGAAAACCCGCTTGCGCAGGCCATTCTCGAGGGCGAGTTCAGTCCCGGAGATCGGGTATTCGCCCTACTCGATGGCTCTGCGCTACAGTTCTCTCGCGAGGCCATGCGCGACCGAGCGCCCGAGGTGCCGACGACCCAGAGTTTGCACTGAGCGTCTGGTTGATACCTAGCCTTTGATTAAAAAGCACGCGCCCATCGGTAGTCGAGGGGCGTTTTTTTTGAATCGGTGTCTGCCCGGCTGGCTTACGGAATTCGAGACATCTCTCGCATCGCCCACATTGCATGCGCTCGTATTGTTTGCCGAGCAATCAACCTTGCGACCCGCGGCCAACATCCTCGTTTGATATTACCGGCGGCGTTTAAACATCTTTTTCAGTTATCTACTCTCACAATCGGGCTGTGATGGATGCCTTAATGGAATCTCCGAGCACACTTCGCCTTCGTAAGTTCCGACGTGGGGGTGAGCGGTATGGAAGCAAAGGACAAAAGCCTCGGCATTACATTTTCCAGTACTACCGAGGGCATTAGCCAACGCCCTGGTGGGCAGCTGTTTAGGGGTTTCAGTCTAATCGAGCTTTTGGTGGTACTCGCGATCATCGCCATTCTGGCGCGGTTGACCTATCCCAGCTATCGGCAGCATCAGCTCCGCTCGGTCGTCACCGAGGCACGGCTATCACTACAAACCATGGCCACCACCCAGGAGCAGATGCGACTCAAGCGTGGTCGATACCAATCGCTCGATGAACTTCTCCTGCATGTCTCGTTGAGCGAGCGCATCAACCAGCATTATGCGCTGGATCTAAAACTGCCCAACGATGGTCTGGCGTTTCGATTATCGATGGTCCCCAGGTTGTCGGAGGAAACGCTTCCAACGCTGACACTCGATCATTGGGGCCAGTTTTCTTCCGAAGGCTGGTTGCTGTGATGATTAGCTAGGAATAACCCGTGTTAATTGACTTCATGATAGGTGCCGCGCTGGCGATTTCAGGGATGCTGGTTTTACTGATCTTTGGCACCGAGATCATTCAGATGAATATTGAGGCACGCCAGTATTGGCACGCGCAGGCGGCGCTGGCTGACCTGAGTGCGCATTGGTACTGGGCGGCATCACCTGAATTAACAAGGGGCGATCTTTGCACGAAGCCGGCCTTCTCAAGCGACTGGTGTGACCAGATGGCCGTGCAGCTATCGGAAGCGTTGCCCAACTGGTGCGCCACTGTCGAGGTGGCAATTCCACCAGAGGTAAGCCTGTCCTGGGGTCTTCAGGGTTGTGATGCAGGATCGGCGTCGAGCATCTCGCGCAAGCTTTGACTCCTGATAGGTCGTAATGTTTGAGGAACGCGGTGACTGAATTGAATAAAGCACCGGCTTCGGGTGGTTTTACGCTGGTCGAGATGATGATTGCGTTGGGGTTGGCGGTCAGTCTGCTTGCCGTTCTCATGCGCGTATTTCTATCGTTGTGGCTGGCAGTAGGAGAATCAGCATCAGCGGTCGAGGTAACTGAGCGGGCAGTATTTACCCTCAATGCCATAGGGCACTGGACAGAAGAGAGTGCCGCCATCCCAGCGCCAGAGGAGCTGGATGATCGCGGATCGGTCCAGATTGATTCGGCAGCGGATCTGTCAGCTGTGCCAGTCCTAACTCGCGGCTCCGATTTTGCGTGGGCTAATGATTTGACTGATATACCAGAGCTCGCATTCTTTCGCGGCTGCGAATCGCCCAAAATTGCGCCACTAGCGCCGACGCAGACCGCGATAGCGGTCGTGTCAGCGCGCGATTTAAAATGTTTGTCTGGATCGATCGAGCAAGGCAGCTCTGCCTTACTGCTGGAGCGGCGAAAGCCTTGTGTAACACCGTGTGCAGGACCGGGTTTCTTTGCCTTAATGCCCGGCTGTGACGCAGGGACGGCCTACGATACTCGTTGGATGAGTCGGGGGGCCGTGCCCGATGATTGTGCTGGCGCCCAAGTCGTCATCCGATTACAGCGCCAATTGATCTACCTTCGGTCTCACTCCTTTCGGCGCGGCGACGCCAAGCCCGCATTAATGGTGAAGCGGCAATCGGATGAACCGAGTGGCCGATGGCTCGCCTCTGGTATGGTCGCCGACTCGATTAGTGGCTTTGAGCTGTGTGGTATCTCCCGCGATGCTACCGATTGCTTAAATGATGGTCAGAGGGTCCACGCCGTTCGAGTGTCTGTTGGTGCATTTGACTCATCTCACTCATTCGCGCTCAGTCGCTTTTTTGCTCCCCGCTCGTGAGCGACCGGGCTATGCAGGGATTTTTTCTCAGCACCACTCTGGTGGTATTGCAGATCTTGAGCCTCATGGCACTCTGGGGTGCGTTTGAATTGGCAAGAGCATCGTTGATCTTGAGTCAGACGCCGAGCGAGGGTCTACCTTAGTCGGCGGCGACATTAAGAAGCGCCGCGGCTATTCATCTGGGGAGTAGCCTGTGCCCGAGTCACACATCAAACAGTGGGGAAGCGGCGCATTGGCGGCTTCAGAGCGTTGATTACGATAACGAGGCTAAGCGGCGTAAGAGAGGGGCACCGTGGGACATTTAGAAGAGACAGGTTACACCTACTTTGGGCACATGAAGCGGGCGTGGACAATTGCGTTTGTATTATTGGTCCACGGTTTACTGCCAAATATTTGGAAGGACAAGGCAACCGAGCTGATTGAGCAGCACTAGGGTCTGCTTCTATGGCGCGAACCTGAGGTTTTGGCACACAACCCTCATATCGAGTGCTTGCGTTTAGTTCTAGGATCTAGCTCTTACGTCGAGGCACAGCGCCTCAAATGCTCAGACGAGCAACACCCTGTCTCGGGGTTAGCTCCGTTGACCACACCGGCTTGAATCAAGGATATTAGTTTCCGATAAACATCGCTCTGGCAACTACGATGTCCTATCAGGCCGCTCAGTCTGCAGGCACTCCTAAAAAGCTTCTTAGTATCGTAAACCGGTAGCCCGATAACGCTTACTGAGTTCAACAAGTCAGCCTGATGATTTCCTCGGCAAGTGCGCCCTGCGTCAGGCGAGTGTTCCTGTCGAGCCAGATCCGACTCCCATCCTCTGCTCTCCAGAATACTCGTCCCTCAGCAGCGAGGGCCTTTAAGGTGGTTCTAGCCTGGTCACACGTCCGCTGCATTGACTCTCGCTGTGTATCGGTCCTCGGTGCCTCGGGGTCTGCCGGTACCCAGTTTTCAAATTCTAAGTCAGTAAGCTTTGGTGGGTTTTCAGAGAAGGGCGTCCCAGAGAGGGGCGTCCCAGAGAGGTCCGGCCTTGTAAAACTTGGTAAGCGCCGAATAATGACAAAAGGCTGATTGGGTATTGGCGCACGATCGCTGAACACGGGGTTGCCTTGCTTGTCCTTCCAGCGAAACACTGGTTCCGCACTGGTATCAAACGCAACAACAAGCGAAAGACTAGCAATAGCTGCGGCTGACGAGCCGCGTGTTAAAAGTTTCGTCAAAGCAATTCACCGATGAACAAAGCAGGCTGATCAAGTGATCCTGCGCCTATTTTGAGAGTATTTCGCCGATAAACCCGGTGAAATCACCACAAAACCGATCAATTTGTCGTCAATCCTTGACTTGCTCCGTGGCCGTAAAGACAATCCGCTCCGTCACGCGAACGGCAACGGCTATTGGTGAGTACCCTCATCCTCTGGCCCACCCTTATGACGGGATAGTTGTTTGGGCTGTTTGCGGGTTCCGTCAGCATCGTTTCGGGTTAGAAGCGATGCGCTCGGGCTCGACACTGCGCTACCTCGCAGGGCGACCGAACACGGGTTTCGTGATCGATGTTCTGGTAGGTGTCCGGATCGATCCGGCCAGTGGTTCGTGCGACAGATCGCGGCGCGAACGAGTCTGAGGCATCGTCCTTCACATTCTCGCCGTATGTCAGTAACACGGAGGGAGCGAGCAATGGAACAACTCTCAGGCGGTGAAATGATCGTCCGCGCACTCGAAGACGAGGGCGTTGAGTTCATCTTTGGGTACCCAGGCGGTGCCGCACTGCATATTTACGACGCCATTTTTAAGGCAAATTCAGTACCCCATATCTTGGTGCGCCACGAGCAGGCGGCGACACACGCGGCGGACGGCTATGCACGCGCCACTGGAAAGCCCGGCGTGGTGCTGGTGACCTCGGGTCCCGGCGCGACCAATGCGATCACCGGTATTGCCACCGCTTACATGGATTCGATTCCCATGGTGGTGATTTCGGGGCAGGTGCAGAGCCACCTTATCGGCGAAGATGCCTTTCAGGAAACCGATATGGTTGGCATCTCGCGTCCTATCGTGAAGCACTCTTTTTTAGTGCAACGTACTGAGGACATTCCAAGCATTCTTAAAAAGGCGTTTTTCATTGCGACCACTGGGCGACCCGGTCCCGTTGTTGTCGATGTGCCCAAGGACCTGACACACCCCGAGCACAAGTTCGATTACGAATACCCCGAGAGTGTGCAGATGCGCTCGTATCAGCCCTCGGTTAAAGGGCATTCGGGACAGGTTCGAAAAGCAGCGCGATTGCTGCTAAACGCCAAGCGGCCGGTGATTTATGCCGGTGGTGGTGTGATTCAGGGCGAAGGCTGCGACTTACTGACTGATTTAGCCCGACGTCTTAATTATCCTGTGACCAATACGCTTATGGGGTTGGGTGCTTATCCAGCTACCGACAAGCAGTTCCTCGGCATGTTGGGTATGCACGGGTTTTACGAGGCGAATATGGCGATGCATCACAGCGATGTGATTCTTGCCGTTGGGGCCCGATTCGATGACCGTGTTACTAACACGGTGAGTAAGTTCTGCCCCGGCGCAAAGATTATTCATATTGACGTCGATCCAGCTTCGATCGCGAAAATTGTCCCTGTCGACGTGCCAATTGTCGGGCCGGTGACAACGGTTTTAAACGATTTGAATGCCCAAATTGATCAGCAGTTGGCGAGTACCGATCGCACGCTACCCGATGCCACAGCCCTCGATGAGTGGTGGCGCCAGATCGATAGTTGGCGCGATGCTCACGGGCTATGGCACGGCCGTCGTTACGGAGAGTCGGATCACATCATGCCGCAGGATGCGATTACGGCGCTGTATAACGCAACCAATGGTGAGGCCTATGTCACCTCCGATGTGGGTCAGCACCAAATGTTCGCGGCCCAGTATTACAAGTTTGACTATCCGCGCCGCTGGATTAATTCAGGTGGGCTGGGGACCATGGGCTTTGGCTTGCCAGCTGCGATGGGGATCAAACTCGCTTTGCCCGAGGCGGAAGTTGCCTGCGTGACCGGTGAAGGCAGTATCCAGATGAATATTCAGGAACTCTCCACCTGCGCGCAATACGACGTGCCCGTGAAGATTGTGAGCCTTCGTAATAATTACCTTGGCATGGTGAAGCAGTGGCAGGACATGCAATACGACAGTCGCTACTCCGAGAGCCACTACGCCAGTTCGCTGCCTGACTTTGTAAAGCTAGCCGAGTCCTATGGACACGTCGGAATGCTTATCGAGAAGAAAGAGGATCTAGAACCTGCGATGAAAGAGGCGTTCGCGCTTAAAGATCGTCTGGTGTTCATGGATATCTTTGTGGAACCCCACGAGCATGTTTATCCGATGCATGTAGCGCCCAGTGGTGCGATGAAGGATATGTGGCTCAGCAAGACGGAGAGGACTTAATCATGCGTCGCATTTTGTCTGTCCTCATGGAAAACGAGCCGGGAGCGCTGTCACGCGTGGTTGGGCTGTTTTCGCAGCGTGGCTATAACATCGAAAGCCTGAATGTTGCGCCCACCACTGACCATACGCTGTCCCGCTTGACTCTCACTACAACCGGTGACGACCTTAAAATCGAGCAGATCACTAAGCATCTCAACAAGCTTGTCGATGTGGTTAAGGTAGTCGATCTAACCGAAGGTGCGCACGTTGAGCGAGATACCCTGTTGGTGAAAGTGCGCGCGATTGGTGCCCAGCGCGATGAGGTGAAGCGGACTACCGATATTTTCCGTGGTCACATCATCGATGTAGGCCCCATGACCTACATCGTGCAGCTGACGGGTCCTGTCGACAAGCTCGATTCGTTCCTCACGGCGCTCGGTGAGACCGAGGTACTCGAGGTGGTGCGATCGGGTGTCGCGGGTATGTCCCGTGGTGAAAAAGTCCTGTCGGTATAAGCCCTGTCGGTATAAGCCCTGTTGGTATAAGTCCTGTTGGTGTAAGTCCGGATTGATACGACGTTCTGTTTTTGGATGATTGTATGGCGTTTGCTGACTGTGTCGCCCAGCCGTCCCGCTTGTGAAACATCACATCGGATGCGCCTGTGTCTCTGCTGATTGAGCCGTAGCGTGTAACACTCGGAGGCCTGAGAGTAGGGCCGTCGACAAGTCGGCAGCTTTCAGGTGTTGGTCAGAGCGGTGTGTTCGCGCGGCAGGCCCCATCCAAGATCTAAAACCGCTCAGCGAAGTTTCAGGTAACGCTCATTGGTCGCTTATGGGGTCCCCCCTAGCGTATATTAGTGGAATCAATGAGCTTTTGAATTTTGAGTATGTTGTCATACGAGTAGAGACAATTGAGGTGCGGCGGGCTTGCTCACTCTAAACGTAAAACAGAAAAATAAATAAAGCAGCGTGGCAGACTAGGGCGAGTGACCCTAAGTAATCACCACCCTCGCTTGGGGATCTTTACATGGTGACCTTGGTCCGCTCAAAAGCGCATTGGATTCTCGCCTGCTTACTTTCCTGCTTCGCAGCGGCTGGTGCGTTGCGTTCGAGTGAGGTCTTGGCTGCGGATTCGCTGTCCGAAGAGGTCATGGCTGCGCTCATGGTCATTCTCGGTGGTGGCGTTGATTCAGACAATGACGGCGTCGCAGACGAGTTTGATGCTTTTCCTGATGACCCATACGAGACCGACGACTCTGACCGCGATGGTGTGGGTGACCTAGCCGATGCATTCCCCGATGATCCTTTTGAGTCAGTGGACACCGATGGTGATGCGATAGGCGACAACGCCGACACCGATGATGATGGTGACGGCATCGACGATCTCTACGATCCCGAACCGCTGGTAGTCACCGATGTAACACCATTGCTCGCGACTTTCAGCGAAGCCTTCGGTGATGCGGTAATTGAGAGCGAGGGCAATTTCCTGTTCCCGTCAACCGCCGCGGATTGGGCTGGGTTTGCTAATAAGAATACGGCGATCTATCCCTTTGTTTTTGAAAACGGCGGTCGCTTGACCTTCAACGCATCGCTTCCAAGCGGTGGGTCTGCCGATGTTCGATTCCGGTTTGAGTACTTGCCACACCCCGATGTCGATCCCGCCTACAACACTGAAGCGATCACTGTATCGGGCAGCGTACCGACTCAGTACTCAATTGATCTTCCACCCCAAGGTGCCAACACCTTTGGCTCGCTTATTCTCTACCTGAACACCAAGGACGTAGTTGTATCGGTGACCGATGTGCTGGTGACCGCCAAGCGGCCACCCATGGCTATCGACACTGACGGAGATGGCGTTGCCGATGCCGAGGACGCCTTCCCGACTGACCCGAGCGAGACTACCGACACCGATGGCGATGGCGTCGGTAATAACGAAGATACCGATGATGATGCCGACGGTATTCCAGACGATGAGGATCCAGCGCCGCTCGATCCCAATAATGAAACTGGCGATCTCGTGGTGCTGTCCGGCGGTCAGGTGGATGCGCTTTGGGATCGTGGTATTGGCGCCTATGACTCGGCGGCTTCTAGCGATTGCATGAATAACGGTGGCGAGGGTTGCCCCTCGATCGGGTGGTCTCAGGTCGACGACAGTGAGCGCGGCACCGTTCTAGAGGTTGAGCATTCAAGCTCCGGCGCTTTTGCACTCTTGTTTATTGCGGCTAGTAACGGTCAGGACCTAACCAATTACGCGAATGGTGCACTCGAGTTTGATATCAAGGTGATGTCAGGAGATGCCAACTTCACCATGAAGCTCGACTGTCTCTACAGCTCGGGCTGCTTTAGCGCAGACCTACCCTTGGGTGAGTTGGGTGTCGATGGCTGGGAGTCGGTGCAAGTGCCGATGTCTCAGCTTCGCAATGCCGGACTCGATATCACCAAAGTCGATACAGGTATTGTGATCTGGGCAACGGACACCACGAGCACTGTCTACCGCTTGGACAATGTCCGCTTTACTGGCTACGACCCCGATGCAACAACCCCACCACCGGTCGTGGGCATTCCCTATCAACTTACTGAAATGGGTTTAGGTAGTTACTCGGATGTGATCAACCCTGCGAGTTACCGGTGTGTAGAGGACTATGGTTTCTGGTTGTACAACGCTGGGGTTATCCCCTTCACCGACCTGGGAACCTGCGCCAATGTAGAAAACGCAAATCCGACTAAGCGCCTGCCGCAAGTGGCTGGCGATGCGGCAGATATGCACACCATGACGCATCGCTGGTGGGGGTCATTGTCGTTCATTGGTGAAATGCGGGTGGGCGATCCCAACAACGCGGGCCACCTCACGCCGGATCCCTTTATTGCGCGGATCACCGAGCGGGGCGTTCGGGCGATGGCTATCCCGACCGGCTTGTCCGCCGGACCCGGTGGCTTTGGTTATAACATCCCAGATCCGTTCTCCGAGGTGTTCGATGGTATTGCGATTGGTAACTCAGCGCACAGCAACATGGAAGCCAAGCTTCACGATTACTCAGAAGGAGCGGTAACGGCGGGTTGGTACGACGGCAACACCTTGGTGATGGAGGCAACCTTCGTCTACGGCTCGCCCTACATCTTCTTCGATGTGTATTCAGGTTCGCCTCAGATCAAGACCTGGCCCAACGCGTCACCCGGTGAACGCGGTATCTGGCACGAAGGCGGAAACAGTCTCGGTGTCTGGACTGCCATTGCCGGTGGTCGAAATAACTTTCTCATAGTGGGTGATTCGGGCACGACCTTTAGTAACACCGATAGTGCAGTGGTGACCATGTCGGCGCCGAGTAATTCATTCACGCTGGCGTGGTCGCCCAATGACTCGAGCGCAACGCGCCAGACCATCGAGGGCTACGCGCGTAATGCGGTGCGAGACGTGACTATCGACTATGCGGTAGATCGCGCTGATAACAGTGTGACAGTTAGCCATCGCTATTTAGATGCGAGCGGTCAGGCAGTCGAGACCATGGCGGGCTTGATGCCGCTTCATTGGAAGCGTGTCTCAGGCTTGAGCTACGCCACCTCAACTCGCAGCGCGAGAGGTGTGATCAAATTTGCCCCGACCACTGGCTTTGATTACGAGTTGCCAACAGTGGGTGTATTGCCCGCGCTTCCGGTTATCGACGGGTCACTCAACAATGCCACGCTGCGCGACCTGGTGGGTGATTTTATCGACCTCGGTCCCAACCAGTGGAATATGCGCAGCGATACCTACTGGAACGGCAAGGAAGTAGGCCGTGTGGCAGAGGTGCTCGCGCTCGCTGATCAACTTGGCATGACAGCTGAGGCGACAACGCTTCGCGATTGGCTGAAAGAAGAGTTGGCCGATTGGATGAGTGCCGAGCGCAATGGCACGCTCGATGACGGCAATTACTTTGTCTACGACGAGGACTGGAATACGCTGCTCGGTATGGAAGAGTCGTTCCTTTCACACACCTTGTTGCAGGATCATCACTTTCATTATGGCTACTTCATTCGGGCGGCGGCTGAAGTCTGTCGTGTCGACAAAGCGTTCTGTAGCGCAGAGCAGTATGGCCCCATGTTTGAGATGCTGATTCGCGACTACGCGGCCGGACGCGATGACGAGTTATTCCCATACCTGCGTAACTTCGATCCGGCGAATGGTTTCTCATGGGCTTCGGGTGAAGTGAACTTTGTTCGAGGCAACAACAACGAATCGACCTCGGAGGCTGCGAATGCCTACGGCGCCATGGTGCTTTATGGTTTGGCCACGGGGAATGACGAGATCACCGAGCGCGGCATGTATCTGCATGCATCAACCTCTGCCAGCTACTGGGAGTACTGGAATGACATCGATGGCTGGCGTGGCGGTAATGCCGAAAAGCGCAACTTCCCATCGGGTTATCCCCGCATTACCACCTCGATTATCTGGGGTGAGGGCAGCTCATTCTCGACATGGTTTAGCGGCGCATTTGCGCATATTTTGGGGATTCAGGGCTTGCCCTCGAATCCACTGATCATGCACGTCGGTCTCTATGCCGATTATCTCGATGAGTACGTGGAGCTCGGTCTCGAGGAGTCTTCTAACGGTAAGCCCTCTGGCTTGCCCGCTGATCAATGGACCGATCTCTGGTGGAATCTTTGGGCGATGACCGACCCCGATATGGCTATTGCTGACTATGAGGCAACGGCCAGTTATTCGTCCGAGTACGGTGAGGCGCCCGCGCACACCTATCACTGGCTTTACACCATGAAAGCCTTGGGTGAACTGAAGACCGGAACCGGTGAGTTGACAGTGGACTACCCCGGCGCCATGGCGTTCGAGGTCCCCGGTGCGTCGCCGAGTTCAGGTGTGATGAATTATGTTGTTTACAACTACAGCAATGAGGTCAAAACGGTGACCTTCAGTGATGGCAAGGTGGTAGAAGCGGCAGCCAATGGTTTTACTGTGTCTCAGTAAGCGACTCTGCACGTGGGGCAATGGATTTTTGACTGGACTCGATTTTGACCATGACTAGGGGTGTAAAGCTTGCGACCCACGAGATGCGGGGTGTTAGTCGGATTGAGTTGTAACTGACAGGCCCAGGGACAAAGGCAGATGTTGACGAGGTGTGCACTGGGCGAGGGCGTTTATGCGCTTTCTACGCAGCCAGTCGTTAACCTATGACTTTACGCAGAAGTGCTGGCTCTTGTGATGATTCGAAAGCAGCTAAAGCTCTATTGGCTCGACTAACGCCACTTAGCCTTATTATCCCAAAGACCTTAAAGGTCGATCGACTGCTTGGTGATGCCCTTGAGCTCAAACGCAGCTTCTTCAAACGAAGGCGGGCCAAATAGCGCGCGGGCATTATTGGAAAAGCCGTATTGCTCCTTGGGCAAGCCAAGGAAATTGTTGTCCATTTTGTTATTCAGATTAACGTCGTGGAAGATGCCCACCGCATATTGGCCGGCTGGGAGCTCGTATTCGAAGCTCGACGTGCCCGCTTCCACCATCACGATAGTGCCATCAACGATACCCGGTGCCGCGCCACCTTTCTCGCCACGATCGGCCTCTAATGCCTCGGCGTTGTCGTAAACCGCCACATGAATCTCGCCCGCTTTCTTGATGTTGTTGACTTCAACGATGAGGGTGTCGGCGAACGCGCCGACGGAGGCTGTCGAGGTTAACAGCGGTACGATGATTACAGGTCTCAGCAGGGGTCGCAGAGAGACAGCTAGAAAACGCGTGGCACTCGAGCTATTCATTGCGGTAACCTTTTTACTTACGCCGACTTTTTATTTCCGGCGACTTTTTATTTACGGCGGCTGTATTGTGGACTTGCTGTTTTTGGAAGCCAAACCGATTCCTAGCCATGCCATCGCGGCAATGCTGGCTGTGATTCTGGGCGGTATTCAATTTCTTCGAGAAAAAGGAACGTTTGGGCACAAAGCCCTGGGCTGGACGTGGATGCTGCTGATGCTCTACGTCTCGGTATCGTCATTTTTTATCAGCGAGATCCAACTATGGGGTGCGTTCAGTCCGATTCACTTCCTGAGTATTTGGACCATCATTTCGATCGTTGGTGCTTTCTACTTTGCCCGCGTGGGTAACATTGCGAGGCATAAGCTGATCATGCAGCTGCTCTACGTATTGGCGCTGATTGTGACTGGGTTGTTCACCCTTTTCCCGGGGCGCGTCATGCATCAGGTGTTGTTTGGGGCGGAGGCCACGCTGGTTAGTAACTTGCTGGCACTAATAGCCACACCTCTGAAAGCCTAAACACGAGCCACGCTTCCGGTCCCACGGGGTAGGCAGTGATGCGCTGGGTCTCACACCCGCGGGACTAGCGGTCTTAATAA
>MDTB01094690.1_pt1 | contig 28255 bp, 22 predicted proteins | sample 811161 | NCBI WGS metagenome assembly MDTB01 (sample SAMN05326650, study PRJNA326480) | marine metagenome | isolation source: seawater | place: Mediterranean Sea | collected 2009
ACCTTGCGAACACTTATTTCGGGACTATATCCCGTTCAATACGAGCGCAGAGCATCTAAAATTGCCAAAGCTAGAATTGCTGATATGGGAGGGATTCCGAAGACTGCCGATGACAGCCACAAGCGGGCGCTATTTAAAAAAGAATACGAGACAGCTGCTATAGAGCAGTTTAATACGCTTCCCAAGATGCTGAAAAAGAACGGGTACGTCTCTCACCAGAGCGGCAAATGGTGGGAGCAATCATATCGACATGGAGGTTTCACTTATGGCATGACTGATGGGTGGAGCTGGGAGGATTTAGTCGAGCAAGGCGATTCCGGATTTTTCACTCAAATGGGCGGGTGGGGCAACTCGATCGGGCGCACAACCATGACGCCGATTGATGAATTTTTACAGGAAAACGCACACCGGCCCTTTTTCTTGTGGTTTGGTCCATCGCTACCTCACTCGCCGTTAAATCCACCTCACCGATTCTATAAATATTTTGAATTACGGTCAGATCTCTCCGAGTCAGCCAAACTTTACTATGCTAATATCGCATGGTTTGATTGGTCTGTTGGTCAATTAATAGACAATTTAGAGAAGAATGGTGCTCTCCATAACACGCTCATAGTATACCTGAGTGATAACGGTTGGGATCAGGAGGCCGATAAAGAATATATAGAGGACTACCTTAACCTCGCAAATGGCGGACCAAGGGGTAAGGCATCTTTTTTTGATACCGCTTTCAGAACGCCTTTCATTTTTTATTGGCCTGAAAAAATTAAACCACTAAAAGATGATCAGCATCTCGTTAATGCTATTGATATAGTACCTACCCTTCTCGATTACGCTGGAGTGGCTATACCCCGAGAACTACCGGGATATAGCCTGCGACCTGTTCTTGAAAGGGGAAGTCTGAAAGATCCTAGGACTTTTATGGTAGGGCGCCTCACAAACCATCGAGCGGGTACTAATTTTCGTGGACAAATCCTAAGCAACAGTGATGATCCCATGGGAATCAAAGTGACCGCTTACTACCGGCGAGATTTACGCTGGCATTTTGTTTGGGTGCCGTCCAACGATGAATTTGTCCTTTACGATTTACAGATCGATCCAAGACAAATAATTGACTACTCGCCCCAGTCTCCTGATTTAGTCGAGTCATTTAAAGCGGATATCCTGTCTTGGCGATCCACGTATGATCCATAATTGTAAGGTGCTTCGCCCACTCACTACGTTCAAACGTTTTTGCAAGAACTGTATAAGTTTTTTCTGACAATCCAGACGAAATTAACGATACTAAAATTATAAATAACGCATCTGTCTCACGAAGGGGTACGTGATACAGTTTTTTTAAAGTAGACACGGCGAATTTCGGTAGGTTTAAATCACATGCTGAATGAGAATGAGTCAAAATCCAAAAGAAAAGTTGATTAATCAGAGACAACGGAAAGCTGCTTTTAAGTATACTGAGTTCGGGACTCTTCAGTTCTTCAAGCCACTGTCTTCTAAATGATTTCAAGAGGGGGCTATTATCAGAAATGTTAAATCAGATAAAACAGACAAAGTCCTTTTGCTAAATTTATAGTAAGCTTTTTATGTCAACTTATTACTCAACTGATGCGTGCATGATGTTGTCACAAAGTATCCAAATCCATTCTTTTTAGGAGTTCCACCCTGCAAGCTATGATGTCAAACAAGAAGTCGGTTTTAGTTAATAGTCATGGTACCTGTGTTGCTTGGGTAGTCTTAATCTTTGCCTCCCTGACCATTTTTGGGGCAAAAAGTGCTTCTTCAGAGGAGAAACCCAATATCCTCCTTATAATGGCTGAAGATTTAGGAGGAAGAATTACTGCGTTTGGAGATCAGGTTGCAATAACTCCCCATCTCGATGCTTTATCTAAACAAGGCACTCGATATACAAATGTATTCACCACGTCCGGCGTATGCGCGCCCAGCCGGACCGCACTAGTGCTCGGGATACACCAAATCTCCGTTGGTGCTCAACACATGAGGGCAAAAGATCTTGATGGCCACAATGCGGCGCTTGCTATTCATGGGACCCCATACAGAACAGTTCCGCCACCGGACGTAAAAGCTTACCCTGAGTATCTCAGGCATCGCGGTTATTTCACCTTTAACCACAAAAAGCATGATTTCCAGTTTGCGGTCACCTGTTGTGGCCCCGGCGGTGGCCCATTTACGATTTGGGACAAAGACAAGGCTGGATCATCTTGGAGAGACGCCAAGTTTGACACAACCTTCAAAAGTAAACCATTCTTTGGCCACATTTCACTCGGAGACACGCACGAGGGGAGAAAGTTTCCAGATTTTCTCAAAAAGGTTCGTAAAGGGAAGACCTTCCCAAGCTACAAAAATTATCCTAACTACATTCAAGAAATAGATATTACCGCCCCAGAAAGAGTGGTTATTCCCCCATACTACGCCGATACATTAGCTATCAGAATGAGTCTTGCACAGCACTATAACGATATTCATCTGATGGATCGGATGGTAGGAAGTATTCTTTCAGATCTGAAAAATGACGGGCTCGAAGATGACACAATTGTAATTTGGACCACAGATCATGGTGATGGACTCCCGCGAGCTAAGCGTGAAATCTATGACAGCGGAATTAAGGTGCCAATGATCATACGGTGGCCGGAAAAATATCGGCCAGATGATCACCCGGCAGGAGGGATTGATGATCGACTCATCAGTTTTGTCGATCTTGCACCTAGTATACTGAGAATGGCAAGTGTACAAGTGCCCAGACATATGCAGGGACGGGCTTTAGTTGGGGACAAAAATCTTACTCCGAGACAATATATTTTTGCTTCTAGAGACCGGTTTGACGAACAATTATTTATGGAAAGAGCTGTTAGGGATAAAAACTATAAATATATAAGGAACTATACGCCGGGAATTTCAGGCGCTAGATTAATCGGCTACCGCGAGCAGTCTCCGATCATGGCGGAAATGCGCAAGTTGCTTCAAACTGGCCAATTAAATGATATACAACGACTTTGGTTTGCGCCCCAACCTGAGGAGCAGCTATACGATCTGAATGTCGATCCTCACGAAATCCAAAATTTAGCGGCTGACCCGCACTACGAGAAAGTAAAGCGCCGAATGAAAAATGCATTAGAGGCCTGGAGAAAATCGGTTGGTGATATGAGTAAAATGCCGGAGTCTGTTATGGCAAAAATATTTTGGCCGAGAGGTGTCCCACCAGTCACGAAAAGTCCTTCTATCAGTGTAGATGACAATAATTTTGTAATCCTCCAAAATAAGACTACATCCGCATCCATTGGATATAAATTTCAGGGCACTGACTGGCAGCTTTACTCCAAACCGTTTCAACTCATAGAGAGTCAGGTGGTCACCATTAAAGCTGTGAAATATGGCTGGAAAGAAAGTGGAGAAGTAAAATTCTCTATTAGTCCACCCTAATGGTGCTTGCGCACAGTTAAATTAAATCTCTAGCCGAGACACAGATTGAGGTTTTAGTGGGCGTTGCAGGCCAGTAGATTTTCTCCGCTTCAAAAGCGAGCACAAATATACTTGTGAGGACAGATTTATACTCAAACTTCAGTTAAAAAATTTCGCGCCATAAAATCTTAAACTTCTTCAGATCCCAAGGACATAACCTATGACAAATAAAAAATCGAAAACTATTAGCTCACTCTTTTTGCTACTTTTCCTGTTATTTATGGCAATAGAGAACCTTGCGCAGTTCTTTGATCTATCTAGTTTAACTCTTGTTCTCGGTGGCGGTTTATTGTTCAGTTTTTCTGGAGAGCACACTTTAAAAACCCGTTTCATAAATTTTGGAATTGGAGCATTAATCATCACCTGGATTGGTGCATTGATAGGTTTTATCCAAATTCTTACAAATTTTGAAGTATTGAATTCAGAACAACTAATTCGATATTTTCGTTTTCCTCTTATCTGCCTTTTTTATGGTTACTTGGTGAGAGCAATATCATTTATCGTCGCAGAAAATCTTTTCACTCAAGCTGATTGAATTTTTAATTTCAGAAGAGGCAACTCTTAAAAGTTGGTGTAATTGAGCAATAATAAACGTTTTTAGTCTTCAGCGATGGGAAGTGCATCACGAATTTTTTAAAAATACAAATTGTAATTTTGCTTTAGAAATCCGTTCGGAGACGATCATACAAAACGCTGATACCTTAGCGGTCTTGTTTGTTTCGGCTCTTGACGATTAATTCAAATCAAAACAGTGATAATTCAACAGTATATTGGGTGAAGAACCCTCTGGACATTATAGATTTCAGTTGACCCTATCTTTGGGCGATGTGAATATTCAAGACATATCCTCACAGCAGACTCTTGTCAATGATAATCTTACACGGAGTCTCGTCGTCTAATTATTATAATTTGGTAAAACATGTCCTGCTCCACAAGATTTGTGAATTTTAAGAAAACAAGCTGTTTCCCAAAGACCCCAAGACACTTGAGATATCTGTAACAGGTAAATTTTCTGCAATAACCTCATCCAACGGAACTCATGTTTGCGAGACCTCGGTGATACCCGATTATATCGAGGACATAGATCCAACTCCCTCGCTTTATCCCAAACGTTCGGATGATCGTGCTTTAACTCTCGTGGTTATTAAACTCATCGAGTTATACCTTGAAATGCCATCTCAAATGTTACTGCCAAATCTGCTTCAGGACAGGGAACCAGTTCTAGAAATTAGCGTGACATCTTACTCATCGTACGTACAAGGTTGCATGATCATTAATAACCTTTGTTCCCTATCCCCCTACCTAATGGACGCTAATCTTACGATCGCTAATATTTTTTTTGGGGTACACCCTTAAAATTCTGACTGCCGTTAAGCAAACTTGGTCTGGTAAGGATCCACTCGCTTTAATTGACGGCCTTAAAAATTTGAAAAATGTGATGAAAACTCAGAAGTCTCCAAAAAGATTGAGGAGGAGAGAAAAAAAGACAAAGCAGAGCTTACAGCACGATTCTGAGATCACTCGACATTTCAATTTTTAGGGCCAAATTGGACATCAAGATTTAGACATATTGTCTAACTAAGTATCCTGTAGATTCGTCTTTTTATAAAACGCTTGACTATTTGGTTCCTCGGCTCCTGAGACTTCTGATACTGCTGCCACTTTCATCACAGTATTACTATCGGCCACATCAGCACCGCATACTTTGTCGGTAGACGTACCCCTTTGACTTGGCCCTCATTCCCTCTTGCAACAAGTAACTCATCGGAATCTACTCGGCGCTCTTTTAAATCCCTCTCAATTCTATATTAGTCAATGTATGTCCTTCAAACGATCAGCTTACATCTACTTAACGCCGACGGACCACATTTACACTTCATCAGAATCAAAACTATTAATATTTGGAGGCTCTTCATCATCTTTACCCTGCGATAAACCAGTGTGATAAATCTATCAGCCATATTTTTCCCTAAGATGAGCCACAAATTCATTTAATTCGTTATTTTTTTGTGGTGCAGGCAGGTGAAATCTGTCGATTGTCTCTTCCCAATCAAGGCCAATAAATTCTAACTTAGTGTTCCTAAAACTCGACTCCTCTGACAGATCCAGTCCGCCTTTTAATAAACTAAAATTTAATAATAGCCATGTTCGTGGGTCAACGTCCTTCACGCGAATGCCATAGGATGCACATTGATCCCAGTTTTCGGCACAATAGTATCCGAGGACCAGATCCTTATAGCGGTTATCTGAGGTGGTCTGTCCCATTGGAATTGGATCGAGGGCCAACGCCTGCTCAAGTAAGGTAATTCCAGCCACCTCATCTCCAACGCGCACCAGGACCTCTCCAGTGCCCGACAGGACACGGGGATCATTTGGATTCAAGCGATATGCTATCCGACCATGCTCCTCGGCTTTACCATAATCATGGTTTGAAAGATACACCGCTGAGAGCATCCGATGACACTCAAAATCGTTTTCATTTAGATCGTGCGCCTTTGTAAGATGGTGCATTGCTAGCTGCTGATTCTGCTCAATCAACGAATCATCGATATATTTTCTTATTAAACCCTGACCAAGGGTACATGCCTTCCATGCATGGGCTTGTGCATTTCCTTCGTCAATTTCGATTGCCTTATCGAAAAATTCTATTGCAAGTTGGTTGGCGTCTCTAGTGTACTTATGGTGCTGCTCTTTTCCCCGAAGGAGTAATTCATAAGAGCTAAAGTTTTCAGTTGGCTTACGCTTTGATCTTTGGAGACTCGTAATCTGGATCTCGCCTAACAACGCAATCGTGATTTTTCGAACAATCTCGTCCTGAATTTCAAAAACATCGTCCAACACACGATCATATTTATTGCTCCAGACAACATTACCACTCTGCGCATCCATTAGCTCAACGCTCAATCGTATCCGACTGCCCGATGACCTAATGCTCCCATTGATTAGGAAATCGACCGAATGACCGGCTGAAAATTTAATAGCATCATCTACACCTACTTTAAAATCGCTTATCGTAGCGCGAGAAAGAATCTCAAATTCTCTCATCATAGAAAATTCAGTAATCAAATCCTCAACTACTCCATCACTGAGGAAATGACTTTCCTCATTTTTGCTAAGGTTCTTAAATGGAAGAATCGCCAATTTCGGTTTTTTATTGGCAATTAATGTGCCAATTACGGCCGTTTCGTTGCCCGAGAGAGCCTGGTTATGTTCCCTAGGTTTCTCCCGCTGAGGCTGAAACTTGGGGGTGTTTAAGTTTCCAAACATAACGCTGAAGACCTCAAAGTCAGAAGCTATATTTTTGAGGTTCCGTGTACCTGAAGCATCAATGGAGAACGAAACTCGTTTTGCAACTTGGTCCCTGACTACCCTCGACACCAGTATTTGTCCAGGTTGACAGTGACTTTCCAAACGAGCTGCAACATTTACGCCACTGCCATATACATTGTCACCTTCAATAATTATGTCATCTACATGAATACCCACCCTCCAGAGTAATTTGAGTTCGACGCTGGTCTCTTTGTTTCTTTCCATCAACGCCTTTTGAAACCTCACCGACGCGTTCACGCACTTTACAGGACTGTCAAACTCCGCAATCACTGAGTCACCAGCCGTGTGGAAGATTCTGCCGCCGAAATCCTCAATAGTAGAGTCAATGATAACCCTGCATGCATTCAATCCCGATAATGTGGACACCTCATCTAGCTCCATATGCTTGCTAAAATCAACACAGTCAGTGGCCAGAATTGTGGCAAGTCTTCTCTTGATATTTGTCAATTGCATACTCCAATTTTAAGCAATCTTTATAATTCAAGTTTAAAGTAGATATGCGGTGCTGGGAACTAAATCTTCAAGTGCACTCATATCGACCCTAAAGTCGTCCTCGCGCGCGACAGCCGTGATCACTGTTTGTCAACAAACATTCCTTAATCCAGAAAATTCAACAACAAGCATATACAACTTTAATCAGTTAGAATCCGCATGGAGCCGCGATTTAAAACACCCGTAATTCAAAAATAATTTCTTAGGGGGAAAATAAGCCACCCTCTCGTGACTAAATCAGCCTATATTTACGTAGTTGACACTTTTTACGCTAAACTTGTTTCCTATATCAGGCTCGAAGGTAACTTTGTTTAGGAACGATCACAGCAGGATTGCACAGCAATAACCATATAAAAATTGAATTTGCCAAGTTAATAATAAATTTTATGCCATACTTTAAACAGATCTAGCCAATACAAAGGACGTATTCCCTTGATGAATGAAAAAGCAAAAGACAAAATACCCACCAAGCCCCTGCCTCTGGACGTCAGACTTGGTTTGACAAAGGCCGAAGACGTCGGATATCCCCTGCGTTGGGGCATACTGGGTGCCGGCGAAATTTCCCGACAATGGGTCCATGCCGTGAGAGCTTGTGAGGGGGCTACTGTAGCAGCTGTCGCGGCACGCGACTCAAACCGGGCAAAGCAATTTGCAGAGAAATTTGGTATAGAATCTTCGTTCGGAGACTACGCTGAGATGGTCAGATCCCCTGAAGTCGATATAGTTTTTGTAGGAACTATTCCCGAAGTGCAAAAAGACCACGTAATACTAGCGGCAAATGCCGGTAAGCACGTCTTATGTGAAAAACCGTTTTCTCAAAATCCGCGTGAGGCACGCGAGATGTACAAAGCCGCCGATAAAGCAAAAGTGATGGCCCAACATGGTATGTGGACGCGATTTTTTCCTGCGGTAGAACATGCTCGCCTTGCGATAGAGAGCGGTATCATCGGCGACGTTTTAATGGTTCAGGCCGATTTTAGTGCAGAGTACACGATTCAGGCGGCGCTCATAGCTTTTGGCTCTGGTTCTCCCCAATCCATATCAGTAACGGGAAGTTCCATAGTTCTTGAGTATGAGGAAGATCGTTCAGCTATCTTAAGCTCACCACCTTACCCAAGTGAGTTTCCGGAGGTCGTCGAATTTATTGGTTCTTTGGGCAGAATAACCCTTGAACAACCTGCTCACTGTCCCACCGCCATTACAATTCGAGTACCAAAGAAAACACCCTCTAGATATGTGAATGCAAATACGCCCGCCCCCGCAAATCGCTTTGAGTATCCAATACCGGACAAAGTCTGCATCCCCCGAGCATTTCCAAATCAGCAAGGCTTTCTTTATGAGGCTGAGGCGGTTCACCGATGCTTAGCAGCGGGACTTCTCGAGTGTCCGCAATTCACAAAAATAGAGTCGTTAAGGGTGATTGACCTGGTGGCACAAGTTCAAAAAAACCCTAAGAGACAGGCCTATATTAAAAAACTACGCGCAAAATATATATCTAAGTCAACCACCTAGCATGCTCACCTCACGATTAAAGATTCCACCTTCTCCAACATTTTTCAGTTCTACAAAAAAATAGGGATCAGTAATCTGTTGGTATCATGTTAGAAACCTTTCCAAGATAGTCGAGCAAAAAGGATTATGATTAAATTAACTACTAGTGGAGGATGCAAAATAGACAGAGCAACCGGCTTTTTAGCGAAGCTAGGAGCATGGGCATACCTCTTGGAGTCTGAAGAAGAAAGCTACCATTCTTACGGAACAGCCCTTAATACGACCGACAACAAAATGGAAATGACCGCAGTGATAGAAGGTTTAAAAGTGATAACAGAGGCCTCAAATATCCAAATAACGATAAATAGCGCATATTTAATGAATGGCGCGACTATCTGGATATACACATGGAAAAGGAATAACTGGCACACCAGCAATGGAGAACCGGTTCCTAATAAAGATCTATGGATGACCCTGGAGGAATTAATCAGCTCGCATGTTTCAATCACGTGGCGTCTCGATGATAATACCAGTAACGATCAGAGTATCCTTTTTACTGATAGGCTATGTCAACTAGCTCTGAAAGAGGTGATCTCAGGGTTGCGTTGACTAATCACAAAGCATACGTAGGCTTAGAATGCTAATCTAAAGCCTCCATCAAGGTTAAGAATTTCTCCATGAAAATATGATCCCGCCCGACTACAAAGCATCACCGCTACCCCCGCCATGTCCTCTAGCTCTCCATAGCGATGGGCAGGTATTCGTTTCAACTCTGCCAAAAATGATTCGGCTTCCGGATCTTGCCAAGCGCGTCTCGTCATTTCTGAATAGAAACGACCGGGGGCTATAGCATTCACCCTAATAAAATCATCCTTTAGCGCCAATGCCAGTTGCTTCGTAAGATGCTCGAGAATATTTTTACTGGATGAGTAAGCTAGCACGCTTGGAAAAACCATGCTCGCGGCCACGGAACTTATAAAAACTACCCGCGAAGGGTCTTCAAGAGACGCATTTTCTCTCAACGGCTCAAGAAGTGCCTGAGTTAAGAATAATGGAGAACGAGCATTGATATCCATTACACGATCCCAGTCCTCCGCTTCCAATGAATCTATGGATGTTGCTAGGCCAAGACCCGCGTTATTCACTAGGACATCGATATATGGCTCCCTTTCTTTGATCTCTGAGGCCAACGAACTAATACCCTCAAGCGAACTCAAATCTCCGGAAATGGGTATACATTCTCCTTTTCCCAAAGACGATAATTCATCGGCTTTTGCACTCAATTTTTCATAAGACCGCGCGGTTATGTATACGCGCGACGCTCCAGCCACCAAAAATCCGTGTGCCATATAACTGCCTAATCCACTTGAACCACCAGTCACGAGGCATACTTTTTCATTCATCGAAAAAAGATTTTCCATTTGTTTTCCCTGATAACACGGCTTTAAAACTACACGATTAGGTTCGTTTGTAAAGTAAAAACATATATATCGAAAAAGATATTTCTAATTTTATAAAATCGTAAAAAAAGCGGTGAGCACTATTTTATTAGCGTGCAGACGGCTTTAACAAAATCTATCGAGACCCATCGAATTAATTCTGTTAAGTTTTATCGAATGGCGACTGCAACATAGTGATATTTAATGTGCTATAAAAGGTGAGTCTCCCCTACGACCGAAATTTTCGGCATACTCAAAACACACCTCGAGAGACTGTTGTAAATACAAATTTTTTAAAAAATTACATTTGAAAAGAACTACATAAACGACATCCAACCTCAGGAAAGTCGGAATTAATCGTACTTGTGCTTACGTGAACCGATCGCCGACCAAAAATCTCCATCCGCATAGCTGAGTATTAATTTATCCGAAACTGAAAATAAAGAATAGAAGCAACCACCTCATAATTTTTCTGTGTCTTTACATAACCCCTTTTATAAACGCCTTTATTTACTTCGCCGCAGATCTCCGCATTTAAGTTACTTACATTATCCCTGAAATCTTCCGGATAATAATCATCTTAGTTACCGGTAACTTCATTAAATGCCGAGTCAGTTATCCTAAGGATTTGTTAAGATGCATTCTCTACATTTTTTTAATTTCATACAAATTAGCTTTCTGGTTGCCCTCGGATAGGTAGGGCAAGCTCACAGAAGGGAATGCCAGACTAAGGAATAAACAAAGGATCTTTCGAGGAGTTATTTTTAAAACGTGCTAAGGCATCGGATGAAAGCTCTAACGCAGTCTACCATTCTCAAAGCCTTCTACTGCCAAGCTCCTTATACAAGAGTCCGAACGCCCACGGACCCATTACATGATAACCACTCCGAGTGGCTATTAACTTAAAAGGTCATTAGAAATTACGCTCATAATGAAAGGGGGCCTATCGGCCCCCAGTAATACTCGAACAATCAGTTTTAGACACTGGATCACCCCCTTTGATATCTATTGCGATACCTCTAGTGTAATTGCTATTTTAGGCAATGTCACTTAGAGTTTGTTTACGGAAATTAGTTGATATATTTGGGTACATTTTGGATGGTTATGGCAACAACGACAAACTGTAATCCATTATTAGTGGTATGATACAAGTAGTGAAGGATGTACCCAGGTCTAGACAAATTGAAATTCTTAGAATCTAATTGAGGTGATCATGTCCATTGGGTTAATCGGAAGGAGACAACACTATAAGAACAAATTGAAAAAGGATCTCTATTACGGCGTCTACGATGCACCGAAGGACGGCACCCGAGACGAAGGATCATATGGCAATGGCGAAAATTGGGATATAGATATTCTCATAGACCAGATTAAAAAAGACGCGATTAACTTTTTACATTTCCATGAAATTCCTTACGTGGACACTTTACTCGGGGATATTGGTATCCCTCCGTCTGACTTCATTGAAAAATATAATCACATTCAAGGCGTTCGTCCCGCACTGGGCATTTTATTTGAAAGCCACTGCTTTTCGGTAACTCGGCACTCAAAAAAACAATATGCCTACGTTCATTTATTGAGGGCATCTGCCTACTCGAAGCAACTGACTTTACTCCAGATAGAATCCCAATATCTTGCTAGCAAAGCGTTATCTCGTAAGACCGAAAAGACACTCCAAATGTATCGAAAACAAAGTCATTTATTAGAGCTTTATAAAAATTTTAGGATCAATGATAAAAGCCCGCGCGAGGCGAGAAGACTGGCGGCATCCCAAATAAAAGTATCAATGCCAACAGTAAAGCGATGGTTTACCCTCGAAAAGCTAGAGGGTGCATATCAAAGACTCATTTAGTTAATGCGTCTGAGTCAAATGATCGGTGGAGGATTCGTTGTTTCCTCGGCTGCATCAAACCACCCTCGACTAACTTTGGCAGGCTGAATAGAGTACCAATCATTTTTCTTGGTCAGTCAGCTTGAGTGATCCTAACTGCCCTTTTTTGAGCTGCCTCCCGATGCGACTTGATAGGGATGTTGGCTCTTACTCTATCCACGTCGCTCATATCTAAATTAGCGATTGCCATCCCTTGTCCTTTTCCAACCTTATCAAGCACCCTTCCCCAAGGATCAACAATCATCGTTTCACCCCAAGTCCTCAATTTCTTACTATGCCGGCCGCCCTGATTAGCAGCAACGAGATAACACTGAGTTTCAACGGCTCGCGTCCGAACCAAGAGGTCCCAGTGATCTCGACCAGTTGCCTCTGTGAAGGCAGAAGGCACAAAGATCATTTTTGCACCCAAGTTAACTAAATCAAGAAACAACTCAGAAAACCGTAAGTCATAGCATATCGCGAGTCCCACCTTTCCCCACGGACTTTCAAAAACCACTGGTCTATTGCCGTGAAGATAGTCATCAGATTCACGATAAATACTTCCAGTCTCGCCAACTTTAGCATCAAATAGATAAATCTTGCTGTATTCAACATGTACACTTCCATTGAAATCAAATACAACAGTGGCCGCCCTCGGCTTCTCAATGTACTTATCCTTACTTACTTTCTCTTCTAAATCGATTTGCAATGGGAGGGTTCCAGCAACAATCCACAGCTTCAATAACTTTGAGAGAGATGAAATTTTATCAAGAGTGTCTTGTTGTCGTCGAACCGAAAAGTTTCGACTTTCACCATATGCCAAAAAATTTTCTGGCCAAACCACAATATCAGCACCCTGATTTCTCGCACTCACCGTTAACTCCCTGGTGATGGACCAATTCTTCTCGAAATTAGTTGTGCTTACCATTTGAATAGCAGCAACGCGGGGGCAATCCTTTTTACTCTGAAACATACTTGATCTAGAAATGTTTTAACTCCCGGAGCTGTTTATGATCCTCCTGATTCAACCACTGATCACTATCAATCTCCACAAATTCATCGACTATAGAATCTTGCCTGCTTATACCAACTCTTTTCTTAATGGTCTTCAAAACCTTTTCCATTTCAGTAAGATTTTCTTGGATTAAATCAAATTGTTTGGCCAAAGCTCCCAGATGCTTGTTAATCGACCTTATACTAATATAAAAATTGAGAAGAAACGCAAATAGAATTATTAACGGAAGGAAGAACATTAGTTGATTTTGCATATATAACACCCCTGTATTTACTCATCTTTATACCTAACCGAGGTTTCATAAAAATAGAATCGCTCAAAGTTAGCAAGATATTGATCATTTCAATAGTTACCACCACACTTAGGCGCAAATTAATGTTACTCGGACAAAGGCGCCTATGCACGAAACACATTTGTCCGCGCACAACAAGATAAACACACTTACTCTTCAGTTGACAAACTCTAACTTATGGCTTTCACTGAAAATAAAGTTTTTTTGGTAAGACCAATTTAGAGCTTTCAAAAAGTTACAGATTTCGGGTCGCTTTTTTAAGTTGTGCTCCCCAAAGTCTCATTAAAAAATACTTTTGATCAATCTGTCTCATATAGCACACAAGATCGAAGAGAATATGAGTTTAATTAAAACAGTAAGAGTTCAAGAGAAGGAGGTAAATCAATGAGACCCTCTAAAAAGAACGCTCACTTAATAGTAGCTTTCATTTTTTTGATCACATTAATAACAACAAGTTCGGAGATTTACGTCCTACCAGTTGTGTCCATTATAGCTCTTGCTGCATACCTGTCAGTTGGTCGACTGGCAGCAGCATTGGTCATATTTATCCCTCTAATCGCTTTCCCACTACTCAGGTTAGGCGGGATAATATTTCTAGACGAATTTTTTTTTATCATGCTAGGCGGACTCTCTTTTGCAATTGCTGGGAGCGACAGGATTATCTACCAGCTCGACAATTTTGCTCAGGGAGCTATTTTGTTTGCGTGGCTCGCTTTGATTATGAAAGTAATGCATATAATTAGTGCTTATCCGAATTTTGAGGAATTTATAGGGCTTCGTCATATAACGCATAATTTAGGCGATGAAGCCAACGAAGGCTTGTCTTCGATTGTCTTTGGATACGCAATATACGGATTATGTCAACTGATCATTAAATGGAGAGAGAGACAAGATCTCGACAGTAGCGATAACAACTATCTTGGAAAATGACCATCTCCAATGCCTTATTGTCTTAACCCTCTGACGAAGCGAACTCTATTTGGTGGTGGGATAGTTGCTAAAAGATCCTGACCTACCTTATCTATAATTATCTTACACGAAATCGCCAAAACAATTTGAATTACGCTCCAGAGTAAGTGAGGTAGCTCAATTTACGCCTGATTTATCTCCAGCAGCCAGCGCGACGACTCTGGTAAGTCGTAAGAGTATGGTATCTGTGCCCAAGGCTAGCATTTTTAAAACATCTAGGCCGGAATGAGCACCCCAGTCAGCGAGAACCGACAATCTGCCCAAGATAAGATCCAAAATTTTTAATAAGACCTTTACAACAGATAAAACTCCGTCGAGCATTCGACCGCCCAAGATTTCAAACAATGATCCCAAAGTCTGGAACATTGGTCACCCTCAACACACTCTCAAGCTAAAAGTTCCTTAACAACTATTTTCCCTGAGTGGCGGCTGAGACTAAAATTTATGTTAGACCAAGTAGAGACATCATCAAAATCGTATTACACCCATTCCATATAGTCGCCCACCCCACTTTTAGTATTACTAAATGATTCCAAATTTTTTTAGGTACATGGTCAATCGTAAATATTTATTTCCAAGGCCCATACGGGGCATGGGCACCTTTGAAAAAACGATGAACTTTTCTGGTCAGTAGTGTGGTAACTAAGCCTGAGTGATAATCAAGATAACGAACGCTGAAGACCGAAAAATCAGCGATCACTATCAGCGTATTTAAGCCTGCTAGCAAAGCTCGATACAAAAAATCCTTTAAAAACGAACGGTCTTTGCTCACATATTACTTCAGCCATACATACTGGATCATCAACTGACGCAGAGACCGCCTCAAGGCTGCATAAGGAAACTATCGAGAAGGTGGGGCATCTTATGTGACTGGGAGGCTCTAGCAGCCTAACCTCACTGCGTATTGCGTTCATACCAGCTTTTCAAATCGGCCTGAGATTACCACCATCTCGCAATAGGAATCCAAATTACGCAAGCTGTAATTATATTCTATGCGCCCCGCACCACATACTGTCTCAAAACGAGCTGATCAAGTTAGCCACGGCTGGCGCAACTTGTAATTTCACCAAAATAGCCACTACTAGTATACTAAAGCAGAGAATATAGTAGATTTTTTCGAGCTCACGCTAAAAGGTTTGTGCCCGAATAAAGATGCATAGATACCCCCTTTTGACACCTTAATATGTGTTAATCCGAACGTAACTGCTTCAAAGATTTTCGATAGGCTGCGGTCTTTCTCGCTGATTCACCGACATGAGACTCGCCCCTTTTCTTTGCCAATAAAATTTGCTTTTGTCGCTCAGCCGTGCGTTTTTTTTGTTGTGCATCTCGCGAATCGAAACAGTAACAACATGACTCACCGAGAACAAAAGTCTGCAGATTCTTCTGAGCATCTGTAATTGGCATCCTGCAGGCAAAGCATTGGTCATATGTTCCGCGGACTAACTCGTGATCAACCGCAACTCGGTTATCAAAGACGAAACACTCCCCCTTCCAAAGAGAGTCATCAATCGGAATGTCCTCTAAATACTTTAAAATACCTCCCTGCAAATGATAAACCGTCTTAAATCCTCTTGTTTTCAATAATGCTGTAGATTTTTCGCAACGAATCCCTCCGGTACAGAACATTGCTATTTTTTCATGTTTCTTCGCGTCAAGGTTCTGAGTTGCCCAATCCGGAAAATCTCTAAAACTTTTCGTTTTAGGATTGATTGAGCCCTCAAAGGTTCCTATCCCAACCTCATAATCATTCCGCGTATCTATTACCAAAACATCGGGATCGTTAATCAGCCTATTCCAATCTCTCGGCTCTACATAAGTCCCAGAGGATCTGTTGGGATCAATACCTTTAACACCCATGGAAACTATCTCTTTCTTCAATTTTACCTTTGCCCTGTTAAATGGGACTTCGGTGTGAAAGGAACGCTTTACCTCTATGTTGTCAAGGCTAGGCCAACCAGACAACCACTTCAAGATACTATCTGTGGCAAGTATGGATCCTGATATTGTGCCATTTATCCCCTCTCGGGCTAGCAAAAAAGTTCCATAGACGGAGTGATCTAACATTTTTTTAAGTAATGGTTTTTTAAGTTTTTCAAAGTTATCCAGAAGTACAAACTTATAAAGTGTGCAAGTGACACAGGACAATTCATCAGTTCTAGTGCGTTCTTCGTTCAAAATCCTGCTCTCAACTTACCCTACTTCAATTTTAAGCTAGCGACTAATGGTATTCAATTTAACAAGTCTGTAAGTATAATATTCACAGCTCAATGCGAACAAAGTGAATTATAGCAAACTTTAAATTTCTGGGTTTGTCTTGAAATCTTTTAAAATGGATTTGCTCATAATAGATTAGTAAAGAGGAGCAATCGTAAATTTGGCATAGGTATCGCGATTAAAAATAAGATGTTTCTGCTAAGCGACTTCGAATGTGGACTGAGAAAAGGATGATAACTAAAAAACATACCAAGTCATCGATCGTAAATTATATATATATCAATATGCCTCCTAAATTTGCATGGGACTGTTGTTTTCTGAGCGAGGTAGGGAGGGTTGAACTTACTCACAGGGGAAGAGCTAGATGGGTAAGTGGGATTTACCGCATTCTTATCACACGTGATGGAATGGAGACCACCTTCCTATATGGTGAACTGAAACTCAAAAATGAAGAAATTGTTAGGAGCTCAAAGCCATTGAAGCGGCTTCTTACAAGATCAATCCGCTATAAAATTTATGAAGCTGCGAGAACTCTTTAGTTTAAACTGATCACAATTTCAACTTACGCAATTGATTGCACTATCTCTCGTAGCGTGGCGGCTGGGGTTGCTGATTGCGTTACTGGTCGTCCAATCACGATGAAATCACTACCACTTTTAATTGCATCAATTGGGGTAACCACTCTTCGCTGGTCATCTTTGGGAGAGTTACTCAAACGAATCCCCGGAGTTACTAACACAAAGTCATCCTTTCTCTCATTTCTGAGCACGGGACCCTCCATGGCAGAACATACCACACCATGGAGACCGCTGATCTCAGCAGCAGCGGATAAGTTTCTTACCTGAGCCATCAAGCTTTTTTGCATCCCCACCTCACATAGATCGCTTTGTTCAATGCTTGTCAAGATCGTTACTCCGAGGAGTATGATTTTACTACCTTTACGATCAATTTCCTCCCTCGCAGCCTCCATCATTCTACGCCCACCCAATGTATGGACATTCGTCATCCAGACTCCCATATCGGCAGCAGCAGCGACCGCTCTGACAACCGTATTGGGTATGTCATGAAATTTTAAATCTAAAAAAACATCAAAACCTCGTCTGATCAAATCTGAAACTATGGGTGGTCCCTCCCGTGTGAAAAGTTCTTTTCCAACTTTTAGCCTGCACAAGCTTGGTTCCAATTTATCCACAAAGACCAGCGCACTCTTAGCGTTCGAATAATCAAGGGCAACAATGACTTTTGAAATACAATTAGACAAAATTTAGTCCTCGCTATTAGTTCCTGAACTTTTTTTTCCCCTCAGGAGCATGCGATAATACCGAAACACCATAAGAGAGCTAGACAAAATTCCCACCAAAACACCCACAAACATAAACAGTAGTAACCAAACCCCTAAACTTGCATGAGCTGCTTGTACAAAAACAAAATTAACAGAAATTGATTCATCGTTATACACGGCAAAGATTGCTCCAATAGCTAAAGCCAGAAAAAGAAAGAAAGATTTGAGTAAAAATAAAACGAACCGCAAGTCAATCCACCGTGCACAAACAAAGAAGCTAAGTCATACTTTGGGCGAGATCAGATAGTCACGTCAAGCTAATAGTCAAAAAGTTTTTACGCGCGATGAACCTCGACCAGCATACTTTCAAAAATTTTAGATATGCATTATCAAAAACAATTTGAACATGCTGCTGTTCCTAAATGACAAAATGAAAACAACAACCATTGATGTTTCTATCTCGGACTCAAGAATTCTAGAAACGATAAAACTGCCCTTGTGAGAAGAATATTACTTTTAGACAGAGCAGATCTCTTGTTAAAAATATTCCAGTCAACTTTGGAGCTATCAGCGCTCTCAATAATCGGTATAACAGAAAACCGATCAAGGGCCTTTGTTAAATCTGAGTATAAATTGTTAACACAAACACTATTCGGCTAGATTTAACTAGTATAAATTGTTGACATTAAGATTTTACACAAATATGTCTGACCTAATTTACGGCTCCAATCCACCTTTGCAAATAAGTTCTGCAATAGTGGTAATATCTATTTCCCAAGGAGATTAATAATAGCCAATGAGGAGCGGTCACGATTTTTAAAAATTAGACGTTCCCGATAGATACAAGAGAAATCATGCCAGTAAAACATCCATTAATCGCTCAAGTCGGTCTAACCCAGCCAATCCGCAAGTTATTTGATTATAAACTGCCAATCTGTTGCGAAGACACCTTATCCCCAAAACCAGGTGTCCGCGTAGAGGTTCCTTTCGGTCGTCGCAAAGTCATTGGTCTCATTATTAGATTAAGAAAAAAAAGTGATTTGAATGAAACGAAATTGAAAACAATTATATCTATCCTTGATAATCGCCCGCTGATTCCTTGTACCTTGCTTCGTTTGTTAGAATGGAGCGCCAGTTATTACCAACATCCCCTTGGTGACGCCGCCATGCGAGGCCTGCCTAATCTGTTGAGAAAAGGTTCGCCTTTACCAGAAACGCGAAAAAAATACTGGCAACTATCCCCAGCGAATATAGACCCCGCCTTATCCACTCTAAAAAACTCTCCAAAACAAAAAGCACTGCTGAGACTCCTCATGAGTCTTGAGACTGTCAGCGATAAAGAACTTTCCAAAGAGTTTTCCAGATCAATCATTAAACGGCTCCATGACAATGGATATATCTCACAAACCTTTCTTGACTCACCAAAAACTGAAACTAATAAAATCCTCAATGATAGGACGCTGACACTAAATACAGAACAACAGCAGGTGCTAAACCAAATTAGTCTTGAAAAGTACCACTGCTGGTTATTGAATGGCATAACAGGAAGTGGGAAAACCGAAGTTTATTTACGACTCATCGAAAGAGTGTTAACAAAAGGACAACAAACGCTAATTCTAGTGCCTGAGATCGGTCTAACCCCGCAGACCGTGCGGAGATTCCATCAACGATTTTCAGTGCCTTTAGTATCACTCCATTCTGGAATGACTGACCGCCAACGTCTCCTTGCATGGACCTCTGCAAAAAATGGCGATGCGTTGATTATCTTGGGTACCCGATCCGCTATTTTTACACCAATACCCAGGCTTGCATTAATCATAATTGATGAGGAGCAAGATAGTTCATATAAACAGCAAGACGGTTTTCGCTATTCCGCGCGAGATATTGCCGTGATGCGGGCGAAACACGAAAACGTTCCAATTATACTTGGTTCAGCAACCCCTTCATTAGAATCATTACACAACTGCCATACCGGTCGTTACACCGAACTGCATCTGACGAAAAGAGCTGGTCACGCAAAAACTGAGAGGTGGAAAGTTATTGATATGAGAAATCAAGCTATTAACTCAGTCATCGCGCAGGATACGCTCTCAGCCATCAAAAATACGTTGACTCAAAAAGAACAGGTACTAGTTTTTCTGAACCGTCGCGGCTTTGCACCCACTTTGTTATGTCATTGCTGCGGATGGGTTGCAGAATGTAAAAGTTGTGATTCGCGAATGACGTTCCATCGCAGTTATAACAAATTAGTATGCCATCATTGTGATTTCCGCTCTCTTCCTCCTTCGGAGTGCCCGCGCTGCAAATCGATGAGATTAATCGCCCACGGCGCTGGAACTGAGCGTAGTGAGTTACTCTTACAAAAAGCCTTCCCAAAAACACCGATAATAAGGGTTGATAGGGACACTTCACGAAAACGTGATTTTATGAATTCTGTTTATCGTGATGTCAAAACAGGCCATCCCTGTATTTTAGTAGGCACTCAGATGCTCGCAAAAGGACACCATTTTGGTGGCATCACTCTGGCCGTTGTTCTAGATGCAGACACAGGTCTTTTGAGTCCAGATTTTCGTGCTGTAGAAAGAATGGGTCAACTTCTAACACAAGTTGCAGGACGCAGCGGTAGAAGCGAAAAAACTGGAGAAGTTCTTATCCAGACTCACCAACCCTCTCATCCGAGCCTTAATCTCCTATTAAATAGTGGCTACAGTACATTTGCTCAATCACTCTTGAGTCATCGAGCACAACAAAAATTACCACCCTACTGTCATCTCGCTCTTATTCGCGCCGAATCGTTTCATGCGCCAGATGCAGAAAATTTTTTAACAAGCATCAAAAGAAAGGCGCAGGAACTATGCTCGCCAAGCTTTAAAAAAATGATCTATACTAATCCAATGCCTGCACTGTTAGAGCGTAAATCCAACCGATATAGGTATGTGTCTCGTATCGAGGCCGATGATCGTCATGAGCTTCAAAAATTACTTAGCCAACTTGCTTTTGAAATGGAAAAGCACACAAAACGGTCAGGACTTCGCTGGACAATTGACGTTGATGCCCTAGATCTATAGCCTAATACGTGTAATCTTTCTCAGCTTTCTGTCGAAAGAATCGTTTGAGACAAAAACCAGAAACAATTTGGACTCTAATGGGCCAGAAAAATACTAAAAATACCAAGCGCGACAATAGTGCATTCGGCAATATAGGTTCGTGGAAGATGCCTTTTGCGGTAGGCCTAGCACTGGGCATCTCAATTACTTATTTTGGTTTACCTTATATTCCTAGCATGCAAAAGATGGCTGATATCGCAGATAACGCTGTAAAATCTGCAAAAAATGAAAAACTGCCGGAATTAAAATTCACTTTTTATAACGACTTAAAAACTGCTGAGATTGAAATTTCCGATTCCCAAATTGAGACCGATAAAATTACAAAGCGCTCATACTATCTTCAAGCAGGCTCTTTTCAGTCTGTTGAAGACGCGGAAAATCAAAGAATCGAACTACTCTTGCTTAATCTCGATTCAAAAATTGAAGCAGTCACAAGTAGTTCTGGAGAGCGGTGGCACCGAGTTCTTGTCGGACCTTTCGCAAACAAAGCCAAAGTTTCTTCCTCGAGAGCCAAATTATCTCAAAACCAAATAGACAGCTTCCTGCTCGAAAGGCCCATGTAAAAAAAGCAAGCTAGACACCACAATTCCGAGGAATTAATAAATTGAGATGGCTATTTTGTCTTAGGACGATACCTTTAATCATCGCCTTTCTAATATTTTTAGGTTGCTCTGATAATTGGGTAAACATCACAGCCAACGTCTCTTTAGTCAAGGAAGAACTTCGAAAAAGCGAACCAATTGGAAACGGTCACGTCAACAACAAAAAAGTTCGGCCAAAAGGATCGCCTGCTGCGTCCATTGACTTCGACGGTCAGATTGCAATGCGACACATCGAAACTCAAACGGGATTTGGCCCCCGATCACCAGAGAATCCAAATGCAAAATTGCAAACTTTATCTTATATCCGATCCCAAATACCCTCTTCAATGGAAATACAACTACATAAGTTCAACGCAAATGGTTTCAATGGCACCAACTTATGGGTAAGTAGTCGAGCAGCGAAAAAAAAATCAACTACTCTCATCATGCTTGGTACTCACTGGGATACTCGTTCGCAAGCTGATCGAGATACCGATATTACTAAGAGGAACATGCCGGTGTTGGGTGCCAATGATGGTGCATCAGGTGTCGCTGTGCTAATCGAGATTGCAAAACATCTTCACAAACAACCGCCGGAAATAAATGTAGATCTTATTTTTTTTGATCTTGAAGATATAGGTAATATTGGCAAAAATGCGTATGCCATGGGTTCACGTGAGTTCGTAGAGGAACATCCGAAATATCGACCCACCGCGGGCATCATTATTGATATGGTTTGCGACAAAAACTTGCGTATACCCCGAGAGCACTACTCATCCTTGAGCGCGCCCGAGGTACTCTCTAGAGTATGGGCGAGCGCCGACCGACAAGAAGCAAATGCTTTTAAAGATATCAGAGGAGGGGCGATTATTGACGACCATATTCCATTTCTAGAAGTGGGCATTCCCGTCGTAAATCTTATCCATTTTCCATTTCCAAAAAGTTGGCACACCACTAACGATACAATCAAATTTTGTAGTGTAACTAGTTTGGATCAGGTTGGCCGTGTTGTCTTGGATTTTATCTATCAGTATAGTTCTAATTATTAAATTAAGTAAACACGCCATCATAACACCGAACGTAACGAGCTAATACAGAAATCAACATTCTTGGGGGTGCTTGCGTGTCCCATGAGCCCGATACGCCAGACCTTCCCAGCTAGAGTACCTAATCCGGCGCCTATTTCTAGATTATATTCTTCGAGCAAACGGCTACGAATTGCCGTATCATCAACCCCCTCTGGTATTGACACTGCGTTTAACTGAGGTAGTCGATCAGCCCTGTTCACAACAAATTCAATTCCCAGAGACATAAGACCATCATGAAGTCGAAGATGATTGTCTTTGTGCCGTTTCCAAGCAGCCTCTAGACCCTCCTCCTGCACCATGACAAGAGACTCATGCAACCCATACAAACAATTAACCGGTGCCGTGTGATGGTAAGCTCTCTTACCCTCCCCGCCCCAATAATTCATAACCAGATTTAAATCCAGAAACCAACTTTGGACTCTACTTTTTCTGGCACGAATCTTTTTAGCCGCGCGCTCATTAAAACTTACAGGAGATAGACCAGGTGGAGCCGACAGACACTTTTGAGACCCCGAATAAATCGCATCGATTTCCCAATCGTCGACAAATAGAGGTGTCCCCGATAACGAAGTTACGGTATCAACTATTGTTATACAATCGTATTCATGGGCTAATCGGACTAAAGATCTAGCATCAGATTGAACCCCCGTAGAAGTTTCTGCATGAACAAATGCCACGATAACCGCGTTAGGATTTCGCTTCAGGACTTCTTCAAGTTTTGTCGGATCAACAGCGCTCCCCCACTCGTCCTGAACCATAATTGCTGAGCCACCGCATCGCTCTACATTTTCACGCATACGTCCTCCAAAAACCCCATTTTGGCAGACTACTACTTCATCGCCAGGCTCAACCAGATTTGCGAAACAACATTCCATTCCTGCTGAACCAGGAGCAGATACCGCAAACGTAAGCTGATTTTTAGTCTGAAAAACATACTGCAAAAGTGTTTTTATTTCGTCCATCATTTCTATAAATAATGGATCTAAGTGCCCTATAGTGGGCCGGGCCATAGCATTTAGAACTCGTTCACTAACGTCAGATGGGCCGGGACCCATAAGAGTCCTCCGTGGGGGGATGAATGAATTTATATTCAAACCGCTCTCCTTTATTTTGTCACAGAATTTGGTTGGCGATGGAAGATCAAAAGCTTTAAAGAGACATTAAATCTTATTTGCGCCATTTAAAAACCAAAAAAAGATAGATATTCGTATTAAAAGTTATTAGAGGAAAAGTTCTATTGTTTTAGTCACCAATGAAATCTAATATGAATTTGGCAATCAAGCAAGTAAGACGTCAACAATATTTAATGTCCTACTGCAAAAAAAATTAAACTATGGCTACTTATAGGGTTACTTAACAGCGCATTAATAGTTCATTATACAGAAGGTCCATCAAATGCCTCGTCTCCTCTACCTCTGCTCGCGAAAGCTAAAACAATCTCTCATGAAGTATTTTAGCATAGCGGCAGTCGGTACAGTAATAACCCTGTTACCGAATGTAATAGAAGAGCTGAATGCTGAAGAAGTCCTGCGAGACTATCAAGAGGCGATTGAACGCGCTGAGGCTAATAGTAATGCTTTCTCCATCCAGTTATCAGAACTATATATGGGGCTAGGGCAGGCATTAATGAACGATGAAAACTTCTCAGGTGCACAACGTGCTCTAAAGCGAGGTATGCAAATAGAACGGGTCAACTTCGGACTGCACAGCATCTCTCAATCTCCCTATCTTTTTTTGCTCGCCGACCTTGATATAATCTTAGGAGATACAGAATCAGCTCAAAAAGCAATGGACTCGATATACCAACTCGGAAAAAATAATTATGGTGCTTTGGATCCCCGCATCCTCGAGACACTCGACAAGATTCTTTACTGGCAGACAGCTCGCTACGAAGCCAATCCTGGACGAGGTGGACTTGACTATATCGTTGCTGCAGACCTTATATCACAACGGATGTCGAGAGTACTTGAGCACAGCATTCCCATAGAAGATTCAAAAGCACCGATTTACTATCAAAGACTCGCGGCGGTGCAATACCTCGTGGCAACCTATGTAGATCAGAATGGCCTGCCAACAGAACCAACTTTTGAAATATCTACTAACTCCAGCGCACAAACTACGAGCCGCTCTGCCGCCGGGCTAACATATTATCGGCGTGGCAAAGCAGCCTTAATCAGGAGAGTTGAATCTCTATCCAACCAGGCTGTCGCAGATCTTCTAGGTCAGGTTGATGCTATCGCTCAGTTGGCCGATTGGTATCTTATCTTTGGCCAAAGCCACGCGGCCATCAAAGCCTACAGCCTTGCATTCCAAACCCTTATAGATGAGAGCGTATCTAAAGATGTCCAATCACTTTTTTTTTCCGAGCCACAAAAAATTGAGTTCAACCTCCCGGAAAAAAGCCAAGAGAAAGCTGAAAAGGTACTAGAAGTGTCGGCGCTCATCACAAAAAGAGGTCGAGCAAGAGATATACAATTTATTGACCCTCCCAAGGATCTTTCTGAAGAAGAAATGCGGTCGATACGGCAATCTATCCAGAGAAGTCGATACAGGCCTCGTCTTAATGAAGGTAACCCAGAGGAATCTACTCATAAAATATTCCTGGCACGATCGGGCATTGATAATTAGTCTTATGCCACATTTTATGACAAGAGGTAAATCATGAATACACCCTTTTTAAGTTTAAAAATAATCGCTCAACAATTCCCTCGTTCCATAGACTCGTTGGGGAGCATTTTTCTATGCTTCAGTTTACTTGCCTGTAACTCTGTTGTCCCAATTCCCTCCAACTCAAGCTCGTCTTCTGGAGGAAACACAATTAATATTCCGAGTGGCAGCGTAGGTATTCCTGGAGGAGTTTCCATGCCAAGCGGATCGTCTACGACTAGTTCAGGAGAATCAGCTACCGGCGGCCCTGCCAATAATGGTAAGGCGCCCTCATTAGAGGAGTTGGACTCAGACCTCGAAAATTCGCTAGATGATTTTGACAGCCGTTTAGGCGGTGCTGCTGACGGGTCCAGTATGGATGTGCTTGACCCTATGGGAGGCAGAACTCTTGCATCTGACTCAAATCGGCCGATGTATGAGGAACTGGAGGATATCGGAAACCCCATCGCAGAACGCGCAGATCAAGGAGCGGTTGAGGCCGAATCTTTGGGAGACGTAGAATCAATTCCCTCCAGAAATAAAGATTCCAGGCGTGCTACAAATATTCCGATTCCTGACGATATTGGTGAAGGCCAAGGGGATGACATTGTCGAAAGACAAATACGAGAAGCTGCGTCGCGGGAGACTGACCCGATTCTTCGTGAGAAATTATGGGAAGAGTATCGCCGAGCCAAAGGACGAAAATAAAATATGAAGAATCACATTTTTCCCACCGGATATGGGACCAATCTTTGGAAGATTGTAGTCGCCGTATCGCTGTGTATGGCCGCAAGCTCACAAGCGGCTATCGATAAGATCACTTCGTCGACCCCAATCACCCTCCTTTCACCTACAAAATCAATTCCGGTGCGAGCGCTACTGGATGTGGGAATCGTTGCGTTCAATGACGGACTTAATCTCACTGACGAGGATGACACTGTATTCCCCGAAGTCCGGTTGGCCGAAACAGTATATTTTTCGACCCAGCTATTGAGGGTACTTGAAAAGAGCGGTGCGTGGGGACCTGTTCGAGTCATTCCTGACAAAGACGCAATAATGGATTTATACATTCAAGGTACTATTTTACAATCAGACGGTGAAACCTTGGCAATGGAAATTGTGGTTCGAGACAGCGGAGACCTTACATGGTTTACCAAAAAATATCGGACGACGGTCGGAAAATATGCATACGACAGAAGAAGGAAGGATGCCGGTGACCCATTTCAAAATCTATACATCAGGGTAGCGAATGAGCTTCTTCAACAATACGAAAGTTACGGAGAAAAACGCGCGCTCGATCTGCGGAAATTATCGGAAATGCGTTTTGCTCAGCAGTTTTCTCCAGAAGCTTTTAACCAATACACACGGACAGACAAGGACGGGCAATTACAGATAGTTCGTCTGCCAGCAGACGCAGATCCACTCGTCGAGAGAGTGCGCCGAATTAGAGATCGAGATCACCTTTATATAGACCGGATGCAAGAATTCTACGACGGTTTTTCGCGGCGAATGCACATTCCCTATCAGGATTTCAGGCGGGCATCCTATGACTCGGTTGTAAAAGCAAGACAACTACAGAAACAAGGAAACCAACGCATAATAGCGGGAATTGGAACCATCGTGGCAGGAATATATGGTCGTCTTGAGAGTGACTCTAGCGCGGGCCGCCTAGCTAGTACTACCACAGCAGGGGCAGGAGGCCTGTTAGTGAAATCGGGTCTTGAAAAAAAACAGAAGGCGGCGAGTTATAATGAGTCGGTGGCTGAAATGGGTTCCAGTCTCGAAACAACTCTGGCACCTGAGATAATAGAACTCGAAGACCGAACCGTGACCCTCTCTGGTAACGTGCAGGCTAAGTACCAACAATGGCAAGCCTTATTACTTCAGATCTATTCAGAGGAGCGGAGAACGCCAGAAGATGAATAAAAAACAGATAACACTCTTGCTGCTAATATCTGTTTCTATGTGTATAGCTTTTGTACTCCCAAGGGTGATAGAAGAACCATTATTCACAATTAAAGAGAATCTAATTGAAAGCAACCTACAAGTACCGCAGCTTACTCCCTCTCAGTTAGCTGAAAAGCAAAAGTATCGCCTTGCTTCGCAAGAGTTGCTGGCTCAAATAATCACAACGAGGGACTCATTAGATTCTCGCGGAGTCAGAAAATGGGGGGAAAGTGCATTCTTTGAGTCTTTTAAGTTAATTGAAATTGGTGACCAACTATACTTGGATACAAAATATCAACAAGCGATCGTAAATTATAATCTCGCACTTGACAGACTCAGAGGGCTGGAGATCACCGCTGAGGCCAAGCTCGAAGCAAGCATAAAAAGTGGATTGGAAAGCATCCTTCAAGGAGAGGTGGATGAGGCCAAAGAACATGCACAAACTGCAACCACAATAGCGCCTGAAAATCTTCAAGCTACCTTACTTTTAAAAAGGAGTGAATCACTGCCGGAGGTCCTTGTGCACTTCCAAGATGCAACTGCGCATCAAGATTCTGGTGAATTAAACTTGGCCGAGCGCCACTATAAATTAGCACTAGAACTCGATGATAATTTCACTCCAGCGAGAACAGCGCTTACAAAAGTTAGCAAAACAATTCAGGATCGAGATTTTCAATCACTGATGAGTCTTGGATGGGATAAACTCGAAAAAAATCAGTTTCAAGGCGCTAGGAATGCATTTTTATCAGCAAGGACATTGGATAAGAGCAAAATATCCGTAGACAAGGCACTGCTACAACTTGAGACGCGGCAACAACATTTCGAAGTAACAAAAAAAATGGACCTAGCCAGCAAGCTGGAATCGGACGAAGAATGGTCCGAGGCATTGGACATCTACAACGACCTTATTGACCTTGACGGCACTTTAGTCCAACCACGAGTCAAAAAGATTAATGCTTCAATTCGCAGTGATTTGGATCGCCAAACTAACGCTGTACTAGCATCTCCGCTAGCC
>MDTB01042711.1_pt1 | contig 28252 bp, 24 predicted proteins | sample 811161 | NCBI WGS metagenome assembly MDTB01 (sample SAMN05326650, study PRJNA326480) | marine metagenome | isolation source: seawater | place: Mediterranean Sea | collected 2009
CCACGCCGGCCGCCTTCTCCCATAAAAAAAAGAACCCCGCTGATTTCAACGAGGTTCTCTGCGCAAACAATCAAACGATCAGTGATTACTTATCACAACCGTCCGTTGAGCACTCAGTTGAACAGCTGGTTTCGCAAGAGGCTTTACAGCATGCGCCGTCTTCACCACAGCAGCCTCCGCATTTCTTCTCACAATCACAACCTGTCAACGCTACGGCAACTAGAGCCATCACAAAAATACTTGCTAATTTTTTCATCATCACTTTCTCCTTTAACTTACTCAATCGATACTCCACCAAGTAAATTTAATCAATTATATAATTTCTTGGTTATAGCAAACCACGTGACACCATCATTGTACTTTCTGGGAGTTTGGATTGCCTAATCGTGATCCGCAGTCTACGTTCCAAGACGGAGAAAAAAGATGGAGCTATCAGAAAAACAAAAAGAACTCTTCGCAACTTATCGCGTCGGCGATACCCAATATCGACTCGCCGGCGAAGAAGCCGGTTGTTTTAAACTTGCCAACGATTTCTATGATCTGATGGAACAACTAGATGAGACCCAACACATTCTATCTTTGCACCCGGGCGATCTGGAAGAATCTCGCGATAAGCTCGCTCGCTTTCTCTGCTTCTATATGAACGGACCCCATCTCTTTCAGGAAAAGTATGGCAACATCCAACTCGGGGCCGCCCACGCCCATATCCCCATCGGGGCAGCGGAACGAGATGCATGGCTACTCTGCATGGCACGCGCACTTCAGATGCAACCGTGGGAAGATGATTTCAAAGAGTTCCTGTTCATACGTTTTCAAACCCCCGCGCACCGCATTCAGAACCGGCCTTAACTGTCGAAAAATTTCGCAACGGCTCGATCCAACCGACGAATCACCTCTTCACGTCCAAGCACCTCAAGAACTGGACACAAATCAGGACCGCCCTGCTCGCCTGAAATACAGACCCGCAACGGCGGCATTACCGCACCAAATCCTTTTCCACTCTGCTCAACATAGTCATGTAAGAGGCGCTCTAGCGGCGCAGCCTCAAACGGCTCGATCTCTACGAGAAGTTGGCGCAACGTCGCCAGCGTCTCCGGCACGCCTTCTTTGATCAACTTTTTCTTCACCGCCTTCTCGTTATATTCATAATCATCCATGAACAGAAACCGACTAAGCGGCGCAATCTCCGCCAAGGTCTTCACCCGCTCCCGAATCAAGGGAATCACCGCATCCAATTGCGACTCGCTGAATACGATCTCGGCTTGTTTTAAAGCTGCTTCACTTGCTCCACGAAAATCACGATCCGAAAGCTGCAGAATATATTCATAATTCATCCAGCTAAGTTTCTTCAAATCCACCTGCGCCGCAGACGATTGGCACCGCTCCAACTCAAAGGCTTCCACCATTTCAGCACGTGTCATAATTTCTCGATCATCGCCCGGCGACCAACCCAACAGCGCTAGATAATTAAACAATGCATCGCCCAAAAATCCATTCACCTGAAAATCCCCAACAAACGCATCGCCATCCCGCTTCGAATACGGCTTACCTTGTGCATTCACGATCATCGGCAAATGACCAAAAACAGGCACCGACTCTCCAAGAGCTTCGTAAAGCGCAATGTGCCGATACGTATTCTCAATATGATCATCTCCTCGGATCACATGCGTAATGCCCTGCTCGATATCATCCAATACGTTCGCCAAATGAAATACCGGGGTTCCATTGGAGCGCACGATCACAAAATCTTCCATATTTTCGGCTGCCTTGGTGAGCGTTCCTTTGATCGCATCTTGAAACGAGATCGCGTGACTAGGCATACGAAACAGCACACACTCCCCCGACCCTGGACCGCCCTTTTCGGCTCGATACGCCAATCCTTTTTCGATCAATGTCTCTGCAACTGCCAAATGCGCTTCCATGCGATGACTCTGATATAAAGGCTCCTCATCCACATCTAAACCCAGCCATTCCATCGCATTCAAAAGCGTCTCAATCGCTTCCGGCGTGGACCGCTCCCGGTCCGTATCCTCTACTCGCAAAAGAAACGAACCACCCTGATGACGCGCAAAAAGCCAGTTATAGATCGCAGCGCGCATATTTCCAATATGCACATGACCCGTTGGACTGGGAGCAAAGCGAGTTCGAACCTTCATGAATTCACATCCTTCTTTAAATCATCAAAAATTGAACTGAAATATCCACGAACCACCATTTCTACACCACACATATTCTAATCTTTTTTCTAGCCCAAAGCCCCCTATATAGCCTTATATTTAGGGCAGTATATGAGGAATCTATTAACAATCGCTATCATTGGCACCCTATGGCTATGCACAAGCACGCTTACACAGGCTCGAACAATTCAATTTGAAGAAGAGATTCTACCCATTCTCCAAGAGAAATGTTGGCGATGTCATAGTAGTCGCGTGAAAGAACCTAGCGCTGGCTTATTACTCGATACTCCCGAGCAACTGATGCAAGGAAATCAGTACGGACCCGTTATCACGCGTATGCTTCCCGACGAAAGCGTGCTAGTCGAACGAATTGAAATGAAACCCGATAAACGCGGTGTCATGCCCCCAACCGGACAAGGAGATCCCTGCTCACCCAAACAAATCGCCCTCATTCGCGAGTGGATCCAGCAAGGTGCAAAAACCGGCGACTGGCAAGGCTACCAAAAACCAAAACAAGCTTATCAGCCCAAAGACCAGCGCACCAACTCCCCCCTTTCTGTTAACCAATATGGCAAGAACGAAGAAAATCCCGGTTTGGAACTCACCTCCATACCGGAAAATAGCATGCGAATCTCTCACAGTCTCATTCGAAACAAAGCTCAAGAGATTGATCAAATCATCCAACAGAATCGGATTGAAAAAGGGTTTGAAAAGCCGGCAAAAGCCAACGATCGAATTTTTCTCAGACGAGCATATCTCGGTATTGTTGGGCGTATTCCAACACTGAATGAATCCATGGAATTTCTCGCTTCCACACAGAGAAACAAACGAATGCTCCTGATCGATAAACTCATCGCGAGCGAAGGTTATGTAAACCACTGGTTCCATTTTTGGGCCGATCTGCTCAAAGTAGACTCAACGGCTGTCGACCAAGTAGCTGCCGTCTACTATGCCGACTGGGTCAAAAAAGCCCTTGCCAGCAACATGCCCTATGATCAAATGGTTTTCGAACTCATCACCGCAACCGGCATGCCCTATCAAAACGGGGCCACTGGCTGGATGGCCAGCGATCAAAATATGAAACCAGATCATATGGCCAACACCGTACAGGCTTTCCTCGGCATACAAATCCAATGCGCCCAATGTCATGACCACCCCTTTGATCAGTGGAATCAATTCGAATTTCAAAGCATGGTTTCCTATTATGGAGGCGTACAATACAACGTTCGCGGAGGCAATCAACTCTTCGTCAATCGCGCACGCGAAGCCGGTATTACTGATCTCACGCAAAAACAAGATCGCTTTCTCCGACAAATAGGCGGCCGGTACCGACTCTCCATCTGGGAACCTAATTTCAATCGCTGGCACACCCTCCCAACAGACTACCAATATGCAGATGCCAAACCCCGTCAACAACTAGCCCCCGCCGTCATGTTTGGCGAGCAACCCCATATCAACGGCAGTCCACGCGCCGCCTTTGCCGACTGGATCACCGCAAAAGAGAACGAATTTTTCGCAGATGCCATTGCCAATCGCCTCTGGAAACAGCTCATGGGCGTCGGGCTCATCGAACCCATTGATGAAATCAAATACCACACCGAACCCAGCATGCCCGAACTGCTCGAAATCCTCAGCGATATGATCGTCACCTTCAATTTCAACTTGAAAGACATACTTCGCGTTCTCTACAACACACACACTTGGCAAATGGAAACACGAACCGAAGATCTTCCAGAAGACCTCTATGAATATGCCTATAACGGCCGCCCCCTTCAACGCATGAGCGGCGAACAAATGTGGGACTCCATCGTCTCCCTTGCCATTCGTGATCTCGATGAACGCAAAGGACACGGATCGCGCTATATTACAGATGAATTCAAACAACAACTCGAAGACACCTATCTCATGCCCATTGAACAACTGGTCGCAACCTATACCGACGAATACATCGATCAATACCGAAAAAAAAACCGAGACGAACAACGCGATGCCTATAAAGTTTATATGACCGATATAAACGGCAAACGGTTCAAGGATTGGGATGGACGCCCCCTACGCGAAATAAAATCCTACTCCTACTTTAATTTCAACAGCTGGACACACGATCACATGACCGATCCACGCTGGCGGGGCATGGAACGGGGACTCGTGCGAGCCAGTGAACTACCCTCTCCCGCCCCCGGCTATCACTTTGTTCGACAATTTGGTCAATCCGACCGCCAAAGCATCGGTACCGGAAGCCAAGACCCGAACGTAACGCAAGCCCTAGCCCTACTCAATGGCCCCATATACTATGCCCTTGATGCCGAAAACTCACTCTTAGCGAATCAGCTCAATAAACTAGAAAAAAACGAAGAACGCATTAACGCCCTCTTTCGCGCAATCCTCACACGTAACCCAACTTTAGATGACATTGAAATTGCCTCCCACGTCATGGAAAGCAACTATCAGAAAAAATCTCAACGCATGATTCTCTGGGCCCTGATCAACCCCCGCGAATTTATGTATATCCAATAAAAGGAGATGACCCCATGCTACCTCAACTCAACCCACTCAAACGACGTCAATTTCTTGACCGCCTCACCCTCGCCACTCTCGGCGTAACCACCTCATCAAGCTTAGCAGAAAAAATGGTGGGCCCGACCCCCAGTAATAAAAAACTGATCTTTCTCTACATGGATGGCGGTATGTCTCATCTCGACACCTTTGACCCACACCCCGGTACTGACGAAGCCGGCCCAGTGACTGCGATTGGAACCAATGTCGAGGGCATTCAAATCAGCGAATATATGCCCAACCTCGCCAAGCACATGAATAAGTTATCCATCATTCGTTCGATGTACTCCACCCAAGGCGCCCATGCACAAGGAAAATATCTCATGCATACGGGCTACCAACAGCGAGGCACCGTCGTGCATCCCACCCTCGGCACCTGGTCTCTCTATCACCAAGGAAAGATCAACCCAACCCTCCCCGGAAATGTCGTGATAAATCCCTACACCGACTATCCATATGCCGGATGGATGTCTGCCGAACTCGGCGCCGTTCCTTTAGGCGACGCTTCAAAAGGATTACAAAACAGCAACCGCCCTCAATGGGCCAACGAAACCCAATATCATGATCAACTCGAACTCGCTCGCATTTTTGATCAAGCCTTCCAGCAGAAATACCGACAAAAAAGCATCAACGCCTATAACCACTTCTACGATGAAGCACTCAGCCTCATGCGCAGCGAAGACATCAAAGCATTCGACATCACGCTGGAATCCCAAGCCACACGCGAACGCTATGGCATCGAATCAAAATTTGGGCAAGGATGTCTACTTGCACGCCGCCTCGTCGAAAATAATGTCCGCTGCGTCGAAGTCGTCAACCGTGGATGGGATAGCCACAACACCCTACCCGAAGATAAAATTAGAGATATGGATCGTGGTTTTTCCGCCCTCATGCAAGACCTTGAAGAGCGCGGGCTTCTTGAATCAACCATCGTGGTACTCGCAACTGAATTTGGACGAACCCCCGATATAAAACCTGAAACCTTAGGCAGAGACCACTGGGCAAAAGCATTCAGCTGCGTTATCGGCGGCGGCGGGCTCACCACCGGACAAATCATCGGAGCCACCGACCGCGGGCACGAAGTAATGGAAACAAAAGTTGAAATCCCCGACCTACACACCACCATTGCAACCGCCATGGGGATGCCCGCCAAAGAGATCATTACATCCGAATCCGGCCGCCCCTTTAACGTCGGCTACAAAGGAACCCTAATCCCCGGGCTTATCTAATGCAGATCAAAGCCCTGCTTCTTAGCTTCCTTTTCATACTCCACGCACAAGCCATACAGCTCTTTATTGGAACCGCCCAAAGCGACGGCATCTACACCAGCCAACTCGATGCCTCAACCGGCGAATTAACCCCATTCAAATGCGCTGCGAAAATAAAAAGACCTTCCTTCATAACCATCGATACGCACCGCAAAAAACTCTATTCCACCAACCTTAAAACCTTTAATCAATCAGGCGAAATCATCGCCTTTCAAATCAAAGAAAATGGCACCCTAACCGAATTAAATCGTGTGCCATCACAAGGGATCAACCCCTGCCACCTTCAACTTTCTCCCAATCGAAACGTCCTCTTCACCGCAAACTATGGAGCCCCCGGTCGGCCAATAGATACGAGTCAAAAATCCACCTCCATAACCTCCTACCGCATTCAATCAAATGGACACCTCACCGCCCCCATCTCCGCCCACCTACACACCGGATCAGGCACGCATCCAAACCGGCAAAAAGAACCCCACGCCCATTCCGTTTTTCCACATCCGACCGATCCCTATGTCTACGTAGCCGACCTCGGCGCAGATGCCATATTCAGTTATCACTATCATCCCCAGACCGCCACATTAACCCCACTCGAAAAAGTGGCCATACCCGGAGGCAGCAGAGGTCCACGTCATATGAAATGGGCTCCCAACGGAAAAACACTCTATCTACTCAACGAACTCAGCCTCACCCTCAGCGTGTTCAATTATACAACTCAAGGACACCTTCAACCCACCGATCAGATCGATGCCCTACCCCCCAACACCGACCGCGATCAACTCACCGCAGCAGAAATTCGCCTGCACCCCACACACCCCCTCATCTATGTCTCCATTCGCGATAAAGCCGATACCGGTCGAGACAGCATCACCCTCTTCCGCACCTCAAATGCCCAAACCAAACGAATTAAAACCATCCCCGCTCACGTTGCATTCCCCCGTAATTTTAACATCGATCCAACCGGAAAATGGCTTCTAATTGCCGGACAACGCTCCCGCGACATCGCCATCTTATCACTGAATTCCGATGGGATTCCAGAATCCCTTTGCCACCGCTACTCATTTCCCGGCGAACCAATCTGCATGGAGTTTCTCGACGAATAGACCTCAATTTTATATACCTTATTTATGAACCTTGTATATAGCGCATCAGCCGGAACTGGAAAAACATATCAAGTGACCCAGCGCTATCTGGATCAAATCCTTAACGAACAGATAGATCCGCGCGACATCCTGCTGATGACCTTCACAGAAAATGCCGCCACCGAACTCAGAACCCGCATCAGTGCCCACCTCCACGCCGTCCTTCAGCAACCAGAAAAAGCAGATCCGGAACGCGTTCGCACGGTTCTCATTCAACTCGAATCCGCCCCCATCACCACCATTCATGGCTTCTGCACAACCCTTCTCAAAGAACATGCATTAGATGCAGGTCTCTCCCCCTCCTTCTCCATTCTCGCTGGAGAACAGCAAACGGAATGGCTTGAATCCATCGCCCATCAACAACTGGTGAAGCAACTGAAACACGACCCTCTTTTTGCTCAGTTCTGCCAAGGAAGACAACTAGCCACGGTTGGCACACTTGGCAACTCCATTCCCAAAACCGCTATCTCTCTCATCCACAAAGCAGGCTCTCTTGGCATTCAACTCACCGATCCAGATAAACTACTCGAACCCGCCATCGAACCACAACATATTGAGGCATTTAAAGAAATACTAACTCACTTTGACGACCTTCCCAAACGCACACCCACGCAAGAAAAAATCGCACAGCAACTCCGTGACCTCCTAGAAGAAACCTCCACCACTGAAGCCCTCATAGAACGAATGGATCAAATTGGATTTAACGTAAGCCGCCGAAGTAAAGGTCCCCCGATTCTCCTAGCTGATCTTATCGAAGAAAGTCGAACCCGCATTCAATACAAAGCAAAACGCCCCCTAGCCCTCGGATTTTCACGCTATCTCATCGTCGTCTATGATCAATACAATCACCTAAAATCCGCACAAGATCTTCTCGACTTCGATGACCTACAATACAAAGCCGTTGACCTCATTAAAAATTCAACCATCAACCCCAGCTTCAACACCATCATCATTGACGAAGTGCAAGACACCTCCCGCATTCAATCCCGACTCATCGACGCCCTCTGGAAAAAACCCACTCACCTCGTTATCTGCGGCGACCCCAAACAAAGCATCTATAGCTGGCGCGGAGCCGATCCATCCATAATGCCAGACCTGCAGCAAAACATAATAGAACAAAGCGGCAAACTCGAACACCTGCAAACCAGCTGGCGCAGCAAAGAAGCACTTATTAAACCCATCAATGCCATCTTCAGCTCAATTTTCCCAAACTATGATCAAGAAGAAGCACTCAAACCCAATACAAAATATGACCATGCTCAGGAACCGCACGGCATCGAATGCCTCCTTCCCGACTCCGATTCGGAAACCAATTCCCCTACCAAAAAAGATCGAATCACCCAAGAGATGCAAGCCTTAGCCCGCCGCATTCAACTCCTCGTTCACGGCACCTCAGACTGGAAACCAACCTATCGATATCAAGATGGCTTCCAACCCGTCTCCGATCATAATACCTATCGATACAGCGACATTCTCATTCTAATGCGAACCAATACAGAACTCGCCACCCTAGAAGAAGCCCTTCGCAAAGAAGCCATTCCATATACCATGGGCGGCAAAAGCCAAGGTTTATTCAGCACCACACCCGCTCATGACCTATCACTTCTTCTTAACACCCTCTGCGATCCAACCGACGCCTATTCATTAATCGGTCTCCTTCGCTCACCTTGGATAGGGCTCTCCGATCAACAGATCATCAAAACCCTCTTGCCCCATGAACACCCCACCACCGACCAGATTCTCCACCAATTTCCCGACGTTGAATCCACCATCATGCACAGTCGAAAACAGATGGCTACACGCCTCTCCTCTGAAATTATTCGCGATTGGATTCAAGAGACACATTACGATGCAACTCTTGCCACCCTTCCTCAAGCAGATCAACAAATCGCAAACCTTCGCAAACTCATCGACTGGATTCGTGAACAAGAACGCGGCTTGCAAACCCATGCAGCCACGGTGGCACGCACCCTAAAACAATACGTTGAAAATCCGCCCCAAATAGCCGAAGCCCTCTCTGCCGATCCTGAACAAAATGCCATTACCATCATGACCATTCACAGTGCCAAAGGATTATCCAAGCGCGTTGTTTGTCTACCCAGCCTCTCTTTTCAACGCCCACCAGACACCGACTTTGCCCATCTCAGCGAATCCGCCGATTCACCCCAACTCAGCATTAAAATTATGGCAACCGATCGCTCTAACGTCTCCTCGCCCCATCTGCAAAAGCATCGACATGCAGCAAAGCAAATTCGAAATCAAGAATCCGATCATCTCTTCTATGTTGCTCTCACTCGCGCCCAAGACCTACTGATTCTCTCCTCGCCTGTGAGCACCAAGCCCAAAGCCAACTCCTGGCATCCTTATATTGAACCCTTGCTTGATCAATCAATCAAGATTCGACGATTCTCAGCTATTCCTCATACAACCATCGCCCCCACCTTTGAGCGCACGATCCCCTCCGCCCAAACATTATTTCAAGCTGCATCCGCCATCCGCTCTCCAGAAATTCAAACCCACTTTCAACGTACCACAACCACCGACATAATAAAAAAAGCCGCCCCCCATCTAGCCCCTTCCACCCCTCCCACCGGCTCCATTCAAACAACCACTCAACTGGGCACCTGTGGTCACGCACTACTTGAAGAAGCCGCCCATCACAACTGGCACATAAACCTCATCAAACGCACCCATGCCTTATCGCACCGATATAAACTATCCCAAGAAGAAACAAACCATCTTTTGTCCTCCCTACCCCCCGCGATTGAATATATGAAAACAGCAACGCAATCAGCAAAACAACTCCTACCCGAATATCCCTTTCTCATACAAAAAGGATTCCACCTTATTGATGGAACCATCGATCTTGCCATCCTAACCGAACAAGGCATCCATCTCTATGATTATAAATTTAGCCAAGCTCACCACACAGAACTTCAAGAACGATATCACGAACAACTCCAACTCTACGCCGAAGCCGTTCAACGACTTTTTCCAAATACACCGATTCTAACCTCACAAATCATCGCCATTTCAGAGCAAGGAACTCAATCTGTTCCCATTAAAACCGATCTCATTATCTAGTTGAAGCATTCAAAAAAAAACCTACATTACAAGTATGCGTGATACATTAGTCATTATCCCAACCTACAATGAGATTGAGAACATTGAGCCTCTAACCAAAGCCGTGCTAGCCACCTCTGATTCCGTTGATATATTAATTGTCGATGATAATTCCCCCGATGGAACCGGAGATAAAGCCAATCAACTTCAAGCCGCAGAACCCCGCTTTCACGTCCTACACCGAACCCAAAAAAACGGTCTCGGACGCGCCTATATTGCCGGATTCCGCTGGGCTCTAGAACGAAACTACGAATATATCATGGAAATGGACTGCGACTTTTCGCACGACCCCAAAGAGATCCCCAATTTTAGAAGTAAAATGGAAGAAGGCTACCATCTCGTTCTCGGATCCCGATATATTGGAGGCATTCGAATCATGAACTGGCCCCTTTCCCGACTCATGCTCAGTCGAGGAGCGGGTGTTTATGTGCAACTCATAACCGGCATGCCATTTACCGATCCCACCGGTGGCTTCAAATGCTTCCATCGCGCACTACTCGCCTCCTACCAACTTGAAAACGTGCAAGCCAATGGATACGGATTTCAAATTGAAATGACGCACAACGCATGGATGCGCGGCTTTCAAGTCGGAGAAATTCCAATCGTCTTTGAAGACCGCCAAGTCGGGCAATCAAAAATGAGTGGGAATATTATTTATGAAGCCCTCTGGGTCGTATGGAAGCTCGCCCTCAAAAATGGACTGCGCCGAAAACCCCGTCATGCCTCACGCGACTGAAGCCATCGTGCCATCGCAACCCAATGCAGCGGCTTTAACTGCTCAGGTCGTTCTTTCGGCGAAATCTCTAGTTCCGAAAGCAACTCTCCAACCACCGTTATACCCAAATTCTTTAAGCTCGTTGCAATCTGTTTGCGCCGCTGCGAAAAACAGTGCTTCACCAATCGTTTAACCATCGGGTATTCATCCGCTTCCACCCATACTTCCGCCCGCCGATCCATCTGAACCACCGCTGACCAAACCTTCGGAGGAGGTAAAAAACACGTAGGGCTTACTTTCTTTGCCAACCGACTCTCATAAAAAAATCCAGTTAAAACACTCAAAACACCATACGCTCGATCCCCCGGCTTAGCCGTCAATCGATCGGCCACCTCTTTTTGAATCGTCAAACACATGCGCTCCGGGCCATCCGCGCCCTCCGCAATTTCAACCATCAACCGACTCGCCACCGAATACGGTAAATTAGCCACCACTTTATTCACTCCCGAAGCAAAAATAGCATTCAGATTCACATCCATCGCATCCGCCTCCATCACCTCCAAACCCGGAAAGCGTCCACGCAAATACCCCGCCATCGTGGAATCTTTTTCAATACATCTCAAATGCATAGTCTGCACTAAAATCCGTTCCGTCAACGCCCCAAGCCCCGGTCCGATCTCCAATACGCAATCCGTCGAATCCAAAGCGGCCAACTGCACAATGCCATCCAAGATATTCGCATCAATCAGATAGTTCTGCCCCAAACCTCGATTTGGACGATGACCTAATTGATTCAGTAACGCACGTACTTCCGTTGGACTCGTCAGCTGCGGATTCAGATCCATGGATTTTTCCTATTCGCTAAACGAACCGCCAACCGAATCGCTTCACGCATGCTTTTGGCCGAAGCCATGCCTTCACCCGCCAACCCAAATGCCGTTCCATGATCAGGAGACGTACGCACAATCGGCAACCCCAATGTAAGATTAATCCCCTCATCAAACCCCATCATCTTCAACGGCGCCAACCCCTGATCATGATACATAGCAACCACCGCCTCATACTCTCCACGCAAAGCTTGATGAAAAAGTGTATCAGCAGGCAAAGCCATCGAAACAGGCATCCCTTTTTTTGCAAGGGCTCGTAGCACAGGATTAAGAATTGTCTTCTCCTCCAAACCCAAAGCCCCTCCATCACCCGCATGCGGATTCAATCCACACACACCAATCGATCGCTGATCAACCCCCAACCAAGCCAACCCCTCATACGCTAACTCAACCGCCTCTCGCACAACCTCTTTTGTAATAGCCCCCGGAACCTCTTTTAGTGGAAGGTGCCGAGTCGCCAACATCACACGCAACCCACCACCCACTAACATCATTCCATATCGAGAAGTTTGGGTTAACGCAGCAAGCAACTCCGTATGACCCGGAACATCTACACCAGCCCGTTGGAATCCTAACTTATTTACGGGAGCCGTAACCAATCCATCCAACTGCCCTATTAGAGCCTGCTTTACACCCTCTTCAATCGCTGCCACCGCTAATCGAGAAGCATCAACCCGTAATCGACCCGGATGCCACACCGCCTCTCCCACATCATGAAACCGAAGCCGCCGCGATAGAGGAATCCCCATTGCCTCAGCCTGCTTCCGAACCAACGCCTCAGATCCAAGCAAGACAAACTCCGTCTCTGGCGACCAGCGACCATAGGCCAATGCTTTCAATATAACCTCAACGCCTATACCGTTCACATCACCGATTGTAATTCCCACATGCTTCATTCCAGAACCATAAAAAAAAGACCCCGCTCTCGCGAGGTCTTTTCACCAGAGATCAGTCCTTGACTGATCATCCCTGCGGACTTACTTATACTCAGCTTCTACTTCCGCAACCGTCTTCAACACACGTGAAACGATTTGATATGGGCAACCCTGTGAATTCGGACGTCGATCCTCAAGGTATCCTTGATATGCATCATCCTTCACAAACGCATGCGGAACACGAATAGACGCACCCCGGTCTGCTACACCCCATGAGAACTTATCAATCGCCTGCGTTTCATGCAATCCAGTCAAACGCAAGTGGTTATCAGGACCATACGCCTCAATATGCTCTGCCACATATTTTTCAAACGCATCCATCAACTTCAAGAAATAATCTTTACCACCCGTCTCACGCATGTGGGTGGATGAGAAATTACAGTGCATACCCGATCCATTCCAATCACCCGTGAACGGCTTACAATGGTACTCAACATCCACCCCGTACTGTTCGCACAAACGCTGAAGAATATAACGAGCCACATGCATTTGATCAGCAGCGCGCTTTGAACCTTTACCAAAGATTTGGAATTCCCACTGTCCTTTCGCCACTTCCGCATTAATTCCTTCGTGATTAATACCTGCAGCAATACAAAGATCTAAATGCTCTTCAACAATATCACGGGCAATGTCACCCACATTACTGAAACCAACCCCCGTATAATATTCGCCCTGAGGTTCTGGATATCCCACAGCAGGCCAACCCAACGGACGACCCTCTTTATACAGAAAATACTCTTGCTCAAGACCCACCCAAAAACCTTCATCATCAAGAATTGTCGCACGATGATTCGAAGGGTGCGGTGTTCCATCAGGAAGCATAACCTCACTCATTACCAAAAATGCATTTTCACGGGTCGCATCTGGATAGATCGCTACCGGCTTCAACATACAATCTGAACTACTTCCATCTGCCTGCAAGGTCGAACTTCCGTCAAATCCCCACATTTCACAATCCTCCAGACCGAATGATGAATAATCACCATCAACCACTTTTGTCTTGCTGCGTAAGTTTTGAACCGGCTCATATCCATCCAACCAAATGTACTCTAACTTAATTCGTGCCATTTCTAATACCTCTCTTCGATTACTATCGTTTAAACCTTAAAAATCAGTGAGCCTACCTTTAATGCAAAATGTATGCCATAAAAAATAGAGTGAAATCACAGCAATCTTGTAATTAAATACAAAAATGTATTATTTAACCCCAATATATTTCAAACTCGTCACTTATTTATCAATTAGAGAATTGATTTTCTTTTCCAACATTCGAATTTTTTCACGGAGAGCACCCAACTTTAGCATACCCAAATACCCTCGCTGAAACTCCTTTTGAGGCACAGCCGGCATCCCCATAACGTGCGTACCTTCCTCGAGATCATTCACAATTCCAGATTTTGCATTGGCAATCACGCCATCTCCAACCGTCAGATGACCCGCCACCCCAACTTGACCAGCCAAGATTGTCTTAGAACCAATTTTTGCACTGCCTGCAATACCGACTTGGCCACATAAAACACAATCAGAACCAATCGTCACGTTATGTGCAACCTGAACCAAATTATCAATTTTGGTTCCCCGTCCAATCACCGTCTTTCCAAATCGAGCTCGATCTACTGAAACATTGGAACCAATCTCCACATCATCCTCAATCACCACGATTCCGACCTGTGGAATCTTCCGGCGCGAACCATCCGGCTCCACCGAATAGCCAAACCCATCAGAGCCAATCACCGTTCCACTATGGATCATCACACGATCCCCCACCTCAGAAAATTCACGGAGCGTCACAGAGGCATGCAAATGCACCTCATCTCCCAGACGAGAGCCATATCCAACAACTGAATTAGATCCAATCACAACACCCTCACCCAACGTCACGCAACCCTCGACCGTACAATTTGGACCAATCGAAACCTTGGCACCCATCACTACACTTTCAGCCACAACCGCAGAAGGATGAATCCCTAACACAGGAGTCGGAGGCGCCTCATAAAATAGAGCGGCAGCTTCTCCAAAACTACGATCTGGATTTTTCACCCGCAACAAAGCACACGAAGCCGATCCCTCAAAACCAGCTGGAACCAAAACAGCCGTCGCCTGACTCTTCTCCAAGAGCGAACGATACCGATCAGATGATAAAAAACTGATCTCTCCCGGTCTCGCCTTTTCGAGGCTATTCACATACGCCACCTCAAGCGAAGCATCACCCTCCAACACAGCACCTAATCGCTCAGCTACTTCTGAGAGTCTCACTGCGCCTCCTCTCCCACCATCGGAACCACTTGCTCATAGCCCTCATTCAAATTCTTCAAGACAAGCTCCGTAATATCTGCGCTTGAATCAACATACGCGATCACATTAATTCCAATCCGACTTTGAGCAGTCCGATCAATCACCGCATCAAATCCTTCCTCTTTTGAATACATAACAATTTGATCCTGAATTTCATCAAACAACTTTTTAGTCATGCGCGTATTCTGCTCATCAATTTGCTGCTTGCGGAGTTTTTCATACTCATTCATCTCCTGCTCAAGACCTTGCATTTCGATCAATTTCTCTTCTAGTAAAACACGTTTATTCGATCGAACCTCCGCACTCAAAATCGCATCCCGAGAGTCAGCCCGCAATTGCTCAATTTCGGTACGAATCTCTTCGATATTATTTTTCATAATATCCTGCTCTAGCTTCATCTCATCGGCCTGCTGTCGAATCTGATCTTGAGCCAGCTGGGTTTTATAAAAACGAGTAAACAAATCCTGCATATCAACAAATGCTATTTGACTCTCCGACCAGCCCACATGACTGACCAACACAACGGCCACGATTCCAATATATTTTTTCAAAACAAACTCCTTCTAGATTTATATGGCATAGACCACAAACCGCTACATCCATTCAACATGCACACAAAAAACAGTATGAGTATTCACACATTGAATAAAAATTCAATCACATCGCCATCGCGAACGACATACTCACGCCCTTCTGTGCGAAGCAACCCCACCTCACGGCAGCCCACCTCACCCTCATTTTTCACAAAATCATCATAGGCCATCACTTGCGCACGAATAAATCCCCGTTCAAAATCGGTATGAATCACACCCGCTGCACGCGGCGCTAAATCACCTGCACAAATCGTCCAAGCCCGTGACTCCTTCGGCCCCTGCGTAAAATAACTAATCAACCCAAGCGTCCGATACCCCGTCTGAATGATTTGATCTAACCCACTGGCCGAAACCCTATACTCTTCCAAAAACTCAAGCCGTTCGCCCTCATCCATTCCATTGAGGTCCTCTTCCATCTTGGCACAAATACGCACCACTTCAGCGCCTCGTGCAGCCGCATACTGCTCCACCTGCTCCACAAACGCCGGCGATCCGCTCAATCCAGCCTCGTCGACATTGCAACAATAAATAAAAGGCTTATCCGTTAAAAACTGAGTCTCACCCAACAATCGAACCGCCAAATCACTCTCGCGATCTTCAAACGCATGAACCATCTTTCCCGCACCCAAATGCTCCAGCAGAGCCTCAAACCACGGCACAGCAGGCGCCAACGATTTATCACCACGCGCCACCTTGATCAAACGAGGCAAGCGATTTTCAACTGTTTGATAATCCGCCATAACCAATTCCGCTTCAATGATCTCGATATCGCGAATTGGATCGACCGATCCATCCACATGCACCACCTGATCATCCTCAAAACAACGAATCACTTGTAAAATCGCATCTGTCTCTCGAATATTGGTCAGAAACTTATTTCCCAACCCCTCCCCTTGACTTGCTCCTTTAACGAGCCCCGCAATATCCACAAATTCAACGGTAGCATGAACCGTTTTTTGCGAGGCCGCCATGGCAGCCAATCGATCCAATCGATCATCCGGAACCGGAACCACCGCCTTATTCGGCTCGATGGTACAAAATGGATAATTGGCACTCTCAGCATGCTGCGCACGCGTCAACGCATTAAATAAAGTCGACTTGCCCACATTCGGCAATCCAACAATTCCAATTCCCAACCCCATGCTCTATCCTTCACTCGCACTCGGTTTTTCAAAATCCATCAACGTACCGCCCATAAAGTTAGCTCCACCATCCACAAACAACGTTTGACCCGTAATCTTTTTTGCGAATTGCCCCAACAAAAAGACCACCGCACCCGCAACCTCTGCCTTATCTTCCACCGTATCCCACGGCAACGGACTAATCTGCTCCCAGGTGTTTGATAAATGCTCAAAATAAGGAATCGAAGACGCCGCCTTCGTGGTCAAAGGACCCGCTGAGACCGCATTGACCCGCACCCGATCTTTTCCATAGTTTCGAGCCAGCGCCTTCACAACCGCCTCAAGAGCCGCCTTATTAACCCCCATCCAATTATAATAAGGAAACGGTCGCTGTCCTTCAAAAGAGAGCGTAACAATCGAGCCTCCCTCTTTCATCTGAGGAACCGCGAAGTTGGCAACCGTTGCCAACGAAGCCGCACTGATATGGAAGCCCTGCAACACATCTTCAGTTGCATCCGTATAAAGCACCTCTCCACCCAAGCACGTCTTAGGATTTGCATACGCAATCGAATGCAAAACTCCATCAATTGCACCCGTTGAAGAGAAAAGTGCTTCAACCTCCTCTTTCACCGTCACGTCGCAATACCGGAAGTCCATCGACGCTTTCACGTCATCGCTCAAATCTTTACAACCGCGATCAAAGAAGATCTTTTTCATGCGCTCATTTTGCGCCGTCCAAATAACCTTACCACCCAGCGCCTCAATCAACCGACCCGTTGCATACGCAATCGAATCCGTGTTCAATATGCCCATCACTACATAGGTACTATCTTTAGCAATCATCCGCTCCCTCACCTTTCTTCATAAAAAGAAAATTATACCCGACCACAAGCCGGAAACAATGAGAAAGCTACATGGGATCATCTCTACCGGTACAGCTCGCCCTCTTGATCCGCGAATTCCTGCGACTTCTCAGCCATTCCCTTTTCCAAGGCCTCCTCCGCCGAAAATCCATGCTCCGCCGCATATTGCCGAACATCTTCAGAAATCCGCATCGAGCAGAACTTAGGTCCACACATGCTACAAAAATGCGCTGTTTTCGCCTCATCATTCGGCAACGTCGCATCATGGAACGCCCGCGCACGAACCGGATCGAGAGCCAAATTAAACTGATCCTCCCATCGAAACTCAAACCGCGCCTTACTCAGTGCATTATCCCGCATCTGCACACCCGGGAATCCTTTTGCCAAATCCGCCGCATGAGCCGCAATTTTATAGGTAATTACACCTTCTTTAACATCCTCTTTATTCGGCAAGCCCAAATGCTCTTTTGGAGTTACATAACAAAGCATCGCACAGCCATACCAACCAATATTTGCCGCACCAATACCGCTTGTAATATGGTCATAACCCGGCGCCACATCCGTTGTTAACGGACCCAACGTATAAAAAGGAGCCTCATGGCACACATCCAACTCCCATTCCATATTCGCCTTAATCGCCTGAAGCGGGACGTGCCCCGGTCCCTCGATCATCACCTGCACATCCTGCTTCCATGCCCGCTTGGTCAATTCACCCAACGTCTCCAACTCACCCAACTGCGCCTCATCATTCGCATCAGCAATCGCACCCGGACGCATCCCATCGCCCAACGACAACGAAACGTCATACTTCTTACAAATCGTGCAAATTTCATCGAAATATTCATACAGGAACGACTCTTTATGATGCGCCACGCACCATTTTGCCATAATCGACCCCCCCCGGCTCACAATCCCGCAAACGCGCTGCGCCGTCATCGGCACATACCGCAATAGAACACCCGCATGAATCGTAAAATAATCAACCCCCTGCTCAGCCTGTTCAATCAGCGTATCGCGGAAAAGCTCCCACGTTAAATCTTCCGGCCGATCTCCCACCTTCTGCAACGCCTGATAAATCGGCACCGTGCCCACCGGAACCGGACAGTTCCGAATATTCCACTCCCGCGTATCGTGAATATTCTCACCCGTCGAAAGATCCATAATCGTATCCGCACCCCACAACGTCGCCCACTGAACCTTTTCCACCTCTTCACCAATACTTGAACTCACTGCTGAGTTGCCAATATTACCATTGATTTTAACGCGGAAATTACGCCCAATAATCATCGGTTCAGCTTCAGGATGGTTAATATTAGCCGGAATGATCGCCCGTCCAGCCGCCACCTCTTCTCGCACAAACTCAGGCGTAATGAATGCCGGAATAGCCGCTCCAAACGACTCCCCCGGATGCTGATGATTGGCATGCCGCATCGCCGCTGTCTGCGCCTGCTGAAGCAACCCTGATTGATGCTCGGACGGACAATACACCTGTCCTGTCGCCTCCGCTCGACCCATGTTTTCTCGAATCGCAATAAACTCCATCTCCGGCGTAATAATACCCTGCCGCGCATAATGCATTTGCGTTACATTCGCATCCCCCAGCGCACAACGAACCTTCTTATCTGCCGGATCAAAAGGAATACGCTTCGCATCCTGACCCAATCCATCATCACCCGCCTGATACCCGCGTTCCGTCACCCACTCCGTATCATTGCGCTCCTCAATCCAAGCTTCACGTAATCGCGGCAATCCCTTCTCCAGATCCAACTCCACCGCCGGATCTGTCGCAGGTCCACTCGTATCATACACCCGAACCGACTCATTCTCCTCAATCGAATCATCCGCCTTCTTCGTTTCAGACAAACGGATTTCACGCATAGGCACCTTAATATCGGAACGACTTCCGGTTACATACAATTTGCGTGAGTTGGGATATGCATCCCCATAATCGGTATACGAATGTTTCTGTTGAATCATGACGGCTCCTGTTTTTTTTAATACTCTTCATCGCGGAACCTAAATTTCACGCTTCCCTTCATCGGCATGACCCGCATCAGGTTCCAAGGGTTTTTCTCAGCAATGGTTCACAAAGCACCCCTAGCGATTGATCAACACTAAAACAATCGTGTCATGAGTCAAACGATTTCATCTTTTCATCTCGATTTTTGATCACGATTATTTACAACCCCTCTTTACATCTCTACATTAAAGCCCGAATAAATGACGGAGAACACAACATGGACTGGAAATCAATTAGCACACGCATTCTCGAGGGCGGCACCGCCACACCCGAAGAAGCCCTCGCCCTCTTAGAAGCACCCAACAGCGAACTACTTGATATTCTGCAAGCCGCCTACCGCTTACGCCATACACACTTCGGGAACACCGTTTCTCTGCACCTCCTCCGCAACGTAAAAAGTGGAGTTTGCCCCGAAGACTGTTCATTTTGCTCTCAATCGACCAAAGCAATCAACGACGTTGAGCGCTACGACATGCAAACCGTTGACACCATCCTAGACGGCGCTCAAGCCGCCGTTGATCGCCAAGCCAAACGCTACTGCCTTGTCTCAAGCACACGCTCACCTTCACCAAAAGAAGTCGACACCATCTGCGAAGCCGTGATCCAAATAAAACAAAAACATCCCCAACTCGAAATTTGCTCCTCTCTCGGCATGCTCACCGAAGAAAAAGCAATCCGCCTCAAAGAAGCCGGCGTCAACCGCTTCAACCACAATCTCGAAACCTCCGAAAAATTCTTCCCCGAAGTGGTCTCTACACACGATTTCGACGATCGAGTCAACACAGCCAAACTCGTCAAAAAAGTAGGCCTCGACCTGTGCTGCGGCGGTCTTTTTGGCATGGGCGAATCGATGCAAGACCGAGTCGACTTAGCATTTGCTCTATCCGATCTACAGGTCGATTCAGTCCCCGTTAACTTTCTCGATCCTCGCCCCGGCACTGCATTTCACGGAAAACCAAACCCACTTACACCCAACGACTGCCTACGAGCCCTCGCCATGATGCGCTTCGTAATGCCCTCCGTTGAAATTCGAATTGCAGGCGGAAGAGAAACCACCCTATTCAACCTACAGGCCCTCGCCCTCTATCCCGCCAACTCCATGTTTACAGCTGGATATCTAACCACCGGCGGGCAAGATTATGAAACCGATAAAAAAATGATCGAAGATGCTGGATTCGAAGTTGAAATGGACGCTCCAGCACCCGAACCAAAAGTAGACGAAAAGATCATGCCTGACCTGCATCCCAATCACGCCTAACTTCAAATGAGCTCTTTTTGGAATACGATTGACCGTCCCATCATCGCTCTCGCACCGATGGAAGATGTAACCGATACCGCCTTGCGCGAACTTCTACTAACCATCGCCGACCCAACCGCCCTCCATGTCGTCATGACCGAATTTGTATCGACCGACGGACTCGTTCATCGAAAAGCCCGCAACCGGATCATTCACCGCCTCCGCGTAACCGACGAAGAACGCCAACTTCTCAAAGAAAAGAATGTCAAAATCGTCGCCCAAATTTGGGGCAATACGCCTGAAAATTACACCCAAATCATCCGAGAAATAGCCGAGGAAATGGAGTTCGATGGCATCGACATCAATATGGGTTGCCCCGTACCCAAAGTCGTCCGCCGCGGCTGCTGTTCCGGTCTCATCGGCAACCCCACCCTCGCCAAAGAGATCATACAAGCCGCCCAAGAAGCCAGCCACCTACCCGTCTCCGTCAAAACCCGTATCGGGCTCAAATCAATCGCCACCGAAGAATGGGCCGCCCATCTCCTAGAAACCCGACCCGCCGCCCTCACTTTCCACGGACGCACCCAAAAACAAATGTCCGTCGGCCCCGCCAACTGGAATGAAATCGCCAAAGCCGCTCGCCTCCGGGATCAGATCGCACCCGACATCCCTGTCATCGGCAACGGCGACGTCAAATCAATTCAAGAAGCCCGCGAAAAATGTACCCAACATCAACTCGACGGAGCCATGATCGGCCGCGGTATTTTCGACAACCCATGGCTCTTCATGGAAGAACAGCGCGAACGCACCCAAGAAGAAAAACTAGAGATGCTCTGGACCCACACCCAACTCTTTGACCGCGTCTGGCAAGGCAGCAAAAACTTTCATATTCTCCGCCGCTACTACTCCATCTACTGCAAAGGATTCCCCGGTTGCGCTGAACTCCGCGCAAAACTAGTTCAAACCGAATCCATTTCTCACGTCGCTCAAATCATAAAAACGATCAATCCGGCCATGGATATCTAGTTTCAGACAACGACGAAGGACTCGTGAATTCACGATAACTCACCGTCCCATCCAGCATCTTCTTACACAACCTCGCACGCAACCCATGCACCTCACCCTTACCGCCCGTTCGCGACCGACCCGATGTCCAATTCTTGCTCATGATATTATCTTTATGAACCGTCACATCATCCGTCTGCTTTACCAACGTTGATTTTTCAGCAACACGTTCAATCTCCATCTTATCACGCTTCATCAGTTGCTCTAATACCGGCTTCTCATATGACTCCTGCGACTGCTCATAGAAAATAACATATTCAACATACAAATCTTCAAACGGCCCGGCACTCCGATTCTTCAAAGCCACTTCAAAAGCCATCTTTTCAAAACGCGTCTCCTTCATTAATTCACGATCCACATTTCCAGCGGTATCACGAAGGTCCGCATACTCCTCCTCTTTCCACTGATCCAACACCACATCATCCACCCCAACCTGAAGATAGAGGGAAGAAAGAAAAAGCCGATCTGCCGACCACGTTTGAATATAACGCTGATCTTCCTCCACAAAAACAGTAGGTTTAACCTGAACTATTTTTCCATCCAACCGTTCCAATTCAACCAAACCAGAACGATCATCAAACGAGAGAATCGTTGCTTCAATAGAGCGCCCATCGGGCAAGCTAAATGAATGTCCCAATACCGAACTGACACCCATTAGAAAGATAAACAAAGTATATAATAAAAAATTTTTCATAAGTTATCACCTTATCACCGAGCAACTCATAAAAAAATATAAACGTGATTAATTTCGGAAAGGTTTACAGATTCATCAAGGCAAGCTAGATTCCCTCTATGAAACCCCTTGAAGGACTCTATCTCATTTTAACCGACCCCGTCATCGGGTATGAACGAACAGCACAAGTCGCGGTAGACGCACACGTACCATTTCTTCAATTACGCATGAAAAACGCACAACCCGAAACCCGTCTACACCAAGCCCAGCGTCTTCGCGATATAACCCGTGGAACTCAGACCGCCCTCATCATCAACGACCACCTTGAAACCGCCATGGAAGTGGATGCCGACGGAGTTCACTTCGGTCAACAAGATGGCTCCATCAAAGAAGCTCGAAAACGCTGGAATGCACCCCATAAATGGATAGGTCTCAGTACCCATAACCACCAACAAGCCCAAGCCGCCCAAGCCGCAGGTGCCGACTACATCGGCATCGGCCCCATCTATGCCACCCAGAGTAAAAGTAACCCCGACCCCGTTATCGGCGTCGCCGATGGGGGCCGTATTGCTGCATCCGTCAACTGTCCAAGTGTTGCGATTGGTGGAATTCAAATAGAAAAACTGGCGACCCTCCGACAACACGCCTTCACTGCCTTCTGTGTTCTGAGTGCCGTAAACAACTCTTCCCAGCCACACAGAATAATTCAACAACTCCAGCAGGCATGGCAAGACGCTGAAGTTTGAACTTGTGCGAACCCACGAAGCCTTCTACTTTCTTCCCCTTCACGACGGGTGAGTGGTGAAATTGGTAGACACGCCAGATTTAGGTTCTGGTGCTTAATCGCGTGCGGGTTCGAGTCCCGCCTCGCCCACCATTTTTTAGTTCCATTTATGCAGCAAATATCGCTGCATCTTTTGTAAATCTGCATCGACTTCAAACTCTTTTTCCGCCAATCCATCTTGCAAAGATTGAGCAGCTTCCCCCATCCAATCGAGGATGTTCAAAACCATGAGCAAGGCATACGAATCTTTTTCAATCAACATCCGCAACGCAGATAATCCCTCTTTTTCTCGTCCATTTTGTATTAACGTCCACGCCGCCATCGCACGAACTTCATGCGACTCATCTGTCAACAGCAGCTCTGCAATCGAATCATCCTTTATCAAGAAAAGTCCAACCGACCCCCAATAACGTTCGCCCAGATATTCACTCCCGCACAGCTGCCGCAATACAGCTCGATTTTTTATCTCCTGCGCTAATGCCATATCAGCTGCATCCAACAAGCGCTCCAGCGGATATCGCTCTGCATCTGCCGCCCACTCATAGATCGTTAAATTTGCATCCGCCGCCATACGAGTTCGCTCAGACTCAGGAATCAAGCCCGTATCAACCACCTCAAGCTGCCACGTTTTTAGCGCCAAACGAAGCTCTGCAGCAATCGTCGCATAAGCAGGATCATCAATTAAATTATACACGCTATCAGGATCCGCCTTCATATCATAAAGCTCTTCACTCACCGCCTTCGCCGAAAACGGCCGCGCTTGAATCGGCGTAGCCTTCCCTGCCTGAACATGAGCCTCCCAAGCACGCATCGCCGGAATCTTCCACTGATATTCCAAGTGCTGCACCCACGGCACATACGGCATATAATTTCGAACCAATAAAAACTGCTTATTATGCACCGCGCGCGCGCAATCAAATCGCTCATCCATCCGGCCACGGAAGGCATAGTGATAGGCCGCTTCTGGCTCCTGTTCATCACCTAAAAACGTTCGACCCTGATAATAAGTTGGAACCTCAATCCCCGCCAATGAAAGCCACGTCTTAGGCATATCAACAAAACTAACTAATCGATCCACCACCCCCCCCGGCGCGTCCATAGGCCAGAAAGAATGATACCGCTCCGGAATACGAATAATCAGCGGACAATGTAATCCGGTGTTATACAAATAACGCTTACTCCGCGGCAATACCCCCCCATGATCCGACGTATAAATAACGATCGTACGATCGGCCATCCCGCTCGCTTCCAACGCCGCCAACGCCTCGCCCACCCGCCGATCCATTCGCTTTACCGCATCGTGATACTTTGCATAATTTTGCCGAATCTCCGGCACATCTGGATGATACGCTCGCAAACGAGTCTCCATCGAAACATGCTCAATATCCACCAAATCGCCTTGCGTCCGGCTCTCATGCGATTCATAAAAATTTACCACTTGGAAAAAGGGTTCTTGCTCCTTTAACCGCTTCCAATTCACCTCCGTCGGATTATCCCAACATGATTGATCCTCACGCCCCCCAATATTATAATCCGTCTTATTATCATTCCCCACATAATACCCCACCGATCGCAGCAGATCTGGATAATACGGAATCACATCATGCGGAATCACATTCCGGCTTCGCATCGGCTGCGTACCCATTGTAACCGCATACATCCCCGTAATCCACGTAGAGCGCGAAGGCGCACAAACCGGTGCATTCGCATACACTTCGGTATACCGAAACCCTTCCGCAGCCAACCCATCAATATGAGGGGTCTCTACCCATTCATTTCCATAACAACCCACCCAGTTAACATTGTTATCTTCACTCGTAATCCATAAAATATTCGGGCGTTCCACCCTCGAAGCCAACGCCCCACTTCCCCATGCAATCAACCCGACGAACAAAAACAATCTCTTCATAAACCCCTCCCCAAAAAACCAGCACATAAGCCATCCGCATAGAACCGAAAAAACGCAACGAACAACAACGTTAATCCGATCTATTTCCTTTGAAAAATTTTCTTCGCATCCACATAAATCCGACCACCACCCCAATGATCACAAACATCGGAATCAAATCATTCGTCGGGGGCGGACAGATAGGCGGCAGATCAAATGCGTCCATCGGCAAGCCCCTCACTCCGTTTTTCGATCCCACGAATGAGATCCCCAAAAATAAAGTGATGAAACGGAAGAAAGATATACCAATACAACCGTCCACCCATTCCCCTTGTATAATAAGACGCATGAACACTCAACCGCTGCACCCCATCCTCCGGATCAACCCGAAACTCCAACCAAGCCCGACCCGGCAACTTCATCTCCGCTCGCAACAACAATCGATTCGGCCTCTTCACCTGCTCAACCCGCCAAAAATCAACCACATCATTCACCCGCAATCGCGTAGGGCTCCGTCGACCTCTTCGCGTCCCCACTCCCTGAAGCATCCGATCAATCAGGCCCCGCAACCGCCACAAAGGAGTACTATTAAACCATCCCTTCTCCCCACCAATGTAGGAAATCGATTGAAACAACGCCTCCGCCGATTTTTCCGTAACCAATGAATACGTCGAAGTATACGTCGGCACTCCCGAGAGCTCACTCAACTTAATCGCCAACTCATAACCCGGCGGATAGCTATCCGTCCAACGACTATGCACCGCATCCTGCTCCTCTCGAGACAACGCCAACACCAAGGCCTCCCGACAGCTGATTCGCCGAAAAGGAAGCACCTCCAAAATATCACTCCCCTCACACACCACATCATGCTCCACACTCTCCATTAAACAACGCGTGATCGGAGCCGGTACCGGTGTCAGCCAACTCGTCATCATCGCAAAAAAAGGAATCGAAGAGAGCGGAGAAGGAATGAATTTTCGACGCCGACCCAGCACATCCGCATGGGTCTTCAGCAGCTCCTCATAACTCAATATATCAGGGCCTCCAATATCAAAAATCTTTCCCGCCGTCTCTGGAAGTTCCAGCACGCCCACTAAAACCTTAATCACATCCCGCAAAGCAATCGGTTGACATCGCGTCTTTGCCCAACCCGGCACCGGCAACACCCACAAACGACGAATTAAATGATTCATCATCTCATACGATGCACTCCCTGAACCCAAAATAATCGCAGCCCGCAAAAACGTGACCGGAACCGAACCAAGAGCCAACTCATCCGCCACCGCCATCCGACTCGATAGATGCGGACTCAACCGAACCCGCTTATCGCCTAATCCCCCCAAATAAATAATCCGCTTTACCCCTTGTTGCTCCGCGGACTCACGCACCCATCGAGCAGCAGATCGATCCGCATCCGCAAAAGATTTCGGACCCACCAACATAGAATGAATCAGATAAAAAACCGTATGCACCCCTTCCATAGCAGCCGTCAACGATTCCGGATTCAAAGCATCCGCCACCACCACTTCGCAATTCGACCAACGATCACTCACCGCCTCCACTTTTGATCGAACCATCACCCGAACCCGATAGCCACGCGCAACCAACTCCGGAACCAAACGACCGCCGATATAGCCCGATGCACCCGCCACCAAAACCGTCTCTAAATCAAGCGTACGGCGCGTCGGCAGTTCATCACATAATCGGTATGCCTCAACCATCGGATTCATACACACACTATAAACCCTTCATCCCAACCGCTCAAGCACAGACCTCTTTAGGCCGGGAAACGCGGTTCAACAAAAACGGGCGGATGTAAATAGAGAGGCTCAAAAAGTTCTATCTCCAAGCCCGAGCGAGCACGCAAGCAAACCACCTTAGCCAAATCCGCCGCCTGCGGAATAGACGAGCCCGCAGAATCTCCCATATACGGATCTAATACCGAAGCCAATCGATCATAATCCGGACTCAACACCACCGTATCACGTTGAATCCATTCCGGTAAATCAGACGGCTCAATCAAGGTAAACGCCCGAGAAAGCTCAAGCCCCTCAAACGCACCAATCCAAAGTTGTTTACGGCGTGCATCCCCCACCACCACACTCTGCGAAGCACCCCGTGCATACACCACAGCAGCTCCACTATTGTGAGCCACCACCGGTGTTTTATCCGGCGCCGCCAACGCATTCACCACCGAAAAAGCAATCCGCATCCCCGAGAACGCACCCGGTCCACGACCCACAACAAACTGATCAACCGAACTCCACTCAATCGCCAACGCCTTCAACGCATCAAATAACTGCTGCCGATTCTCCCGTTTCTCTTCCCACGAAAAAGAAGCCCGCACCTCGCCCTGATCAACCAACGCCACACTTCCCTTTGACGCACTCATCTCAACCGCTACGATTCGCATGCAACCGCCCGCCAAATTTCAATCTGCCGAGACCTCTCATCGCACCCCTTCTCGATAGATACATGCAACATCGATTCCGGTAAAATCTCCTCCGCCCGCTCAGCCCACTCAATCGCCGTAATGCCATCCGACTCCAAATATTCCTCTAAACCAATACCCAGAGCCTCCACACTATTCGCCAACCGATACAGATCAATATGATTCAACTTCATCCGACCCTCATACTCACCGATCAAGGTATACGTCGGGCTCGTAATCGGATCCGTAATACCCATCGCCGCCGCCAAACCCTGAATAAAACAAGTTTTACCAGCACCCAAATCCCCATGCAACGCAATCACCGTTCCCGGCTCCAACGACTCCATTAAAGCCGCCGCCGCCTCCCATGTCTGCTCCGGCCCCTCACTCTTAACCTGCGTTATGATCTGCTTCATAGACCGCAAAACCTACCGCCGAACCTGCTCAAATTAAAGCGTAAATTCCTGCACCTTTTTAACCGG
>MDTB01052800.1_pt1 | contig 28235 bp, 25 predicted proteins | sample 811161 | NCBI WGS metagenome assembly MDTB01 (sample SAMN05326650, study PRJNA326480) | marine metagenome | isolation source: seawater | place: Mediterranean Sea | collected 2009
CAATCTAGTATTAAACGCAACGAGAATAGATACAGCTAGAACAACACTAGACGGTGGTGATAAAATATTATATGAAGAATCTGAATTTGGTAAATTTACTAGAGGTGAAACCGTAAAAGGTCAAACTTCAAATGCAGAAGCAGTAATTTTAGTCGAAGACTTATCAAACGGCCGTTTAATTATATCTGCTCAAGATAAATTTATTAGTGGTGAATTAATTGTAGGTCAAACATCAAACGCAACAGCTTCACTTGATGGTTACACTCCTAATCCTGTAAATAACATTGTTGACCTTGTAAACTTTAGGGATCCTGATAAAGTTGTTTCTTACTTCTTAACACAAATGAGAGATGAGTTTTTATCAACTCTTCCTGAAACTTTAAACGAAGATGTTGATAAAAGACAATTAGTTAAAAACATAAAATCTTTTTACCGTTCAAAAGGTACGCAAAGAGGACATGAATTATTTTTTAGATTATTGTTTAACGAAAAGTCAGAAACTTTTTATCCTAGAGAACAAATTTTAAAAGCTTCAGATGGTCAATTTGACTCACAACAAATTTTAAGAGTTATTGCAAGAGTTGGTGACCCAGCACAATTAATTGGTAGAACAATTACAGGTAAAAATTCAAATGCAACTGCTATTATTGAAAACCTACAAAAGTTTCAAATCGGTACAGATGAAGTTACCGAGTTAGTTTTAGGTAGTACAAATATTCAAGGTACTTTTCAAGTAGGTGAAGAAGTACAAGGTACCGCTTCAGATACAGACAACTATTTTGTAAAGGCTGATATTACAGGTATTCCTGGAGAAAAAATAATTTTAAATGATGGCGCTTTATATTCTACTAAAGATACCGTAAGAGTTGTTGGTGGTGGTGAGGGTGCTTTATTTCAAATTAGTGAAATTGATTCAGGACCAATCACAGAATTAGTTGTAGATAATGTTGGTGTAGGTTATGCCATTGGCGATACAATAAATTTTGATAATACAGGAACACTAGGTCAAGGTGCTGAAGCATTTGTTAAAATTGTTAATGGTGGTTTTTTAAGAGAAGATGACGCTGATGAAGAAGATAGAATAATTTTAGAAGATGAAACAGGTAGTGGCGACAAATATGAGGGTAATGTAATTGTACAAGAATCTGGTACAGGTGTAGGAGATATTACAGATATATTTTTAATTAGTGGTGGATTAGGTTACGAAACTTTACCTACGGTATCAATTACATCAACTGGTGGTGCAAATGCAATATTGAGAGCATTTGGTAATAATATTGGTAGAGTTTTAAATGTTGCAACAATAGAACATGGTAAATCTTTTGAATTAAGTCCAACACCTCCTACTTTAAAATTTGGTAACAACATGATATTAAAGAACATTACAGGTACAATACCTGCTAGTGGTCAAATAACAAGTCCAAAAGTTTCAACAATTAAATCCTGGGACACTTCAAGGTCATTCTTAAAAACTACAGATGTATCTGGTGGTTTTGGTATAAATGATAATTTAACTTTTGATAACGGCGCAACAGCTAAAATTGCAAAAATTGATATTGCAGATGTAACCGTTCAAGTTGCTTCAGTAGTACCTACAGATGGTGTTTATATTTCAGAAAGAGGTAAATTATCAGAAACTACAATGAGAATACAAGATAGTTTATACTATCAAGATTTTTCTTATGTATTAAAAGTTGGTCAATCTATTGACTTATGGCGGGACGCATTTAAAAAGACAATGCATACTACAGGTTTTTATTTTACTGGTCAAGTTGATGTAACTACAAGATTAAGTGTCAAAACTAGAACACCGGTTATTGGTAGAGTTTCAGGTGCTTCAGATGAGGGCGCTATGGGTCTTGTAAATACATTATTCTCTACTATATTTGGTAGAAGATTAGGAACCGTAGATGACGGAACAAGTTTAAGACCTAAACCACATGAGGCAGGTCAAATAGATTCTAATACAGATACGGTTGACCACTTTGCTACAAATACAAGAGATTTAACTTTATTCAGACCAGGTATAGAGTACGATATTCAAGGTAGAATTAGAAGAACGATTGTGGATAGAAATGGTACACCAATAAGAGTTAATTCAAGTCATGCATATGTAGGACCTAGATATGCTCAATTAGATAAACACGCAAATACAATATTTGGTACAACTAATACAGCTTCAGGTATTACTATTCAAAGATTAAGTGAATTAAAAATCTTTGGTACTAGAACAAGTTTAGATGGTACAAACCCTATATTTCTATTGACTTCTAGTGAAATTGGTAGGTTGATGAAAATGAATTTTGCGTTTCCATCAGAGCTGGCTTTCAATGCTGACCTATTCAGTAACACATTAATTAAATTTGATAATATAAACAAAACTTTTGATGACACAATCGCTTAATAAAGTTTATAAATAGTGTAAGAGAACAAAAATATGGCAAAACTAACAATCAATCTAGGTACTAATCCAAATGACGGAACAGGTGATAACCTGCGTGGTGGTGGTACTAAAATTAATGCAAACTTTAATGAGTTGTATAGTGCTGTTGGTGACGGTACTACCTTATCAGGTTTTATAAAACTATCAGATTCAACTTCTACCGTTTCTCAAATTGATTTAGGAGAAACATTAAAGATTACAGGTGGTGCTGGTATAGACGCTACATTATCGGGTGATGAATTAACGATTGCTACCGATAATACTATTATGACCTCTTCAGGTACGGTAACAATGTCAAACAAATCAATGTCATTGAGTTCTAATACTCTAACAGGTACAACAGCAGAATTTAATACAGCGTTAACAGATGATGATTTTGCCACACTTACAAATTCAGTTACACTAACAAATAAATCAATATCAGGTTCAGCAAACACACTAACAAATGTACCAAATTCAGCTTTAGTAAATCCAAAATTTACACTTGTTGATACTTCATCAACATCTACAGATATTAGTTTAGGTGAAACTTTAAAAATTATTGGTTCAGGTGGTGCAACATCAACCGTTTCAGGAGACACGGTAACAATTGCAGTTGCTAACTTAACAAACTCTAATTTATCAGGTTCAGCTGGTATAACAAATGCTAACTTGGCAAATTCAGCGGTTACTCTAGGTGCAACTTCAGTTAGTTTAGGTGCAACAGCAGCCTCAGCTTCCAACTTTAGTTTAACAGGTGCTTCTAGTGTATCAGGAACAGGAACAATTGATTTAACTGGTGCAGGTTCAAAAGCTAGATTTAATTTTGCAGGAACAGGAGCCTTTCCTAGTGAATCAACTTATGAAGGTATGTTTGCTTACGATACAACTGGTGACAAACCTTATGTTGCAGACTCAGCTGGTTGGATTAATATATTAACAGAGAATGATGGTGTTGAAAGACACCCGAATGTTAACATTTCAGGTATAGCAAATGGTAATACTTTAGTTTGGAATTCAGCACAGGCTAGATTTAATGCAGGTTCAGCTAGTGGTGCTTTAACGGTACAAGAAGAAGGTTCAGCATTATCAACAGCCGCTACAACATTAAACTTTGTAGGTTCTGCTGTTACGGCTTCAGGCACAGGCGCAACAAAAACAATTACGATTACAGGTGGTGATGTTGTTTCTGACACAACACCTCAACTTGGCGGATTTTTAGACGCACAAAATAATCATATTACAGATATTGCATATAGTGGTTTTCGTTCAACAGCTCAAGTTGATAGAGTTATTACCGTAACGGTAGTTACAAAAGATACTACACACTTTAAATATAATTCAGGTTCATCTTTAGGTTATGCTTTAGATGGCGTACAAGCGCCAGAATTAATATTAGCTCCGGGAATTTATAAGTTTGACCAATCGGATCCTTCAAATGCAACACACCCATTAGCATTTTATTGGGACATTGATAAGAATAGACAATGGACAACTAATGTAACAACAAGTGGAACACCAGGTAACGCAGGCGCTTATACTAGAATAGATGTACACTCTCAAACACCTAGAACATTATCATATCAATGTACTGCTCACTCTTACATGGGTCATAAAGTAAATTGTTTAGGTGGTAAAGTAAACAGAGTTGTAAACTCTCATCAAAAATTTACAGGTAACCTTGCTGGTGCAAACTCTGGTAAATCATTTACTGGATTAACTTACGGTGGTACCGTTGATGATATGTTGGTTTTTGTAAACGGTATTTGTATGGTGCCTACAGATGACTATACGGTATCAGGGACAACATTAACTTTTCAAGTAGCACCGGCTGACAACGCAGAAATAACGGTAAGACATATAGGATATTAATATGGGAACGATAACAAGAACAATAGCAAATAATTTAACTATTACTAAAGCTAGTGGTGGTACAATGGTTGATGTGTGGAGATTAGCCTCTGACCATGACTCAACAAGTACAGCTTCAACTATCGTAGGTTGGGAAAGAGATGATACTGCCTCATACGCTGGTGTAGGTACAGGTATGACAGAAAGTTCAGGTATCTTTACTTTTCCTGCTACCGGTATTTACTTAATTACGGCTATATGTGCATTTAATAGTGCCGGAAATGATTCTAATTACAATGAATTGTCAATACAACAAACGGTAGATGGTGGTACAGGTTGGACATTTAGAGCAGGAAATTCAGACGATATACAAAGTGGCACAAATGAAAGAGCTGCAACAACGCAATTATGCACATTTGATGTAACAGATGTATCAACTCATAAAATCAGATTTAATGCATTTTCTCAAAATACCGTAAAGATGTATGGTTCTAGTTCAGGTAATAGAACACATGTATTGTTTCAAAAAATAAATGAAACATAATGCTAATGAATAATGCTAATGAAAACTTGTATAAATATAGTTAAGGAAGAGTTAAAATAATATGCCAGCAATAATAACAAACAAATTCAGAGTTCACAATAGTGAACAATTTAGAGAAAGTTTTACCGAAACAGCAGGTAATACTTACTACCTATCAATTGGTAGACCAATGCCGTATGCGACTGCTTCAAGACCTGATAATCGTACAGAAAATGAAGGAACAGACGCAAGTCCTATCACACCTACAGATACAGAGAATACACAAAACTTTACTTATGATGATATGCTGGCTGCAAAGAAAATTGACTCAAGTAATATTTCAATAGTTATTCCTAGAAGAAACTGGACAACTGGTACCGTTTACGATTATTACAGACATGATTATGGCGATTACTTAACAGGTACAACAACTGCTAATACAGGAAATAGTGGAGCGGCTACTTTGTTTGACGCAACTTTTTATGTATTAACTTCAGCTAGAAATGTTTACAAATGTTTAGATAACAATGGTAACGCTCAATCAACGGTAGAACCTACGGGAACATCTACATCTATTTTATCACTTGCAGATGGTTATAAGTGGAAATATATGTACACACTATCTGCTTCACAACAAGCAAACTTTTTATCTACAGATTTTATGGCAGTTTCAACAAACTCAACCGTTTCAGCAGCTGCCGTAGATGGCGCAATTAATATTTGTAAAATTAAAACTGCTGGTTCAGGTGGTACAGACGGAACATTTACAGGAATTCCTATTAGAGGAGATGGTACAGGTGCAATTGCTACCGTAGTTGTTTCTTCAGGTGCTGTAACTTCAGTAACAATGACAAGTGTTGGTTCTGGTTATACATATGGATATTTACCAAACGCAAAAATAGTATCTAATGGTTCAACAAACTTAACAGGTGCAGAAATTGATGTAATAATTGAACCAAAAGGTGGCCACGGATTTAATGCAGTAGAAGAGTTAGGCGGTTTCTTTATTATGCTTAACGCTTCTTTAGAAGGAACAGAATCAGCAAACTCTGGTGATGTTACGGTTGCAAATGACTTTAGAAAAGTTGCATTATTAAAAGACCCTAAAACTTCAGGTAATGCTTCTACAGCAACAACAATGAGAGCAACCAAAGCAATAAAATTATCAGGAGTTTCAGGAACATTTCAAGCAGACGAAAAGATAACTCAAGCGACAACAAACGCTGTTGGTAAAGTCGTAGAATGGGACGCAACTAATTCAATTTTGTATTATGTACAAACAAGATTTTTAAATGAAGGTGTTGATACAGATGGTTCTAAAAATGCCTTTAGCACAAATGCTACGGTGACAGGTGCAACTTCAAGCGCAACTGGTAATCCTGATACATCACATTCAGCAACTACTAACAATGTTGTATTCGCCTCTGGTTACGCAACCGCTGAAATTGACTCAGGTTCTGGACAAGTTTTATATGTTGAGAATAGAGCACCAATTACTAGAGCGGCTGACCAGACGGAGAATATAAAGTTAATCGTTGAGTTTTAAGGGGAGTTAAATGCCAAGTCCAACTGATTTTAACCTCTCGCCTTATTATGATGATTATGCTGAAAGTAAAAACTATCATAGAATACTTTTCAGACCTTCATTTGCTGTACAGGCAAGAGAATTAACACAATCACAAACTATCCTTCAAAATCAAATTGAAAGGGTATCAGACCACCTTTTTGAACAAGGTTCTATGGTCATACCTGGCGAAATTGGTTATGATTTAAATTACTATGCAGTTAAATTAACTTCATTTACAGATACAGCAGCTGCCGGTATTACATTAACAGATTTTAAAGGTCTTACTTTAACAGGTGGTACTTCAGGTGTTCAAGCATTAGTAATTGAAACTGAAGCAACAGATGGTACAGACCCTAATACTTTATATGTCAAGTATCTAAAAGCAGGTACAGACAATATCGCTCAAACTTTCTCAGCCGGAGAAACAATTTCAGTTTCAACAACAATTAACAGCGTAAATACAACTGCTCAAGCTGTAGTAAATACAACAGCAACTGGTTCGGCTGCTGAAGTACAAGAAGGGGTATATTATATAAATGGATTTCATGTTAAAGTTTTAGGTCAAAGAATTATACTTGACAAATATACAAACAGGCCTTCTTATAGAGTTGGTTTAAGTGTAGTTGAATCTTTTCAAACTTCAAATGATGACGCAACTTTAAATGATAATGCTCAAGGTACATCAAATACAAATGCTCCTGGTGCAAACAGATTTAAAATAACATTAACTTTAACTAAAAAAACAATTTCATCTACCGAAGATAATAACTTCATAGAATTATTAAGAATTAAAAATGGTTTAATTCAAAACCAAGTTAGAACAACAGAGTATGCTGTATTAGAAGATACTTTTGCTAGAAGAACATTTGACGAGTCAGGTGATTACGCAGTAAAAGATTTTGATTTAGATTTAAGAGAACATTTATTATCAGGAAATAACAGAGGTATATTTACGGCCGCTTCAGGTGGTTCAGAGGCAAAAGTAGCTGCTGGATTATCTCCAGGAAAAGCATATGTTAGAGGTTATGAAATAGAAACTATTGGTACTTCTTTTGTTGATATAAACAAAGCAAGAAGTTTTGATACTCAAAATAACTTTAACACTAGATTTGATATTGGTAACTTTGTTAATGTAACAAATGTTTTTGGTTCGCCTGACATTGGTTTCGTAACTGGTGATATTGAGGCATTTAAATTAGTAAATCTATTTAAATCTCCTTCAGCTTCAAGAGGAACACAAAATACTGGTACAGAATCAGGTGTAAATAATATTGGTGTTGCTAAGAGTAGAGGTTTTGAATTTAGTTCAGGTTCAGCTGCTTCAAATATATTTGCAAGTTCTTCATTAACTTCAGCAGTTTATAAACATTATCTATTTGATATAGAGATGTTTACACATTTAAATATTACAACTGCTCAATCATTTACAAATGGTGAAATAATAACAGGTAGTGTTTCAGGTGCTAGTGGTACTTTCATGCAACAAAGCACAACTGAAACTGGCGCAGTATCAGGTATTAGTGTTGCAAATCCAGGTGTTGTAACTGCTACAGGTCATAATTTAAAAGAAGGTCAGCAAGTTAAATTTTTATCACCTAGTTTTTCAGTAGGTGGTGTTGCAGTAACAACAAGTGATATATTTACGGTTAGAAATCCTGGAACAAATACATTTCAATTATTTGGTGCAGACGGAACAACATCTCAAAATGTTACAGCGTTTACATCTTCAGGTAATTATACTCATGGTGTTGCGATTGTATCTGCCGTAACAGGAACATTTGTACCTGGTGAAACAATTACAGGTGGTACTTCAGGTAACACAGCAGTAATACAATCAAACGCAGTAGGTTTTCCAGCAGTCAGGTCATTTGATTTCAGTCAAGTAAAACAAGTTGGTATGGCAGGTTCTCCTGTTTATACTGCTGATACGGCTCTTGATGAAACAAATGGTAATCAGTTAATTTTATCAGGTAACATAAACCATACAGCAGGTTCAACAATTGTACAAGGTAACAATACAAGATTTTTAACAGAGTTAGAACCTGGCGATATAGTTGAGGCAGTTGATGTAACTGGTACCGTAAGAACAGCTACAATTGAATCAATTCAATCAAATGTATTATTACAAGTTAGCGCAACATTTAATGGTTCAAATGCCATATCTTCTGGTGTTTTAATTAGAAAAAGAACAAAATTACAAGACGCAAGTAAAAATACTTCAGTATTTAAATTACCTTATGACTTTATCAAAACATTAAAAACTACAGCTAATTCAGGAATTACTGATACAAACTTTGCAGTAAGAAGACATTTTACAGGAACATTATCATCAAACGGTGATGTTACAATTACTGCTGGTACAAACGAAACATTTAGTTCATTACTAGAAAAAGATTTTGCAGTTTCTATAATGACAACTGGTTCTGGTGGTACTGGTGCTGTGGGTGATGTATTAAGTTTAACAGGAAATAATCATTTAGGTAATCCAATATTTACATTGGGTGGTTCACCTACAGGTAAAACTTTAAAACTTGACTTTGGTACAAACTATGCAGGACATAAAGTAAAAATACTTGCAACTATTTCAAGGTCAGTAGCAAATTCTAAAACAAAAACATTAACATTAAATTCAAGTGTACAAATTGCTACACAAGCATTAGCACAAGCACCACAAATTAGTTTAGGCAAGTCAGATATTTACGCTCTAAAATCTGTCAAAATGGCTTCTAACTTTTCTACTAACGCTAATTCAGGCGATACAGATATTACAAGTAGATTTGAATTAGATAATGGTCAAAGAGATAACTTCTATGATATTGGTAGAATTAAATTAAAATCAGGTGAATTACAACCTACTGGTAGACTATTAATTACTTTTGATTTCTTTACTCACGGTTCAGGAGATTATTTTGATGTTGACTCTTATTCAGGTCAAATTTCATATGCAGATATACCGTCTTATACTTCCGATACTACAGGTAAAGTTTTTGAATTAAGAGATGTTATTGATACAAGACCTAGAGTAGATGACGCCTCAACAATTCTTTCAGGTACAAGTGCTGGTGATAGGTCATATGATGGTTCAGGTGCAGCTACCGTAGATGTTATAAAATTTAATACAGATGTATCTTCAGACTTTGAATATTATTTACCTAAAATAGATAAAATATTTTTAGATAAAGAAGGAAATTTTGTTGTTGTAGAAGGCGCAAGTTCACTTGACCCACAAACTCCAAAAGAGTTAGATAGTGCAATGCATTTATACACATTGGATATTCCTGCTTACACGGTTTCGCCAGACGATATTAAAATTACTAAACAAGACAATAGAAGATTTACTATGAGAGATATTGGTAAGTTAGAAGGTAGAATTGAAAACCTAGAATACTATACTCAATTGTCTATGTTAGAACAATCAGCACAATCTTTACAGATACAAGACTCAGCTGGTTTTGATAGATTTAAAAACGGATTTATTGTAGATAACTTTACAGGACATAATATTGGTGATGTGGGTAACATTAACTACAAAGCGGCTATTGATATGTCGCAAGGTGAGTTAAGACCAACATTTAACGAGGACGCAGTTCAATTAGTAGAGTCAGATGATGACGGTACAGCAATATTAACAACTGATAGGTCAGATGGACAATATCAAAAAACAGGTGATATATTAACTTTACCTTATACAGAGTCAACTTTAATTGACCAACCTTTTGCAAGTAAGACGGTTAATGTCAACCCATTTGATGTATTTACTTGGGCAGGTACCGTAGAGTTAACACCTCCAGGTGATGAATGGAAAGAAACAGAAAGAGCACCACAAATTGTTATTAATAATACAGGTGGTTTTGATACATTAGTTTCAGGTTTAGGAAATTCAGCATTACAAGGTATTGAAATAGGTACCGTATGGAACGATTGGCAAGATTTCTGGTCAGGTGCTCCTAGAGATGTATCAAGTAGAGATACTTCAGGTAATCAAAGAGCAGGAAGAAGAGTTTTTAGAACAACTGAAATTACTTCCGAACAAACCGTTAGACAGACAAGGTCAGGTGTTAGACAAAGATTAGTTCCTCAAGTAGTTAGAAATTCAATTGGCGACAGAATTGTTAATGTTGCATTTGTGCCATTTATTAGAGCAAGAAATGTATCATTTAGCGGTACTAGAATGAAACCAAATACAAGAGTTTATGCATACTTTGATAATATTGATGTATCAACTTATGTTACGCCTACAGGTGGTTCACTCGGAGGAAATTTAGTTACAGACGCAGCTGGAGCCGTGTCAGGTGTATTTGCAATACCTGACCCTAAAGTAGATTCAAATCCAAGATGGCGTACAGGTGAGAGAGTATTCAGATTAACAAGTTCAGCTACAAACGATAGAAGTTCAGATGTAGAAACTTCAGCAGAAGCAGATTATACTGCTAGAGGTTTATTAGAAACGGTAGCAGAAACAATTATTTCTACTAGAGAACCAAGATTAGTTAGAGAAAGTACAAACGAACAAAGAGCTATTGTTAGAACATCAACAAGGGACGCAACTAGAACGGTTGGTTGGCATGACCCATTAGCTCAAACATTCTTAATTGATGATAAAGGTGGTGTCTTTATAACTTCATTAGATTTATTCTTTAGCACAAAAGACACAAACATTCCTGTTACGGTTCAAATTAGAGAAGTTGTAAACGGATATCCAGGTTCTAAAATTTTACCTTTTGGTGAAGTAAGTTTAAATCCTAATCAAGTTAGTACAAGTGCTGACGGTACGGTTGCAACTAAATTTACATTCCCAGCACCTATTTACATTCAAGAAAATGTTGAGTATTGTTATGTAATTATGGCAATGACTAACAACTATAATTGTTATGTTGGTAGATTAGGTCAAACAGCAATCGGTACTAATAGAACAATATCACAACAACCATATGCTGGTGTTATGTTCAAATCTCAAAACGGTTCTACATGGACTGCTGAACAAAACGAAGATATTAAATTTACAATGAGAAGAGCAGAGTTTGAAAATGTTACAGGTTCAATTACATTATCAAATGATACTTTACCTTCAAGAACATTAAAAACTAATCCTATTAGAACAACAAACTCTTCAAGTGTTATCAGAGTTTTCCATCCAAACCACGGTATGCATGGTACAGATAATAATGTTACAATTTCAGGATTAGCAAGTGGTACTTACAATGGTATTGCACACTCCGATATTAACGGTACATTTACAACTATTTCAAATGTAACTTTAGATAGTTACGATATAACAACTTCAGGAACGGCAACTGCTACAGGTGATGTGGGTGGTGCGGCTGTTGTTGCAACACAAAATAGACTTTATGATGTATTGAATTTAAACTTGGCAACTATGACGGTTCCAGAAACATCAATCGCTTATTCTGTAAGACCTACAACTGGTAAATCAATTCATGGTGCAGAATCAGAATTTGCTTTGACAGCTTCTGTAAATTCTCAATCAGTTATTGCAAATGATAATATTTACTTTACTTCACCAAAAATGGTTGCTAGTGAAATAAATGAAACTAACGAAATGAATGGTCAAAAATCATTACTTGTAAATTTAACATTCAATACTACAAACACTAAATTGTCACCAGTTCTTGATATGCAAAGAATGAGTGCGTTTGTAATTCAAAACAGATTAAACAACGCTACAAGTGGTAATACACCAAACTTTGTGGCAGATACAGCCTCTACTGGTGGTTCATCAGCTGCTCAATATATAACTAGACCGATTGTGTTAACAAATCCTTCAAGTGCGTTAGATATAAGATTGACAGCAAACATTCGTTCAAGTTCAGATGTAAAAGTTTTCTACAGAGGGTCAAGTTCAGATGAAGTTAGAAATATTAACGACTTATCTTGGACTCCTTTCAATACAGATGGTGGTCCAGATACAGCATTAATACCTGCTGAAGACGATACAACATTCAAAGATTACAGATATTCAGCAACTGGTATAAATGACTTTACGGCCTTCCAAATTAAAATTATTATGAAAGGTACAATATCATCATATCCGCCTAGAATTAAAGATATGAGAGGTATTGCGTTAGCTGTATAATGAGTGATAAGTATTTAAAAGTTGAAGGTCATACAAGTTTAGTTAGAGATGTATATTCTAATGGTATTGTAAATACAAATATTAGTGAGTATCAACAATACATGGCAAGAGTAAAAGCAAGAGAACAACAAGGTGACCAAATTAGAAATGCAGTTAAAGAGATAAATACTTTAAAAGCAGAATTAAGAGAAATAAAAGGTTTAATAAAAGAGTTAGTAAATGGCAGTTAGAAGTATAGCAATAACAGATACACTAGAAACATTTAGACAGCAGTTTAATGCTTTGTCTGGAACAGATTTTGGTGATATCGGAACACTAGACGCTTCAATCTCAGCTACAAGTATTGTAGGTGCAATGAATGAAGTTGTTAGTCTAGTTACTTCCGCTGAAGGTATCTTTGTTGAAGACGCTTCATCTACTAGACAGGTTTTAGGTGCAGGTGAAACATTAAGATTTTTTGGTACTTCAAATCAATTAGACATGACCGTATCAGCACCTGATACCGTTACTGTTTCATTAACAAACAATGTTACAATACCAAACAACTTAACCGTAACAAACGCTTTAGACGCTGTTTCAGTTTCAGCAGGTACAATAACAGGTACAGGTGGTACTCACACTTTAGGTACTATTGAATTATCTGGTAACGAAATTAGGTCTACTGATTCAACAGAGTTGAAAATAAATGACAACTTTCAAGTATCTGGAATTATAAAAAGTGGTGATACAAGAATAAATCCATCAGCTACCGTAAATATTGATTCGCTTACAGACAATTTAACGGTAGGTTCTAACTTGACAATGGCACAAAATAAAACTATTTTGTTTGAAGGCTCTTCGGATGACGCAAATGAAACGACATTAACCGTTGCAAATCCAACAGCCGATAGAACAATTACTTTACCTGACTCAACTGGCACCGTGGCATTGACAAATACGACAGGATATGCAAGCTCCAGTATATTTGCTAATATTGCAACTTTGATAATTTACAATAGTTCAGGCACAGCAGTAAAGACTATAAAAGGTTCAGTAAATTAAAATGATGGAAAAAGATTATGGCAGTAAGAACACCTTTATACAATAACAACGGCAATCTTCAAGATATGACCACAGCAATGGTCACTAATCTTGTTAATCAAACAATCTACCAATACTCACTTTTACCAGGTACAGCTTTATCGGTTGTAAATTCTGGTGGTACTTTAGGAAATCTTTTTGATACAAGATTACAAGCAGGTGTGAGTTCAAGTGGTGTATCATCTTATCCTAGTGAATCTGCAACGGCAGAGCCAGGTGTAGTTACGTTTACATATGGAAAAATTAATCAAGTAAAAGCAGCTTTTACTCCTACTGCTGACACAGGAAGAACATGGCCAGTTTATAGAACGGCAGCTAACGAAATTCAATCAATGACATTACAAGATGTTAAAGATACTTTTTTACACCCAGCAATTGACTCTTTAGTTTCAGGAAGTACAACGACAGCTCAAGGTGGTACTTATTTTATCAGTACATCTTTAAGTGTAGCAGGTGCAACTATAATGAGTAGTACACCTGTATTTTCAGATACAAGAGCAAATGTTTCTGCTTACACGGCAGGTGGTATACCAGAAAGTTTAGACCAACCATCAACAATAACAAATTATTATTTACATGTGTGTAATGGTGCAAATTCAACATATACACCGCCAATGTTTTTAACTGCTTCACATGATATACAAGAATATTCAAGTGCAAGTTGGGGTAGTTTAATTCAAGAATGGATTAGATATACAGCTGCACAATCAACAGACGGTTACCAAATCAATTATAGTTACACTTCAGGCACAAACAGAGGCTCGGGCATGGGTGATACTAGATTAAATGGTTCGGGTAATTATCAACAAAGATTTATTAACGCTAACGATTATAGAGCTCAAGAGTTTCCAAACGGTACTGCTATAGGTATTAACACATATTATTTAAAAATTAGTAAAATTTAATTATTAACAAGGTGATTATGAATGAAAATATTATTAACAGGTAGTGAAGGCTTTGTCGGCAAAAATATACGAGAAAGATTAACTCAACACGAATTTGTCTGTGTAGATAGAAAGATAGGTTATGATGTAATGACCTGTGCCTTACCTACAGACATTGACCTAGTTATACATTTAGCTGGCAATTCAGGTGTTAGAACAAGTTTAGATAACCCTACTGAATATTGGAAAAATAATGTAATTGCTAGTCAAAGATTATTTAAATTTTATTCTACATATAAAAATGTTAGAATATTATATGCAAGTTCAAGCACAGCAAAATAACCTTGGAAAAATCCTTATGCCATGAGTAAATACGGCATGGAGATGATTGCACCTGAAAATAGTTTAGGTATGAGATTTACAACCGTTTACGGACCTCATGGTAGACAAAATATGATGATACCTCTAATTATTAGAAAAGAAGTTGAATGGGTAAATTGTGACCATCATAGAGATTTTATTCATGTCTATGATTTAGTTGACGCAATTAAAATATTATTACTTAAAGATTTAACAGGTGTGATTGATATAGGCACAGGAAACACGGTTTTTGTGAGAAAATTAGTAGAAGATTTTGGTATGAAACCAGAAATGAAAATCGGTAGTGAGATGGAAAGAGTAGATAATAAAGCTGATGCTGATATCTTGTATAAATATGGATGGAAACCACATCACGATTTATATGAATATATAGAAAGTGAAAGGTTAAAAGGACTAAATTAATGTTAAACGAAAAATTATTAAAAGAAAATCTAATTACGGCATATTATATTAGTGATGACCGTAAGCAGATTGAAATTTTAACACAAACTGAAGACGGTAAGGCTATCTCGCCAACGATAATCGAATCTGACCCAAACCACCCTTACTATAAACTATTGACAAAGTATGTTTCAGAGGAAGAGTTACTAGAAATAACTCACCAAAGAAAAAAGAATGAATTGAAAGCATACAAAAAAATGGTTTTAAAGTTAGCGAAAAAAGACGGTCTTGTTTATGATGTAAATGAAATAACAAAAAATTTAGAAAAATCTCCAGAAAAATTATCCACGGTAATTAAATTTTTCTTTGATTTTATTTTTGGTAATACATTTGATAAAGATAAACATAAAGATATTTTATTCGGTCTAAAACTAGAATTGTTTGAAAAAGAACAAATCAAAAGTTGCGACAATAGAGAGTTGAAGTCTTTAATGAGGAAGGCAAGTACACCTGAAGAAGTTATTAGGATTGCTGTTCAAATGTTAGACCATGAAAATAAAAAGCAAGAAACCCCACAAAAAGCTTAGTAGAATTGATGTAGGCGACCCTAATAAAAAGGTCGTACCTGTATCTCCACTACAAAAAGAAAAACCTGACATTGGTAACATGTTAGATAATGTTATCAAGAAAAAAGGTAATTTCTTTTGTTCTCAACCTTTCATACACATGTATATACCAACATACGGTTTAGCACACCCATGTTGTAACACTACAATGAATGTAAAAAAACATGTATCAGAAATTGGTATTGAAGGAGTTTGGAATGAACCTGAATTAGCAAATTTGCGAGAAGAGATGGCGAATGGTCATAAAAAACGGGACGCTACAATCGCAACCTGTTATAGGTGTATTGAAACGGAATGGCGAGGTTTTGGTACGCCTAGAATGGCCTATAATAATGATATGAGAAATGACGAGGAAGAATTAACTGAATTAGATAGATTAGTTAAGTATGTACAAGATAATCCTGGTGCTAGATATCCTGTGCCTGATAAAATTCATACATCACAAATTAAAGTATGGGGTAATTATTGTAACTTAAAATGTTTAATGTGTTCAGCGGAAGATTCTTCAGGAGTTGCCGAAGAGTGGATTGCTTTAGGTGAATACACACCATCTCAAATTTTAGAAAGGTCAGAAATTAGGTCAGGTTCTTCTATGCCTTTCTCATACCCTAGAATTAGTTATGAAGATAACAATATTGATGAAGAAGAGTTTTGGCGAACAATTAAAAAAACAAAAAGAATTCAGTTAATAGGTGGTGAAACATGGTTGATAAAACAATATGTAAATATTTTAGAGAAGTGTGTTAAAGAAGGTTGGGCAAAAGATAAAAAAATATTTGCATTTTCTAATAATTTTGGTTACCCTAAAATGCAATACATATTTGATTTACTAAAAGAATTTAAACATGTTCATTACAAATGCTCTATGGAATTATGGGGTCATAAAAATGATTATATTAGATATCCTTCAAAATGGCCTGAAGTTTATAAGAATATAAAATTAATGGCGTCTTTACCAAATGTAGGTATGGGTTTTGCATTTACTCTTAACCCTTTAAATATAGGATATGTTGATGAAGCTGTAAAAGGTGCTGAAGAATTTGGTAGAACACCTAGTTTCTTTAATTTAACTAGACCTACTTGGTTTACTTTAAAAGGTTTACCACCTGATATAAGAGATTTATATTTAGACAGACTTTACAAAAATAGTTATGATGTTCTTGACAAGATTAAAAAACCTCTTGACTATCTTGAAAGTTTAGAGTGGGACGAGTTTCAAATGCATGAAATGATAGCAAAAATAAAAGCAAGAGATAAGTTAAGAGGTGATAATATTTTAAAATATTTTCCTGAATGGACACCTTATTTTAAGGATGATTATTATGGAAGTCTTACATAGAATAGACTCTGAAATTACAAACAGGTGTAATGCAGGTTGCCCTTTATGTCCTAGAACAGGAACAATTGGTCCTGGTATATCTGAAATTGTACATAAAACAGGCTACAGAGATGTCGGAATTGATGTAATACAAAACATATTAGATTCTAAAACAGCAAAAAATTTAAGACATTGGTCTTATTGTGGAAACTATGGTGACCCTTTTATGCACCCTAAAGTTTATGAAATATCTGAATTAATATCCTCTCGTGGTATAAAACAAAGATATGATACAAATGGAGGTATGAGAAAAGAAGAATTTTGGTCAGAGTTAGGTAAACTACCAAATGTATCAATAAACTTTGCAATTGATGGACTAAAAGACACCAATCATTTGTATAGAATGAAAACAGACTTTGATGTGATTATGAGAAACGCAGAAGCATTTATTAAATCGGGTGGACATGCAGATTGGGTTTATATTGTGTTTGAACATAATGAACATCAAATAGAAGAAGCAAGTAAGTTATCTAAAAAAATAGGTTTTAAATCTTTTAACACTAAAATTAGTTCAAGAGGTTTTAATGTATCAAATAGTCAATCAAAAGATTATAATGTTCAATTTAATAAAAAAAAGAAAGAAGGCACAATAAACATACCAAAGAATCAAAAGTATCAACCTTCAGCTTTAAAAGATGGTCACATTAATATTCCTGTAAAATGTAAGGCAATTATGAAAGAACAATTTTACTTAACACCAGACAATATGTTATTACCTTGTTGTCATGTTCATGCTGAGGTGGCAAAAAAAACATATGGTGTAGATAAAAAAGAAGATGAGTTTTTTAGATTTTTAGTTGATACAGGAGTTAAATACAATTTAGAAAAGAATGATTTTGATAGTGCTGTTGAATCTTACAGGCATAATTTACCAATATTAAAAAGATACTGGGAAAATAGAACGATAAATATTTGTAACAGAATATGTGGAAGTAATAGAGCAAATAAGACTATTCAATATAATTAGGAGTTATTATGAAATATACTAGTGAAGCTGGTGATTTAAATTTTTGGGATCCTTATCCTAGATTAAATGATTTTAAAAAGATAGGCATAAATTTATCAGGCGGTGCCGACTCTGCTTTAGTAATGTTTATGACTTGCAGAGAATTAGAAAAAACAAATTCAGACGCTATGATAGTTCCCATTACAGGTGTTGATAAAACTAGGCCAACTAATATTTGGAATGCAGAGGAAATTGTTTTACTTTTTAAAGAGATGTTTCCTACGGTCAAATTTGCTAATCACGAAGTAAATCATTATAAAAAAGACCACGAAAAAGATAAAGTAAATAAACATAAAGAACATGAAGACAGATTGTGGTTTGAAAATAAAATAGAAGTATTATTACATGGTAGGTCAGCAAATCCACCTGAAGATGTTGCAAAGGCAAATAACTTATTATTTAAAAGAGAAGAACGAAGAGATAAACACGGACATGAAAGAGTGCCTTATCACGAAAACCATAATAAACCTTTTTATTGTCCTTTAGAATATCTTGATAAAAGATTTGTTGCTGAACAATATAAAAAATTTAATTTATTAGATAACTTATTTCCTATTACAGCCTCATGTGTAGAATATGCCGATAAAACGGATAACTTTACAAAACCATGTAAAGAATGTTGGTGGTGTAGAGAGAAAAAATGGGCTTTTGGAATGTATGATGGAGCAGAAATTTGAATTTTCCCGAAGATATAACACATACTTACTCAAATCAAGTTTTATTTAGAGAAATAGTTAGAACCAAAAAAGTTCCTAGTATAGTAAATGTATATACGGTACCATGGGATAGTTTTGAAATGATGAGTGATTTAGCACCAAAATATTATCAAGGTATAATTACGGTAGTTCATAGACCTAGAAGTCAAGACAGAAAAGATGAAGATGTTAAGTGGGCATTTTATTATGATGACCATATTAGTATGAATACTCACCTCTATGAATTTTGGGAAAGTTTTAAGTATTCAAAATATAAATCAAGATACATTAAATATATAAATCATTTTTACAATGAAAATTGGGTTGTTGATAGAGAGTTGACATTATTTAATTCTTTAGTAATAATGTTAAAACAAAAAGGTGCCCAACAAATTAATTTTTATAGGCCTAGAAAAAAAGAGTTTTGGAAAAATGAAGGTAATATTTGGTTTAATACAGGTAGACCTGATAAGTTAATTGAGAAACACCCATTATCAGCAGTATTAAAAGATAGTGATAGTGTAAAATGGCATGACCCAGGTGAAAGTAATAAAAAGTGGAAAGAAGATAAAGAAAAATTTAAGTGGAAAGATAGAGAAAAAGAAAGATTAGAAGATGATTAGAATATGTTGTTTGTATTTTGAAAGTACAGAATGGTCTGAAGTAAGTCCTGAATTTAAAGATAAATCAGGTCCCATGTACACGCCAGATTATATTGAAAAATTGTACAACGGATTAAAAGCAAATTACAAAGGCGAATTTGAGTTTGTATGTTATTCAGATAATCCCAATGTAAAGGCAGATAGAGTAATACCTTTACCGAAAAATACGGAAGTGAAAAGACATTGGCATAAATTACAATTTTTTGATGAAGAGTTTATAGGTGATGGTGACATTATTGTTCTTGATATTGACCAAGTTATTGTAAGTGATATTACAAAAATGATTGATTATCCTGTAAAACCAGGTGAATTAGTTTCTTATTCAAAGTGGTGGACAACTAATGATAAAAACATTCCAATAAACGGTGGTTGGTATAAATTTAAATCAGGTACATTAAGATATGTTTGGGACAAATTTAAAGCAAGACCAGAATATTGGCAGTTATATTACTATAAAAATAAAACGGTAGATTACAAATATTATGGAGAACAAAATTATGTGTATAACACAATAGTTGAACAAGGTGGTAATATATCTAAAATGCCTGGCAGATGGATTGCCAAATATGATAAAGACCCCGATAAAAATTTAAGATATAATAAAATGTATATGGATAAGTTTGATGAGCAATATATGATATTAGGTGATGGTCTCAATGATAAAATTAAAATAGTTCATTTTGCAAATGTATGGAATAATATACATCAACATGGTGATGAGTGGATTAAGGATTTTTGGAAATGATAAGGGTTATTTGTGTATGCACAGGAACAAAATATGATGAGTGGTATGTTGATAATTTAAAACATATGATTGATACTTATTCAGGTATCAAATATGACAAGTTTGAGGTGATGAGAGAGAATAGGTATGATGATGAAAGAGGAGTATTTAATAAGTTATTAATATTTGAAAAGTTTAAAGATGGTCAAAACATTTATTTTGATTTAGACATATTAATAAAAGGTGATGTAAATAATTTTTTAAGAAAAGACTTTACATTGTGTTCAGCATGGTGGCGACCTGAATATCATACACCTTTAAATTCCTCTATCATGTCTTGGCAAGGTGATAACTCTTGGATACATGACGAGTTTATGAAAGACCCGGAGTATAATTTATTTAAGTATAGAAGAGGTATGGACCAATTCATTTATGAGAATATAAAAGATTACAAACTATATGAAGAAAGCGATGGTTTTTGTTCTATTCAAACAATAAATTATGAATACGATTATGATATCTATTTGTTTAATCAAAGAGGCGAAGATATGAAAGAGAAACAATTGCTTACAGCTAATAACAAATTTGAAAAACCGTGGTATGAAAAGTATTTTAAAAGCAATATCTAAATCTATTGGTAATGAAATTACCGAAGACATGGATTTATTAAGAGTTATAGGTAAAGTAACTAATAATAAAGATGTAAAATCTATTGTGAATTCTGTAAATTCTAATCAAGTGATGAGTAAAGAGTGGTTAGTAGATACTATAAAACCAAAACTAGAATTGATGAATAATCCTAAAATATGTGTGGCAGCTGGTTGGTATGGTCAATTAGCAGATAGGTTAAGAGAATATACAGATGAAAAAGTTGTATCGTTTGATATGGATCCGAAATGTGCTGAGATTGGCAAAATACTTTATCCTGAAGTAAAGTTTGAAACACAAACTATAGAAGAGTTTGACCCAGCAAAATTTGATATAATTATTTGTACCTCATGTGAACACATAACAGATAAAACAATAAATGATTTTATAGCAAAAAGAAAAAAAGTAGGTCTCAATAGAAGTAATAAAACATTTGTGGTCTTACAGAGTAACGACTATTATGGTCTTAATGAACATGTGAATTGTAAAAGAAACTTAAGCGAATTCAAATGGTCGATTAAGATGAATATAATAAATAGTTTAGAAAAGAGAATTGACGATAAATTTAATCGTTTTATGCTAGTAGGATATTAATGAGATACGATTTAGAAGTAATAAAAAGAGAATTAACAACATTACCATGGTATAAGAACCAAATATACTTACAAGGTTCATCAAAAGATATGGACCCGATAGAACCAACTATTGGCCAAAACTATCTAGTAGTAGATGAAACAGAAAATAAATATAATATTCCTTTATTTGATATACCTTACATTAACGGTATATTAGAAGAACATAAACTAGTTAGAACAAGATTGATGAAGATGAAACCAAAAACTTGTTACTACTGGCATAACGATAAAACAAAAAGATTACATATACCCATAGAAACACATAAACATTGTTTTTTATTATTGGGTGATGAGAGGGTGCATTTACCGGCAGATGGTACGGCGTATGTTATTGACACGACTCAAAAACATACTGCTTTAAATTGTTCAAAGATAGACCGTATTCATATTGTTGGCGCATTTCAATAGATGTACGACATGGTTATTACTTCTCTTCCTGGCATGGATAGAGATAAACCTGCTCCAGGTCCGGCTTTTTTAAAAGGTTATCTTGAAACAAAAGGTTTTAAAATAAAAGTAATTGACGGCAATCAACTTGATACTTTAGATAATATTCACAAAGAAATATCTCAATACAAATTTAAGTGGTTAGGCATATCTGTATTTTCATATTTGCAAAAAGATGACGCATTAAAATTAGGTGAAAAATACGATAATGTTTTATTTGGTGGTTCAGGCGTAGATGTTTTTTGGCCTAGAAAACATTTTGTAGTAGGCGAAGGCGAATATGCATTAGTAGAATTTTTAAATGGGAATTTAGATTATCCTGGTATTAACGGAAACCCACCACAACAAATAGAAAACATAGAAGATTTACCACCACCTGATTATTCAGATGTAATGTGTAAACATGATTACGATACAGCTATTATATCTGGTTCAAGAGGTTGTGTTAGAAAATGTACCTTTTGTGATGTAATGACAATATGGCCGAAATATAGGTGGAAGTCAGGTAAAAAAATAGCAGATGATATGCATGAAGTCGCAGAAAAAACAGGATTAAAAAAGATAGGTTTTTCTGATTCTTTAGTTAATGGTTCTATGAAACATTTTAGAGATATGTGTAAAGAGTTGGCAAGTAGAGATAAGAAAGTACAATGGAACGGACAATTTATTGTTAGAGGTGCAAAGACTTTTTCTAGTGAAGACTTTGATAATTTAGCAAATTCTGGTTGTAACGGTTTGACAATGGGTATAGAATCAGGTAGTGAGAAAGTTAGAGACCACATGAGAAAAAAATTCTCTAACGAAGATATAGATTATTTTATGAAAAATCTAGGTGATAGAAAAATAAAAATGAAGATGTTACTAATAGTTGGTTACCCTACAGAAACGGAAGAAGATTTTGAAGAAACTTTACAATTATTGAGGAGATACAAAAAATATGCAAAATATATTAGCGTATCTCCCCATATGATGTTGACTTATAAAAATACGCCATTAGATTTTGACCATAGAGATTTATATGATACAGAGGGTTTTCATTGGAAAAATGATATATCAAATTATAATATAAGACTTGTAAGATTTAAAAAAGTATTTGAAGTAGGTCAACAAATGGGTTACAAGTTCAATAAACATGCATTAGATAAGATTGAAAAGTTTGATAAACTACAATATCAAAGTTAAAAGTGTTTTCTAAATCCTATATTAATGTTTCTATCATATTGATTATAACCATCTGGTCTTTCATATCTTTCATTAAATAGATTGTTTATACTCCAAAAGAATGTTGTATTATCTTTAGTAATATTATATCCTATATCAATAGTATCAACTGCTTTCATATCTTTTCTTGCATATGTTGAAGCGTCAATATCTTTGTGTTCACCATAATAATTCCAATCAACATAGAAATTGTTATAATACATTGTTGCAGTATTTTGCCAATTAGGTCTTCTTAATTGGTCTTTGTTATCACCGTCTTTAGACACCGTATAAGATAACTTATTATGAAATTGTATTTGTTCAAAGTCGTATGTATTATTTAATTCAAAACCATGTTGCTTACTTGTTTTAGTATCATTAGTATAAGTATTATTTTCATACTTTAAAAGATTATCTATTTCAGATTCAAAATAAACAAATGACATATTATCTTCTTTTATGCCAATCTCCCATGTTTTTGATTTTTCGGGTATAAGATTTTCGTTACCTAAAAATCCATAATTATTTTTACCATACATCTCATAGACCGTAGGTGCTTTATAACCTGTAGAATAACTTAAATGTACACCATTATTTTCTATTGCAATTCTACCAGTTGTTTGGTCGTCAAATGTATTTGGTGTATCATGCCTTAATCCTGTGTGAATAAAAATGCCATTTTCCAGTTGATTATCTATATTAAAATAGTAACCATGATTATGTCTTTCTTTATCTACATTTGAATCATAACCTGCAATATTAGTATCAAAATCTATTTCTTGTAAATTATGTTCAAATCCAGTTGTCAAATCTATATTATCATCTAAATGAAATGTATGACTAGCAATAAATGTTTCTTGGTCTGAATTGTAAATATCTTTTGTGCCTTTATCGTTATATGTTCTTTTATGTTTTGTTTTTTGAAATGAAAACTCTGTATCTTTACTTTGTAAAGAAATATATTGATTGTTAAAGTTCCAATCGGCCGTATAATCAGTATAGTCAGTTGATTTATCTAAATCTGATTTATTTTTAGTTTGTATTATATTTGATTTCAATACCCATTTGCCTAGAAACTTCTCTATTTGAAAGATATAGTTTCTATCAGATAGACCATCTTTTTCAGTACCGTCAACAACTGAAATACCATCAGCAGTTTCATTTTCAATTCTAAAGTCTATAATAAAACCTTTTGAATAATCTGCTTTACCTAATTTAATAATTTGTTTTTTATGGCCAAAACTACCACCTGACAACTCAATATAATTCTGTCCATTTGCTTGAGTTACCATGTTGATTACTCCACCAATCGCATTAGGTCCATATACACTACCCATTGGACCTTTTATTACTTCAACATGACTAACACCTAAAAAACTATGAGCAAATAAATCTTCCGTACCATTAGGTGTAGAGTTATCTTGAATTGATATACCATTTAAAGTAATTAAAGTGTGATTTGAATTTGTACCTCTTGTAAATGTTGATGTCAATTGTCCGTCAGGTCCAGATTGTACAACATTTAAAGAAGATACTTTTTTAATTGAATTTTTATCTGGCGACACAACTTCATATGAATATGTTTTGTGTGTAAGGTCGCTAGAGTTTCTAATAAATGTTTTGCAGATATAAATTATAAGATTACCTTGTTCATCATATTGAGGTCTATCGCCTCTACAATCATCTGCTTTTGCTGTAAAACTAATTAGTAATACAAATAATGATAATAATATTTTATACATAATTTTCCAATCATAACACATATCAAGGTAGATACCAATAAATTCAAATCAAAAGGTATCGCTTGAATGTAAATTTGTAGTAAGTTGCCACCGTATGATAACCACACAGCGAAGTTGACAACAATGTGCCAAATAATAACACCTAAAAAAGTTGCTAATATAGTATTACTTATATATCTTCCCAGGAGAACAAATATCAGTAAACAACTATATACTGGTATCATAAGACCATGAAATCCTAAAAATACATCTTTCACTAACATTAAAGATAGTGGTATGCTGTACTGAATATTATGATTTTTTGTTAGACTAGGTAATAACAAAGCAATCGCAAACAACGGCGTTATATTCATACATTTATTTATATCATGTTTCGCCAAAAAAGTCAATGCCAAGTCGTATAAATAGTATTAAAGGAGTATTTTTTATGGCTATAGTAATAGATGGAAAAGAGTATGATGACTCTAAATTCAGTCCTGAATTGAGAAATTATATAACCTCTAGGCAAGAGTTACAAGTTAACAAAACTAGATTAAATCTTGAATTAGAGAAAATTGAAGTTCTAACTGAACACTTTAACAAAAAAATCGTAGATTTATTAAAAGAAGAAGCAGATAAACAAGACCAAGAAGAGAAAAAGACAAAGTAAAATGGCTGCCATTGCAAACCTCACAATAGACCAAGGTGCTAATTTCACCTCGGATGTAACCGTAAAAGACGCAAATGCTAATGCATTTAATTTAACTGGTTATACAGCAAGAGCAAAGATGGCAAAAGGTTATTCTTCAACAAGAACAAGAACGGATTTTACTTGCACAATCGCTGGTGACGCAACCACAGGTGTTGTGTCTTTATCTTTATCAGCCACACAAACAGGGGCTTTAGATGATGGTAGATATGTCTATGATTTAGAAATTGAACAAACTGGTACTGGAAATGTAACCAGAGTTATAGAGGGTGTGATTAATGTCAGACCTAATGTAACGACATAAATCTTATAAATATAGACGAGGGAGAGCAGAATGCCTGATATTACAGCAAAAATAAATGTAAATACATCAGCGGGACCAGAAAAAGTATCGGTAACTTTGCCTTCCGCTCAAGCAGCCTCTAATAGTGCTTTACAATTAAAACTATTAGGTGATGTTGATACATCTACTTTAGATGATGGTGCTTTATTACAATATAGGTCTAGTGATGGCAAGTTTGTTACAAGAACGGAAATTATAACATCAACTGGTACGCTGTTATTTAATTGTGGGAGTTTTTAATAAATGGCAACAATAATTCAAATAAAAAGAAGTTCGGGTACTACATCACCGAGTACGCTGAAATTAGGAGAAGCTGCCTATACTTTTGGAACAGGTACGCAAGGTAACGGCGGTGATAGACTTTATCTAGGAACAGGTGGTGTTGATGGTAATGGTGACGCAAATAGTATAGATATTATCGGTGGTAAATATTTTACAGCGTTATTAGACCATGTCGCAGGAACATTAACTGCTAACTCAGCTTTAATTGCAGACGCAAACAAAGCAATAGATGAGGTAATTGTCGGTAACAGCGCAAGTACCGGCGGTACAATCAAAATAAACGAAGGTACAAACAACGGAACAAATTTCGTAGGACTAAAAGCTCCTAACGCAATGGCAAATACCGTAACTTTCACACTTCCAGGTGGTGATGGTTCGGCAGGCCAATTTTTAAAAACTGACGGTGCAGGTAATTTAGATTTCCAAACCGTAAACCAGTTTATAGATTTAGCAGGTGATTCAGGAACAGATACTTACAATACTGCTGAAACTTTAACATTTGCTGGTGGTTCTGGTATGCAGGCTGTCGTAACAGACAATACCGTAACTATCAACGCAACAGCATTAACAAATTCAAACTTATCAGGTTCAGCGGCTATATCAAACGCTAATCTGGCAAATCCTACATTGACATTAGGTTCATCTACTTTAACACTAGGTGCAACTACAACTGATATTGCAGGATTAACTTCATTAGTTGTTGACGATATAACAATTAATGGTCAAACGGTACAAACAACAGCTAGTAACAAGGACATCAATCTATCTCCACACGGCACAGGCACGGTGATAGTTCCTTCAGGTTACGAAGATAGAGCGGGCTTTCAATCACAATCATTAGCTAACAAAGCATATGTTGACCAAGTCGCTCAAGGTTTAGATACTAAACCATCATGTAGAGTTGGTACAACTGCCAACTTATCAGCATCCTACTCAAACGGTACTGCCGGTGTAGGTGCAACATTAACAAACTCTGGCTCTCAAGCCGCTTTAGCAATTGACGGTGTAACTTTATCTGTAAATGATAGAGTTCTAGTCAAAGACCAAACAAACGCAGCTCACAACGGTATCTATGTTGTAACAACTGCTGGTGATGGTTCAACTAATTGGGTAATAACAAGAGCAACTCCGGAAGACCAACCTTCAGAATTATCAGGTGGTGCTTTCGTATTCGTAGAAGAAGGTACTGCTAACGGTGATAACGGTTATGTTTTCACTCATAACGGACTACCTACTTTTGGTACAACAGATTTGGATGTAGCACAATTTAGTGGTGCTGGGCAAGTAATAGCTGGTGCAGGTTTAGTAAAATCAGGAAACACGATAGACGCAAATACAGACAACTCTTCTATAGAAGTTTCTTCCGACCAAATAAGAGTTAAAGCATTAGGTATTACAAACTCAATGTTGGCGGGAAGCATTGACGGAGCAAAAATAGAAAACTTTAAATTTACAGACGAGAGTTCAACTCAAGGTGCTGTAGAAATAGGTAATCCGATGGAGTTTATCACAGGTGAAGGTATCAATACTATTGCAAGTGGCAATACATTAAGAATTGAAGGTGAATTAGCAAGTACATCAAATATTGGTGTGGCAAAATTTGCTTCAGATAATTTTACGGTATCTACAGGTAATGTTACCGTAACAGGTATTGACGGAGGAACATATTAATGATTAAGTGGATTAAGAAGTGGGTAGATAAGATTATTTTAAAACCTTATATACCAAAGAGAGAGAAAGAGATTAAAGTAGCTGATTTACAATATAAAACTAAAGCAGAGTTAGAAAAACTAGGCAGAAAAATCGGTATTGAATTAGATAAAAGACTTACAAAAGATAAACTCATCAAACAAATTAAAAAGAAGATTAAATAATGACAGCTGTAATAAAATTAAAAAGAAGTGAAACAGCATTATCTATACCATCTGCTAGTGATTTACAAGCAGGTGAATTAGCTCTTAATATCGCTGACGGTA
>MDTB01041639.1_pt1 | contig 28228 bp, 22 predicted proteins | sample 811161 | NCBI WGS metagenome assembly MDTB01 (sample SAMN05326650, study PRJNA326480) | marine metagenome | isolation source: seawater | place: Mediterranean Sea | collected 2009
GCCAATATCCGCTTTCTCCTCAGCGACATGCTCCGCCACTGATTTTGCGTAATCTGGATAGTCCGTAGAGTTCTCGTTCTCGGTGCCGAAGTCATCTATCCTGTAAGAATGAGATTCCAGAATCAATTTGATAGCCTCTTTGGATGCGAATCCGGCATGATCTGAGGCAATGGCAATGGTCATTTTTGGATTGGTGTCATCGGATGAACAGGGTTGAGGTTTTAATTCGGAAAGTATGTTGACAAGTATGTGATCGATGCCCTGTTTGATTTCATCCCTGCATGTTTGATAAATTTGAAGGTTTCCTCCAATGGGATCCGAGACTTCTTTATCGTATTGGGACAAATGATCCACGAACCGACGAATCAGAAAGGTCTTGGATGCAGCTTCCGGAAACATGGAGTTGATCATATCGACATGTCCCTGTGTCATCCCAAAAATCCAATTCGTCTCGTTAATATCGGAATTGGAAATCATCTGGCTGCGCTGGTCCGTAATATCAATACCCCAATCAGCCAGAGCCTCAACCGCATGTTTGCTGGGAGACTGACCAGTCATGGCTCCGACCCCTGCAGAGGTAACTTCCACATCACCCAAGCCTTCCTGTTTGAGTAAATGCTTCAAATACCCTTCGGCCATGGGGCTTCTACATATATTTCCAGTGCAAACAAAAAGGATACGTTTCATTTAATTATGATTGGGGTCTGGGCCCACATCTTCGTTTTGATAGGCGCTTTCGGAATCATCGATTCCACTGTCTATTGAAAATGGTCCAACCTTTCAATAAATCAACCCCTCGAGCTAGAATAGGGTCCACGATGGCGTTTTGTTGTGAGTTGGATTCCTGTTCGCCCTCGGGTGGGACATTGATTTCTATCTCTACCGTGCCGTTGGAATCATTCTGGCGGCGCATCAGGGTAGCTTCGTTGAGTCGTTCGGTATTACTTTCCTTTTCCTTTGAGGTTAATTCTCCATAAGGATCATCGAAATAAGCGGCTTGCTCGGTCGGACTGATATCAACCTCAATGTCAGGACCCACCCCTTTACCTGTTATGGGTGTACCATCTGCTAATTGGACCTTGCCCGTTGCGATGGACAAAACGTGCCCGCTTTCAAGGGGAATACGTTTTCTAAGCATAGCGAGCCCTGACGTGGGGCGGCCTATGATCGCCGCTTTTTCGATCAGCTTCAATGCACCAGCCAATGCTTCTGCAGCACCTTTTGTGGATTCATTGATCAGTACAACAAGTGGAAGCTGGATGGAGGGGGATGCCACGACTGCCTTTTGACTGCCGGATCCCCAATCCAATAATGCCACGGCATCATTCAAAAATAGTCCCGCCAATCTTAAAACTTCACCGTAATCTGAGCCGTCCGCATACCTAAGGTCGAGCACAATACCTTCGGCTCCATTTTCAATTCGGAATGATTCAATTTTTTCTCTTAGGATGCTTTCCAAACCCTTCGATATGAGATGAAGACGAAAATAGGCAATTTTTTCAGCAATGAGCTCCATTTTGGCAATAGATGCCTGCTTGTCCTGCTCCTCTCCTTCTTTCAAGGAATTTGATTCCAATTCAATCTGGGATTGAAATTCGGTTAAAATGCCCTGCAAAGCAGCATGTTGCAGGTCCTGCTCGCTGATTGATGGTAGTTGATTGCTGATGATCTCAAATATTTCGCCATAATCAGGCAATGAAGCCACTGGCTCCCTCGACTCTACTGGTTCTTGTGCAGACAAAGGGAGGACGCATGCACAGATAACGCTCAGGCATGATAGCAAAACGGGCAATTTAATATTTTCCATGAATGTTAGATGACATTCCTAATGAGTTCTAATTGGGGTCTTTAATCAATTCAGATTGAACAAGAACGGATCATCGATCCAAAATTTTTCAAAGCGCTGAACCCCAACTATTCGAAAACCATTATAAGGCCTTGGCGGCAATGTCACGACGAAAATAACATCTGTCAAAATGAATTTTTTCAGTCGCTTCGTATGCGCGTTCAGTTGCTTCTTTCAGATTTTTACCCAGCGCAGTGACTCCTAATACCCGGCCTCCTGCAGTGATTATCGGATTATCAGCGTTCGACCCTGTGCCAGCGTGGAACACTTTGACTTGAGGGTCTTGCTCGGCATCCTTGATGCCGGTGATGGTTTTACCTTTTTCATATGCCTCAGGGTAGCCGCCAGAAGCCAACACGACACACGTGGCTGCCTGGTCATCCCATTCCAAACGGTGTTGGTCTAATTTGCCTTCTGCACTCGCCATCAAAAGCGTGGGGAGATCATTTTTGAGTCGCATTAAATACACCTGTGTTTCTGGATCTCCAAAACGAGCATTGAATTCCAGGACTTTAGGGCCTGATTCAGTGAGCATCAAACCAGGGTAAAGCATCCCTTTGAAATCGATGCCCTCCCTCTTACACCCATCTACCCATCGATCCAGAATGGTTTCACGGATGGATTTCAATTCGTGGTCACTTATAAACGGTGCAGGTGAGTAGGTGCCCATGCCTCCCGTGTTCAGCCCTTTGTCTCCATCCAGGGCTCGTTTATGGTCCTGAGATGATTCAAATAACAAGTAACCATGACCGTCGCAAAGTGCATGAAGAGAGACTTCCATGCCTTTGAGATATTCTTGAATGACAATTTGATCTCCGGCATCACCAAATGATTTATCGATCATTAATTGTTGGATGGCATTTTTCGCTTCCTCCACGTTCGATGTCAAAATCACTCCTTTGCCTAAAGCGAGTCCATCTGCTTTTACGGCACATTTGCCTTGAATGGATGTCGCAAAGGCAAGAGCCTCCGTCGGGTTGGAGAAGATGCCTGATTTCGCAGTTGGAATCTCGTGGCGGAGCATGAACTCCTGAGAAAAAGCCTTTGAAGATTCGAATCTGGCAGCCTTTTGATTTGGTCCCCAGATGGTCAGTCCCTCTTTATTGAAAAGATCAACTATTCCTTGCGATAAAGGATTATCCGGACCTACGACAGTCAGATCCGGTTGTTTTTCTTTCGCGAAGGCGAGAAGGCCCTCTAAGTTTTCTGCACCAATTTTGATGCATTGAACCGAATTGCCATTGGCTGTCAAAGTTTCGCCTGCAATACCGGCATTGCCGGGAGCGCAATACATGGTTTCGGTCAATGACGATTGAGCCAGCTTCCATACCAATGCGTGTTCTCTTCCTCCGGAACCGATTACCAAGATATTCATCAGGTCGTGGATTGAAGCAAAAATCCGCAAAATGAAAAAGAAATATTACCGCAAGCATTGGCAAATCATGGTTCGATGATTTGATGAGCCACTAATCAGGATACAAATCCAATTTTATCCAAGGGTGTTCCATCAGATGCGTTCAAACACGTGAAATGCCTGCTATCGATGTTGAGATTGCCTTGCCCTCTGCTGCTCATGGATTCCTTCTGATGAGCATGGCCGTATTCCATGTCCAGAATTCTCTGAAAACTGGGATTTTTGTGAGGAATGATAATTCGTTGTAATACCTCGGTACACAGGCTTCAACTCCTAACTGGCTTGTTTCCCGGATCCACTCGAGCGTTTTTCCAATATAGGTTGGATAGAGGGTTTTGAAAGGGTAGTGAATACGTGGCTTGCCTACAATCTGATCAAATACTTTTGGGCCCAAGCATGGTCCAAGGTAGTGGAAAGGCGAGAAATCATGCCCGCCCCAAGGTGAAAGCCAATTGGTCCAACTCAGGTAAAGGCATCCACCCGGCTGAAGTAGTGCGGGGAGTTTCTTTACAAAATTCCTGGGGTTTGCCAGATGCTCAAACACGTTGGAACAAACGATGAGTTCGTGCTGACCAAGGGTATCATAATCATCCAGGTCCAGATTGATTGCAGTAAATGGTGCATTGGCACGCTCCGGTATCAGGCTGCATTCAATGTCCGCGTAATCAACCTGGCACCCAGATTTTTCCAGCTCTCCACCAAAAACTCCGTGACCGCATCCAAGATCCAATACCCGTATGTCAGTGTTCATTTTGACACCGCGAGATTTCATCCACTGGATGGCATCCTGCGCCTGCATTTCGTAAAATCTGGTGTCATCACCGTTCTTGAGGTGGTGAGCAATGAGTCGATGAATAATCATTGATTGCTATTGTATCGTCAAGGAATGGGAAGCTGCAGCGATTCTCAGGCGATCAGCTCGGGAATGACGTTTCCGGCGATGTCTGTCAATCGATAATGGCGTCCTTGAAATTTAAAGGTTAAACGCAAATGATCCACCCCCAGTAAGTGCAGCATGGTTGCGTGAAGGTCATTCACACTAACAGGATTCTCAGCGATATTGTAACTGAAATCGTCGGTGGAACCATAAACTGTTCCCGGATTCACACCTCCTCCGGCCATCCACATGCTGAAGCATCGTGGATGGTGGTCGCGACCATAATTGGTTGCGGTCAAGTTTCCCTGGCAGTAAACGGTGCGTCCAAATTCTCCGCCCCACACGACGAGTGTATCATCCAGAAGTCCCCTTTGTTTCAAGTCAGTCAGCAAGGCTGCCGAGGCCTGGTCTGTTTGCTTGCAACGGGCTTTCAAATTATTGGGAAGGCTTGAGTGATGGTCCCATCCCCGGTGAAACAGTTGAACAAATCGAACACCCCGCTCGGTGAGTCGGCGTGCCATCAGGCAGTTGTGCGCAAATGTGCCGGGTTGCCTGGCCTCCTCTCCATAAAGGTTAAAGGTGGTATCACTCTCACCTGACAAATCGGTCAGTTCCGGAATGGAGCTTTGCATGCGAAAGGCCATTTCGTACTGGGAGATCCTTGTAAGGATTTCGGGTTGTCGAGTTTTATCGAATGATTCCAGATTCAGGGCGGCGATATCATCCAATACACGCCTTCGCGCTTCTTTCGGGAACCCTTTCGGGTCGGAAAGGTAGAGGACAGGATCTCCTTTGCTGCGGAATTTCACACCTTGGTGAACAGATGGAAGAAAGCCACTGCCCCAGAGTCGATCATAGAGTGGCTGTCCTCCTCGGTGAGAAACCATGACGACAAAATTTGGTAAATTTTCGTTGACGGTTCCCAAACCATACGAAAGCCAGGATCCCATGCTGGGCCTTCCTGATAATTGAAATCCGGTCTGAAAATAGGTGATGGCAGGATCGTGATTGATCGCTTCCGTATGCATGGTTTTGATCATGCACATATCATCAGCCATACTCGATAGATGAGGAACTGCACTGCTCATCCAGTGGCCTGATTGTCCATGTTGCTTGAAATCAAATCCCGATGCTGCGATGGGGAATTGGGATTGTCCCGCGGTCATTCCAGTCAATCTTTGTCCCTTGCGGACCGAATCAGGGAGATCGTTTCCCTGGCGCTTTTTCAATTCTGGTTTGTGATCGTAAAGGTCAAGCTGGGATGGTCCCCCAGATTGAAACAGGTAAATAACGCGCTTGGCTCTGGCCGGTATGTGTGTGGTTTCCAGCAGGCCGCGTTGGTCGTTTGTTACCGTTTGCGCGCCTTCGATCTTACTATTCAAGTCCATCACAGAGATGCTGCCCAGGCCAGTCGATAATTGCCCAAGGAATTTTCTTCTGGAGTGTGGTGATGCGATGTTCATTTCTTACTCAGGTTCCTGCAAAAGGTGAATTTTGCATATACAATCATGCTCCTGCGTTTTTGACAATGCATTCGTCGCTTGCTGATGCTTTTGAAACATGATAAGTCAACAGCTTGCCATGTTGGATAATCGCATAAGATTTCAGTTACCAAGATTCATGATTCCTCACCGTTTTAAACGCGGCTTTTTTACTGCGGTCCTTGCCATCCTCTCTTTTATTGTTGTCGATGGGCAGGGACTGATGGAAAGGGGAATTGCGATTCCACGAGAAACTCAAACCTCCCTGGCAGAATCACTCCAACCACTGGAGGAAGCCGTTCTTTTGATCAAGCAGCAAGAGGATCCTTTCGTTGCTGCCTACGAACCGGATGTCAGTATTTATTTGAAGGCGGTTCAAACTGCTGTTGAACATAATGAATTTCATTATGAAAAACAGTTTGAGGTTGCTGATCGCCTGATCCAGACAGGATTGGCAAGAGCGGCTCATTTATTGAACGGCAAGGCGCCCTGGGCAGATCAAACAGGTTTGGTTGTTCGCGGTTACCGATCAAAATTGGATGACTCCATTCAGCCTTATGGTTTGGTTGTTCCTGAAACATATCAAAGCACAGGCAACGACGCTCATCGAATGGACATATGGCTGCATGGTCGAGATAATCGATTAACAGAATTAAAGTTCATTGATCAGCGTGAACGATCGAAAGGCCAATTTGCTCCCCAGAATACCTTTGTCCTCCACCCATATGGTCGATTCTGCAATGCATTCAAATTCGGGGGCGAAGTGGATGTGTTTGAAGCCAAGGAGCATGTGCAAGGTCAGTATTCGATCGATACCAGCCGGGTAGCCATGAGGGGCTTTTCAATGGGGGGAGCAGGTTGCTGGCATCTGGCGGTTCATCATTCAGATCAATGGGTAGTGGCTGCACCGGGGGCAGGTTTTTCGGAATCTGCGCATTACCTTGGGCTTTGGAAAAAAGACAAGAAACCCAATTGGTTTGAGACCAAACTCTGGAGACTTTATGATGCCGACGAATACGCACTCAATTTGTTTCATTTGCCAACCGTTGCTTACAGTGGAGGTGCGGACAAACAGATTCAAGCCGCAAGAATGATGGAAATTGCGTTGCAAGATGAAGGTATGGAACTGGCACACATTATTGGACCGGATACCGGTCATCGCTATCATCCAGATTCCAAAAAGGAAATCGAGAATCGTGTGGATCTAGTTGCCAATGCAGGAAAAAGAAAAGTTCCCGCCAAGGTTCGAATGACGACATACACTTTGAAATATCCAGACATGCACTGGGTTCATCTGGAGGGATTGAATCAACATTGGGAGAAAGCGTTGGTGAATGCGGAAATCAAGGATTCGCATACCGTGGTCATCGAGACAAAAAATGTCACTGCACTTTCATTGGCAATGGATGCGGGTGAGTGCCCTCTGGATGCTGGTCATACTCCCGGTATCTTGATTGACGGTCAATCTCTTGAAGGCGCCAACGTTCTATCGGACAAGTCCTGGAACGTCACATTGCATAAAGAAGGGGATATCTGGCGCACAGGTAAGCAGGGGAATGCCGGGGTCAATCTCAAGAAACGACCCGGCTTGCAAGGTCCTATTGATGATGCTTTCATGGATCGATTTGTCATTGTGACGCCCAGTGGTCGCATGAGGCGGAGTAAATCGGATCGTTGGATTCGGCGTGAACAGTTCCGCCTTCAGAAAGAATGGAGAGAGCAGTTCCGTGGAGAACCGCTTAGCATCAGTGATGGCGATTTCAATATTTCGGATTGGAAGGATGCTCATTGGGTTCTTTTTGGGAATCCTGAGACCAATCTGTTGATTAAGCAGATTCTGCCCTATTTACCCATTCAATGGCGCGGGAATGAGATCATCTTCGGTGAACATCGATTCGATGATCAAAGATTCGTTCCCGTGATGGTTTTTCCAAATCCGATGAATCCAGGCAAGTACATCGTGTTGAACAGTGGATTCACATTTCGTGGATATGGCAGCAACGCCACGCAAGTTCCACGTCTCCCGGATTATGCGGTGATTGATACAAATGTAAGACCCAATACGGAAGTGCCTGGTGGAATACCTCTGGCAGGTTTCTTCAACGAAGAATGGCAACTGGGTTACTAATCAGCTTGTTGAGGAAGCATTGATATGAACCACAGATTAACCAGGGTCAGAAAGAATGGCAAAACAAAGCCATCTCAAACAACGCAGGATGCTGATCCGCTGAACATTAAATCACTTTCTGTTCAACGAAACGGGAAACGTATTCTGAGAAATGTGCACTGGCAGATTCGCAAGGGGGAAAACTGGGTCGTGCTTGGATCGAATGGTTCCGGTAAAACAACCATGCTGAGTACCCTCCTGGGTTACTTTGTGCCTACCCGAGGTGATATTACCTTGCTTGGAGAGCAATATGGTAACTGCGATTGGAGGCAACTGCGAATGAAACTGGGAATCGTGAGTTCATCACTTCGACAATTAATGGCCGAGGATGAACCCGCTCTCCATGCTGTGATCACTGGCAAATATGCCATGATCGACCTTTGGGGGAAACCCAAACAGGCTGATGTGATTGAAGCAAAAAAGATCCTGCGCTTAATCGAATGCCAAAAACTGGCCAACCGTCCCTGGGCAATCTTATCTCAGGGAGAACGGCAGAGAATATTGATAGGGCGCGCCCTGATGGCCAAACCAGAGGTCTTGATTCTGGATGAACCCTGTGCCGGATTGGATCCCGCAGCACGTGAGCATTTCCTTCAGTTCCTTGAGCGAATGGGGCAGGAGCAAGATGCCCCCACTTTTATTCTGGTGACCCATCACGTCGAAGAAATTACCCCAATGTATACGCACGCCCTGATGCTTAAATCCGGTCGAGTGATTGCCAATGGCCCCATGAAGCAGAGTTTGAACTCCGATAATCTCTCAGCCACCTTCAAGGCAAATGTCAAGCTGCGCAGGCGAGCGGGACGATACTCACTTGAAATAGGTGAAAATCAGGGGAAATGGATGTAAAGTGCGCCATCATCAGGCACATGTCTTTCCTGTTTGACACTGTTTGATGCACCGCCTTTTTTCACGAAGCTCCTTGTTTCATCATCGTTTGGTCTATAGGCTCACGCTGGTTTCAGGAGGGCAGGGGATCGCTTCCGGTCATGAACCGGGGGAGGAAAGTCCGAACTCCGCAGGGCGCGATGCCGCGTAATATTGTTTTTGAACAGTAGTACACGCGGGCGGTATGCTTGCAAAATCATATTGACGGCCAGTGCAGCAGAAAACAGACCGCCTTGCTTCGGCTTGGTAAGGGTGAAAAGGTGGGGTAAGAGCCCACCGCTCAAGGAGTAATCCGCGAGGCACGGTAAACCCCATCGGGTGCAAGGCCAAATAGGGAACCTCGGAGCTGCCCGCTCTATCATGGTTCCGGGTAGGGCCGCTAAGATAAATGATCCTCTCTCCTGATTTATCAGGATAGACAAAATTCGGCTTATCGCCCTCTTGAAACCATCCTTTTTGCTTATGATTATGATGACCAGAAAAATGATTTTTCTTTGGGGGTTCCTCAGCATCATGGGAGTCTTTGTTTCCTTGATCACTCGCGCCGAAGATCGGCCTAACATTATTTTTCTTTTCGCTGATGACCAGGCTTACGACACTCTGGGCTGTTACGGGAATCCCGATGTCAAGACGCCCAACATTGATCGCATTGGGCAATCCGGATTGATATTTGATCGGCACTACAACACGACCGCAATCTGCATGGCCAGTAGAGCCAATGTCATGACAGGGCTCCTTGAATATCGCACGGGATGTAATTTCATGCACGGGCCAATGGCACAATCGATATGGGAACACTCCTATCCAAAGCGCCTGCGATCGTCGGGATATCGAACGGCCTTTGGCGGCAAGTTCGGGTTTGCAATTGTGGAAGACCCTCGGAAAGGAGGCTCGGATAACAAGTATGAGCATTTACCCCTCACTGATTTTGATTTTTGGGTCGGAGGATTGGGGCAGACACATTACGTAACAGCCAAAAATAAATACCTGGCTCCATATGCCGAACACTATCCGCACAGCACACGCGCATACGGGGCGGCAGGTGTTGATTTTATTTCTGAATCGGTGAAGGCAGATCAGCCATTTTGTCTGACGCTTTTTTTCAAGGCTCCGCATCGGCCGACAACACCAGACCCGGCCTTTGATCACGTTTATCGTGAAACGCACTTCCGGAAATTACCTAACTACGGCCGCGAGGCAGGACGTCATTTGGCGCCACAAAGTAAAATGGGACGTCAGTATCCTCGCTTTGAAGAATGGGGTTATCATACAGAAGAAAGCTATCAATCAGCCCTCCGCACTTATCACCAGCAGATTCATGCCATTGATGTTGCCGTTGGGATGCTCATGCAAGCTTTGGAAAATCAAGGAGTTGCAGATAATACCGTTATTATCTATTCTTCGGATAACGGTTTCTTCAACGGTTCCCATGGACTCGGAAGCAAGGTCTTACCTTATGAGGAAGGTGCACGTGTGCCTTTGATGATTCTTGACCCCCGCGTCCCTGAATTGCTTCGTGGGCGCAGGACCAGTGCCGTTTCTGGTAATATCGACATTACTGCGACGATCATGGACCTGGCAGGTCTTGGACACACTCATGAAATGGATGGCCGGAGCCTTATGCCCATGGTGAGAGGGAAAGCAAAAAGGGTGCGCGATCGTTTACCTCTGATTCAGGTTTGGGGTACGGCAGGAACGCTGGCGATGGGAGTCGTCACCGAACAATATAAATATATTTTCTGGCCTTATGGAGAAGGGATGGATCCGCGCGAAGAGTTGTTTGATATACAATTTGATCCTTACGAAATGCGGAATCTGGCTGTAATGCAGGAAAATCATCCTGCCTTGCAGAGTATGAAAAGCCATTACAATGAAGAGTTGAATCGATGGAAAAAGAATGCCGTCCCTCATAACGACTACAAGCCCTTCGGGACTATCTTTGATTTGGCCCTCTCCTGGGAGGAAAAAAAAACAGCCTTGCCGAAACAATTTGAATAACTTTCGGCAAAGGGTCTTCAGTCATAAAAAGTGATGTTGCCAACTCATCTGTAATCCTCTGTCCTGATGAACTTTTGTATTATCGTTCCGTGCAGGTTTTTTAGAGATGCATGGAGTGAATGATAACCATCATCAATGATCATCGGCGAAAGATGGGGCGAATAAAACGGAAGCCGTTATGCTTTTCTGAGCCAATACTGGTTTGAATACTTAATAAAGTAAAATTAATCGGGGCGGATGTGTTGCAGGAGGCGCAACCCTTCCAGAGTCAGATTTGGTCGAATGGCTGTAATGGATTGCAGGTTGCCAGCGATGAGTTCGGCGTAACCACCCGTCGCGATGACTGGAAGGCTCTTCACCTTGAGTGAATTGCTAAGTTCGGCAATCAACTCGCGAACCAAGCCTCGATATCCGTGAACTGCCCCAATCTGCATGGCTTGCTGGGTGTTTTTACCAATCACAGCGCCTGGGTTTTCAATTTTGATTTTTGGCAGCAAGGCCGTTTTTTCGTGGAGGTAATCGGTCATGACCGAGACGCCAGGTGCAATGATTCCACCTACATATTGTTTTTTTTCGTTCACGACATCAAATGTGACCGCTGTTCCGAAATCCACCACCACGGAAGGTGAGCCGAAATAATGCGCCGCCGCCATGGCGTTTGCAATACGATCGGGACCGATGGTTTCTGGTTGTGGGTAATCAATACCAATGCCCACTGGGTTTCGATGGGTTAATTCGGTGTAACCATGCTTTAAAGATTGTTTTCGCAAAAAGATCCTTGCACGTTCGGATGCTTTTGGGACGACACTGCAAAAACCTGCCCAGATGAATGGAGTGTCCAAGTTCCGTGGATGGCTGAGCTGGTTAAAATCATTCTCAAGCAATTCTTCTGTTGAAAACTCATTAAAGAGAATCCACTCATTGCCATCATGCCATCCTGTGTGGGTATGGGTATTGCCAATATCGATCAGTAGACTTGCGTGTGGTTCAGTGGGCATGCTCTATTTGACTTTTCTTTTGTCGATCGTGACATCTCCTCCAGTTATACGTTCCAAGAGACCACTGGCAGTGCGCACCATCAAAGCGCCTTCGCTGTCCAGCGATTCAGCGTATCCATCAATGACGCGGTCCATTTGGTGGATTCGAACGCGTTTTTGCAATGTAATACACTGTGATTCCCATTCTTCTGATACCATTTTGAATTGTCCTTCACGGATGCGCCTGTAATCGGCATCGAGAGCTCTGAGAAGGTGGACGGCCAAACTTGAACGCAATATCGGCTTGCCGCATTCCAGTCGAAGCGAGGTGGCGAGTGGTTTGAGGTCGTCTGGGAAATTCTCCTCGTTCAGATTCACATTCAGCCCTATGCCAATGACGGCATGCAGAACCCTATCGGGTTCTGCACTCATTTCGGTAAGGACACCTGCCACCTTTTTTCCATTGATGAGTATATCATTGGGCCATTTGATTTCGGGTATCAGAGGGGTTGTCTCCCGTATGGCGCGTGCGAGTGCAGTTGCCGCGATGACCGTTAATTGAGTCATTTGCGGGGGTCTCAGGGCTGGTCGCAGCAGAACGGAAAACCAAAGCCCTTTTTTTGAAGGGGATATCCATTGCCGACCAAGGCGACCTCGACCTTGAGTTTGAGACTCTGCAAAAATAACCAAACCCTCCGGTTCGCCTGCCAATCCGATTTGATCGACTAATTGGTTCGTAGAAGCAGTTTCCCTGAAAACACGTATCTGGTTTCCTATGATCTGATCCTCACTGAGTTGCGAGGTCAGATCGTCAGCAATGAGAATATCGGGTACCTCTGTCAGTCTGTAGCCCTTGTGTGGACCGGCATTAATCCCATAACCAAGGCTCCTGAGCTCCTCAATGTGCGACCATACTGCGGCCCGACTGATTCCCAGTTTCTGCGAAATATCAGTTCCGTGCACGCCTGTTCCGGCATCATTTCGGAGTGCACGTAAAATGTGGCTTAGCGTGGACATCATCATTCAGGGAGTTGGAAATCCAGTGCGATATCGACGGCAGTTGCTGAATGGGTAATTGATCCAACGGAAACATAGTCGACCCCCGTCTCGGCTATCTGGGTGATGACACTCAAGGTAACACCTCCGCTGGCTTCCAGCAGGCATCGACCTTTATTTGTCTTTACCGCTTTTGCGAGTAAGGACGGAGGCATATTGTCCAGTAAAATAATATCTGCCCCGGCATCCATGGCGATGGCGGCCTGTTCCAATGTGTCGGCCTCGATTTCGATCTTCAGTGATGGATACATGGCTCTTGCTTTTTCAAGTGCCATTGGAATGGTTCGATCATGTTTGAGACCCAGAGTGGCAAGATGGTTGTCTTTGATCATGATTTGGTCAAAGAGCCCAAAGCGATGATTGGTGCCACCACCGCAGGCCACGGCGTATTTTTCAAAAACGCGCCAACCGGGAGTTGTTTTTCGGGTGTCCAATAGTTTTGCCTTTGTATGCGAGATACGATCCACATATTGCTGAGTGACAGTGGCAATTCCGGAGAGGCGTTGTATAAAATTCAATGCGGTGCGTTCCGCTGTCAAAATGGCAGCCGCACGTCCTTTGATTCGAAGCAAACAATCGCCCCGTTCAATGCGTTGACCATCTTTGTAGATGGAGGTCATTTCAATTCCCTCATCAATCTGTTTGAATGTGGCACGCGCGAAATCCAATCCGCATAAAGTCAGGTTTGAGCGTGCACGCATTTCAGCGATTGCTTCAGCATCCACCGGGATCACTGAAGCAGTTGTCGCATCACCGGACCCGATATCTTCCTCGAGTGCTTGTTGTACGGCTTTCTGAATTGTTTGATCGCCAATCTGCATGGGGTGGACATTAGAAAAATTGCTGAGTTTTGAATAGCGTAATTCTGCCATCCTCGCCGCAATTCGATATTTAAATACCGTCGGGTATATCCGGATGGTTTTCGATGGGGGATCCCTCGGCCCTGCCTTGTGTCCAGGCTTTGAGGCCTTTTAGCCGTTCCATTCCAATGAGATAATAAACGCTTGGAATGGATCTTAAATGTTCGCTGAAGACCGTTTCAACTTCCTTTTCCAAATTCAGTTCCGGATATGACTCCAACCAATGTGATTGAATACGGCTGGCCAGTTCGATACCAATGCGCTGATGTCCACGGATAGTTGGGTGCACATGGTCGATGAGAAACTCATTGCCCACGATTCCCAAGGCAGAATCTTCAGCGGCAAGCTCCTGAAGATCATAGAATGGAACAGACCAATTTTTCGCGGCTTGCTTCAACGTTGCGCGGAGAGCTGTGTTGACTCGCAATGGGCAGACATCCAGTTCCAGTGCTTGTTGAAAACATTGTTTGGCTTTTTGAAAATGACTTTTCTGAAGGTATGCCTGACCTAAGGCATACCAGGTGGCCGCATAGCCTTTGTCTATTGAAAGGGCTTTCTGCAGTTGGGCGATGGCCTTATCCAAATCATCTCTCATATTGTCTGAGGCCGCCTTCAAGTGTGATTTCCACTTGTTCGATGCTTCTTGATTCAGGGTTTTCGATGCTTCTGACTTAAAAGGTGGTGAATCCTTGAGATTGAAGCATGGGCTGACAAGCATTACCGGCACATGATGACCACTGCAAATCCTGAGCATGCGATGAATATTCATGCGGAAATGGTCTTCGACTGAAGTCTGCCATGCTTCATTTCTATGATACCGCTCGATGCCTCTTTCATAATCGAGCATTGCGTTTACCTGAAGGTCCAGGGTTGAGTGGTTTGTACCAGCTGACCGATTGTGATTCGCCAATGAGATAACGGATTGAATCAATCGGGATGTGCGTGCGAAATTCAAAACAGGATCGAGTGATGGAGCGAACTTCTTGGTAAAGCGATAACTCCTGTCTTCAAGGAATTCATTGTTTCCGGTGCAGATAAGGATGAGGTCGGGGTCGTATTGATTCAGGCATTCCTGGAGAACTGGAACCAGGCGATAGCTTGCGTAAGAAACACCCCCGCAGTTAATTACTTCAAATTTCTTTTCAGGGTGTTTAGTCTGCAGTGCCAGCCTTAACCATGATGTAAATGAAGTTTCGACTGAATAGGGACGACCCTGAACGGTTGAACCTCCCAGGCAGAAAATACGGAAAGTATCCCTGCTTTTTTTGTGAGAAAATGTATTTTGTGCAAATGATCTGAGTTGATTCTTTCGGATTCGAAATGTTGCATTTGCAGTGTTTAGTTCAAATAGAGGCTGGTTTGAGCTGAAACCGATAAGCGGGTCAAAATTTGGTTCCAACCATTTAGGGCTTGATATTCTTAGTGCGGCTTCTATCAGAAGGAGTGGAAGAAATACAAGGATGATGGTCGAAATTCGAAAAATCCAACGTTTGTGAAGGCGAGGCAAGTGTAAGAAAAAGGGACGACCTTTTTGGCCGCCCCTTCGAGACTCTTCAGGCATATTTAAAAATTAAACAACCACTGTCTTACCTGGAATGGCAGTGGCATACATGCCATCGGGACCAGGCAGCGATTTAGGCATGGCATCCCAAGTGAATTTTTCTGGCAGCAAACTGATTCCGGAGTTGATAGCATCTTTCCATTGAACCACTTTACCAGAGTAAGTTGCCATCCTGCCGAGGATAGACGTCATGCTGCTTTTTGCTCCGTATTCCGCCTCGTTGTAAGCCACGTTATTGCGGATGGCATTAAATAAATCATCATGCTCGACCTGATAAGGGTTTTTCCCACCACGGAAAACACGATCCCCATTGATCATGTAACGTCCAATGTTCGAGCTTCCCTTGCTACCGTGAGCGTGTTCGGAGACGCTGTTCCAACATCCAACCTGATGACGGCATTGGCTATACAAGCGTGATCCATCTGCGTATTCGAATTCAACCGTGTGATGATCAAAAATTTCACCATAATCAATGCCTACGCGCACCTCTGCACCGCCCATGCCATTGGCGTTGACAGGAAAATCCCCCTTTAGCCAGTTGATGACATCAAGATTGTGAATGTGTTGCTCCGTGATATGATCACCACAAATCCAGTTGAAATAATACCAGTTGCGCATCTGATATTCCATTTCGGAAATCTTACGGCCGTATTGCGCCTCCAAGTCGGCCCGCTTACGTACCCAGGGAGTATTACCATTCCAGTAAGCGCGCATGGTGTTGATATCTCCGATAGCACCATCCTGCAGTTGCTTGATGGTTTCGATATATCCTGCCTGATGGTGGCGTTGCAATCCAACACCCACTTTCAGGTTCTTTCGTTTGGCCTCTTCAGCTGCAGCGAGAACCTTTCTTACTCCAGGAGCGTCGGTGGCCACGGGTTTTTCCATGAACACGTGTTTGCCCTGCTTGACAGCTTCTTCAAAGTGGATGGGGCGAAAGCCTGGAGGGGTTGCCAGAATGACAACATCCGCCAGTTCGATGGCCTTCTTGTAGGCATCAAAACCAACGAATCGTCGATCTTCCGGGACGTCGACTCGATCCCCGTGTTTGCGAGCCAGATTCTTGAGGCTGCCTTCCAGGCGATCTCCGAAGGCGTCTGCCATGGCAACGAGCTTGAGGGGGCCTTGATCGTGGGTGTTCAATGCCTGATCTGCTGCACCGGAGCCGCGTCCACCGCAACCGATGAGGGCAACTTTCAACTCATCATTCTGCGCCGCAAAGACGCCGTGGTTTAACGCCATGGAACCCAAAACGCTTCCTCCCACCACGGTGGATGATTGTTTCAGGAAGTTCCTGCGCGTAACTGAATCCTGGTTATTTTTATCTTCTTTCATAGGATTATTAAGTTTTCGGTGGCTGCCACGCATACACTACGTGCGACCGAGCCTTGTTTTCTGGAATTCGGCTTAACCTTAGCTCTTTGATTGAATTTGGCGAGATTAATCTCGTTCGCCTAAATTATTCCAGTACAACGCCATTTTTTCCTTTTCAGGTATGTTCATGGGACGGACAACACGCATTCCCAGAACTTGTGCATCTGTTAAATACCAGATACTTTTCGGGAGTTGCGGGTCCTGCATTTTCCATAGCGGATCAGACCCTCTTCTAGCAGCACTTCTCATGCTTTCCTGGTAATCATCCCAAGAGCCACCCCGAGCGGTTCGCGGATAAAGTGTTTCAGCCACAATCCAAGGATCAACCTGCTCTATGCCGTCGATGATCTGATAACCTTCTTTTGTGTAGGCATCCAGTACCCACTCGGCCACGTTTCCGTGCATATCGTAAAGTCCCCAAGGGTTCGGTTTTTTGGTTCCTACTTTTTGATATTTAAAATCAGCGTTATCAGCATACCATTCATAATCGCCTATGTTTTCTCCGTTGTCTCCGAACCAGAATGCAGTGGTCGTTCCCGCGCGACAGGCATATTCCCATTCAGCCTCGGTTGGCAGACGATAGAAGTGACCTGTCTTGGCGCTGAGCCATTGGCAATATTTGTTGGCAGCATGTTGGGTCATGCTGATAGCCGGAAATTTTTCCTTGCCCATACCAAAGCTCATCTCGACATAAGGCTTGGTGGGATTGGTCACCGCATCTGCCAGTGGGTCATTGTAGTCATCCCCTACATTGATGAGTCTTGCCATTTCCTCCGGATACATGAAAAGTTCATATTCATTCCACGTGACTTCGTGCTTGCCCATCCAGAAAGGGGAAATACCGATTTCCACCAGAGGGCCCTCATCCTCGCGTCGGCCTTCTTCGGATTCCGGACTACCCATTTTGAAGGTGCCTCCCGGGATGGCAACCATGTCAAAGGTGACCTTGGTGCCTGTAATGGTTTCTTTGTAGTCCTCCATCTGGGACGCATCGGTGACCTTGTTTTTCTGTGTAATACGCTCATGGATGGCCGAGACCAATTCCATGTTCGCTCCTGTTGGTCCAGCATCTTCTTTTCTGGGGACCAGCACGACATCATCGGGCCACTGGGCACCCTGATCGATCCAATAACGCAGGGTATTCGATTTTTCGGACGACATGGGACCGTCCTTCTTGGCCGGTGGCATGAGGTCGTCATGGTCTTCGGGTAAAATGGTAAACGTGTAAAGTGAGCTCAAACCTGATCGTCCAGGAATGATGGCTTTACCCGCCTTGCCTCCCGCAAACGCTTTTTCGCGAATATCCAGTTGTAGTCCACCTTCGGCATGTCCTTCACGGTGGCAACTGACACAATTCAGTTCCAGCACAGGTTGAACATCTGCGACGAAATCCACTTTCTGAGCTGTTTTCAAAACAATGTCTTCTGGCCATTCCGCGCCCTGCTCAATCCAGTGCTTCAGTATATCAGTTTGTTCCTTGGACAAGGGGTCTCCCTTGGGTGGCATGATGTCATCGTCATCTGGGTCTAGAATCGTGAGCGTATAGAGAGAGCTCTCGTCAGGTTTTCCGGGTTCGATAACAGGGCCATATTCTCCTCCAATCAAGGCGTTTACACGAGTGTCGAGCAGGAGTTCGCCTTTGATGTTGTCCGGGTTATGGCAACTCAGGCATGTGCTTTCCAGAATGGGCTTAACTTGTCTTGCAAAGTCAATTTTCTCTTCTCCTTGGGTGGTAGTGACAAGGCCTATGGCCATCCAGCCAGAGAATACTGTTTGAATCGTGATTTTCTTCATGAGTAAAAACTTCACCTACAATTTGCGGATTGACTCTTGGCTTGTCAATCATGAGCTGGTTTCAGACATGAATCGCTCAGTAAAGCATCGTATTTAAGACGTCAGCAGGATTGAAAGCATTCAATCTTTTACCGGCTCTTCATGCATAGAGTGGAATCTTCTTCTGAGAAGTTGCTCGTTGTCCGTAATAGCTTGCCGCAATTGTTCAACGGGCACTGCACCATGTTGAAAACGACGTTTTTCAAAGATGGGCATGTCCACTCCGGTGACAGCTTTGATGCCCTTGGCCACGATGTCTCCTTTCAGTCCATAGAGACGCTTGTGATCGTAATCTGTCATTTCTATGTAAGGAATTCCTTCGGATATATTGATGACAGAAGGTCTTGTAAACGGACTGAAACCTTCAAAGTGATAATGTTTTGCCGGAGCATAAGTCCGTGTGTAGGACCTGCTCAGGCCTCCGCTGTAAGTCAGAGAGTGTTTTATTTTACCAACGCCCCAACCTTCGTGGTAGAGCATTTGGTTGTGAAGTACGCTTTTAATGGTCAACTCGGGGTTTTCTTCAATAGGGTAATCTTTAAGGTTTTCATCACCCCCATCACCGTCGATAAGAAAGTTCCAGTCCGGATATTGATTACGAATGCCCTCGTGGAGAGCCATTCCCATGGCTGCACATTCCACATCCAGCGGTTTGTAGTCCTCAAGTATTTTTAGAGTTTCATTGAGATCGAGATGAGTGATATCACCCAGTATCTCCTCAAGATACAGACTGTTATTCGTCTGCTTCATGAACGCCTGCGCCTGAGTCAGGTCTTCACCGTTTCCAAAATTCAGGGTGAATGCCTTGAGTCTACTCAGTTGTGCGCCCATTGATTGCATCACATGCTGAGTCGTCAGGAATACTGCACCGCTATCGATTCCACCGGAAAAGCAGACACCAATGGGTTCTTTGGAGGGGACTGTTGAGATCCATTTGGCGATTTCCTCTGCCAATGCGCCTATGTATTGCCTGCCAATTTTTTCTAAGTTACTGGACTGCGTGTTTTTTTGCGGGTCAAAAAAGCGTTTATAGATTGGATCCGGGTCAGGGCAGCCGATCAACTGGATTTCAACGACGTAATGTGCCGGAACCATCCTTGTATAACTGGGGTGAAATTGGTCTTCAAAACCCTCTTGAACAAGCCATTCTTTGATGGTGTCCATTCGGTCAGCTACGATCAGGGCAGGTCCTTCTTCGCGCTTTGCCAAAAAGTAGCGCATGGGCCGATCCAGAGAGCGAGCCATGCGGACCGTTTTACCTTCCTTTGCCAATAATGCATACGAACCATCAATTTGGCTGACTGCCTCAGGGTCGCCCGATAATACAAGATCGCAGGCATCCTTATACGATATCTGGTAAAGCCTATGCGAATCTTCCGGAATGAGGTTTACAACACGTTCCACGTATTCATTGATCATGCATGCATCAAATTGCCATATTCGATTGAAGGCAAGAGGAAACATCGCTTCAGATGCCTCCAATTCTGGTTTTTCTCGCTATCTTCTTTGGCTTGAATCATCCTTGTATCAGATCATGAATCTGGAATTTTCTAAATATGCGGTGCGCTTGCATCCTGACGATCACGTGGCTGTTTTGAAGAAAACCCTCAAAGCTGGAGCCAAACTCTCGGGGGAAGGTGTGGAAATTAAAGTCAGAGTTACCATTCCTGCCGGACACAAGCTCGCTCTGATGTCTCTTGCGAAAGGGGAATCAGTGGCCAAGTACGGCCAGATCATTGGTTTTGCAATACAGGATATCGAGGTGGGTGATCATGTTCATTCACACAACCTTGGTATGGGGGACTTTGGTCGAGACTATCGTATTGGTGAGCTTCACTCCCCTCTTGATTCAATAAATGATACTGATCACAGGACTTTCATGGGGTATAACCGTGGTCCTGGTCGCAAATCGGGTACTCGCAACTACATTGCAATCATTTCAAGTGTCAACTGCTCTGCATCTGTTTCAAAATACATTGCTGAGCATTTTAAAGGAGATGACTTCAAGCGGTCTTTTCCGCACATTGACGGAGTGATGGCTCTTACCCACAAATCGGGTTGCAGCCTTTTGCCCGATGAGCCATTGGAGGTGCTGCAGCGTGTGCTGGCAGGTATGGCTGTCCATCCCAACATTGCCGGCTACATCCTGGTAGGGCTTGGGTGCGAAGTGAATCAAATCCCTCACCTGATTCGAAAACATGGATTAACCAATCCAGATGACCCTGATTCTGCACCGATTCATATGAACATTCAGACCCTGGGTGGTATTCGTAAAACGGTCGAAGCAGGAGTAAAATCATTGACTGGATTCCTGCCCAAACTGGCTGGCCTCAAGCGTACTCCTTGCTCAGTCAGTGATCTCATGCTTGCCATGAATTGTGGGGGCTCGGATGGCAACAGTGGAATCACCGCCAATCCTGCCCTTGGAGTTGCCTCAGACGCCTTGGTCAGACACGGAGCGACCTCGGTATTCGGTGAAACCAGTGAAATTTATGGTGCCGAACATCTTCTCACCCAGCGAGCTGCTTCAAGGGAAGTTGGGGAAAAACTTCTCGATTTGATTCGTTGGTGGGAATCTTACACTGCAAAATTTGGAGCTACCATTGACAATAACCCCTCCTACGGGAACAAAGAGGGAGGATTGACCACCATTTACGAAAAAAGTCTGGGAGCTGTGGCAAAAGCCGGTCAGGCTCCTTTGGAGGCTGTCTATAAATACGGGGAGAAGATATCCAGCTCCGGACTATGCTTCATGGACACGCCTGGCAATGATCCCGTCAGCATGACCGGGCTTGTTTCGGGAGGCTGCAATCTGGGTGTGTTTACAACCGGTAGAGGAAGTGTTTTTGGTTGCAAGCCGGCTCCTTGTATCAAGGTGGCAACCAACACGCCGCTTTACGAATGGATGGAAGATGATATGGACCTCAACGCCGGTACCATTCTGGATGGAGCAGAAACAGTGGAGCAGGTTGGCATGCGCTTGTTTGAAAAAATGATTTCGGTGGCAAGCGGTGAAAAAACAAAGAGCGAACAATGTGGGATGGGGGATGAAGAATTCGCACCGTGGATGCTTGGTCCGACGCTTTGAATGTTGGGTAACTTCCGGGTTTACCAATCTTCATTAACCAGCAGATCGGTGATTTTGCGTGCTAGATCTTTCATCAACAGAGGTGTGGCGCGCCTTTCTGCTGCAGTGAGATCAATTTGTCCACGGACGAGCGTGCGCCCGGCAACCTCCCGATCAAGAATAACCTCCCCGCTGTTTCGGTTGCGCGCTTTGACTTTGGCAAGGATTTGAATTTCAAAGTCACGCACAGTAAGGATATCCCTCGGCTGGAAGGTAAGTCCCTGTCGCATGTATTGCGTGATACTACCCTCAAGAAGAATATCACCTCGGTCCCTTGTTTCGAGTAACAAGGTTCCATCCCTGTGAATTTGCTGTCTCAAAGCAATTGAAAGTTGCTCAGTGAGTCCTGGTTCCGTAGTTTGATTTTGGAAGGCGTGTATCTCAATCGAGCGCCCGTCAGCAAATCCACCGGTTGAGCCCAGACGATAGCCCGCACAACCGCTCAACAGCAAGCATCCCAAAAGCAAGAGAAAACGTCGTGATAAATCAGGCATGGGCAGCCTCACGAGCGAGTTTCAGTATTCTCATTGGATGCGGGTGATGGGTTGTTTTTTTTCAATTTGGTGATGCGGTCTCTGGCTTCTACCGCAAAAGGGTGATCAGGATCGTTTAAAAGTCTGTTCAAGATATCGACCACATCGTTGTAATAAGTGAGGGCGCCATCGATAGCTTTTTTTCCGTCATAGAAACGAGCAATCATCAAGCTTCCTCGCGCCTGTTCAATCCGCAGTTCATCAATGTGAGCTCTAGCTTTCTCCAGTCTTGCATCATCGGGGAATAGAGCCATGAAGTCTGTGAAAATGTCGATGGCTTTCAAAGCGGCACCTTGATCGTATTCTGCTGTCTGAGCTTCCATCAGTAGCGCCATTCCAGCACGATACAAGGCATCGGATACGACATTGGGCTGCTTGTTGTACTTATCAGCTGCCTGCTCGTAAGCAATAACTGCTTCAGCAAATTTCTTCTGGTTTTCCTTGGCTCTGCCAATATTCATCTGGGCCTTTGGGGCAACTTCGCTGAATGGACCGTTATCAATCAATTCCAGGTACATGTCGGTCGTCTTTTTCATGGACTTGTATAACGGAATCAAGCCCCACAGCCTGAAACGTTTACCAGCAAGAAACTTGTTTGCGATAGCGAATTGTCGATTCAGAGAGTCATCATAGTGTTCAGAGGTAGGATAGGTATCCAACAGCTGCTGGTATTCCTTGAAAGCCTTTTCATCTCGACTCATTGCTTCGTAGGTCAGGCCTGCCAGATATTGAGCTCCGGGAGCAAAGTCCGAGAAGGGCCACTCTCGGATTACCCTCTTTGCTGCCTTGAGGGATGTCTTGAAGTCTTTGTTTTCATATAAGTCCTTGGCGGCCGTGTACTGATCTTCTGCCCGGTCACGCAGCCACTCACCCGCACTTCCGGGAGTTTCATAGCTCCAGCCTTCACCTGGGGTAAAAATCAGAGGTGCAGGGCAACGATAAGTGACGCCAACTGTCAGGAAAACAGTGAGACACATTATGATCCATCTCTTTGTCATGTAGCTTGAGGCTAGAAAAGCCGGCCAGGCAAGTCAAGAGACTCCGCAATGGGATTGATTTGAATGTTTGCCTTTTTGACAATAATCAAAGTTTATTTCTCTACTTGATCTGAGGGGGTTCATGACGGAGATTTATAAGAAGCCCAGAAAGGTAACATTAAATTTGTATTGCCGCGTTGCTGGCTTCATTATCAATGCGAACTAGAATTGGCATTTATGAAAAAAAGAAAATCTATCATTCAGTGCTCTCTCCTGACTACCTGCCTTACTCTCATCCTTGCTGGCGTGTGTTTTATCCAGTCCTCTTTTTGGGCCGTGGCCGAGGATGAAAAGAAGAAGACTGCTCAGGTGGAATCTCTAAAAAAGATTGTCAAACCTGACGCCGAATGGAGGAAAATCCTCACGCCTGAACAATATCGAGTCGTTCGAAGGCAAGGCACTGAAAGAGCGTTCACAGGTCTTTACTGGAACAATAAAGCAAAGGGGATATATCACTGCGTTGCCTGTGACTTGCCTCTATTCAGTTCCGATACCAAATACAAATCAGGTACAGGCTGGCCAAGCTACTGGCAGCCCGTCAAGAAGGAGCATGTTGGTGAAAAAATAGACCGTGGGTTTTTCAGTACACGAACCGAGGTTGTTTGCAATCGCTGCGAGGGTCATCTAGGTCATGTTTTCAATGATGGCCCAAGACCCACGGGCCTGCGTTACTGCATCAACTCCGCTTCGCTCAAATTCAGGAAAAAAACGGAAACAAATAAAACCCCAAAAAAGGCGAAGCCCGCCCAAAAATGACCGTCGATCAGATTGCAGGAAACAAATTGCTTCAGTCAGCCTCCCGCGAAGACCGGTCTGAATCCGGCTTCCCTCAGTATGTCCGCAATTTTGTCTCGTTGCTCTCCCTGAATTTCGATATTGCCAGCCTTGACGGTGCCTCCGCTGCCGCATGTTTTCTGCATTTTTTTGGCCAGTGCTTCTTTTTCAGGGGTTCCAATGCCTTTAAAATTGGTAATAACGGTAACCGTCTTTCCACCCCGGTGTGCTTTTTGACGAATGATGTCAACCCGGCCCCGGTTCTTGTTCGGCTTGGACCTTTTGCTTTCCGTCGCAGGTGGGATATGCTTCGGAGTCGCGTCCGGCAGTTCCAGGTTTTCCAAACCCCCGAAAGGATTCTGAGTCAGAGGTTCGCCCCCCACGGTCTCGATGCGTTTTTTTTTGCTCATGGTTCTTTATGTGTTACCAATTTGTTTCCTTGTAGTTTTTCAAAAACTTTCCCCAGACATGATCTCCTGAATTAAACCCGTTCATGATAGGATCTACGATGCGCGCGGCTCCATCCACGACATCCAAGGGAGGGTGAAATTGATGTTCTGCGGTCTTTCTTTCTGCTATTTCAGCGGGATCTTCATCTGTTACCCAGCCAGTATCCACACTATTCATGTGAATGCCGTCCGAATGGTAGTCCGCTGCCGAAGTACGAGTCATCATGTTCAGGGCCGCCTTGGCCATATTTGTGTGAGGATGTCTTGTCGTCTTGAATCTACGATAGAACTGTCCTTCTACGGCCGAGACATTGATGATGTGTCGATCACGCTCTTTGCCCCTCACCAGCATTGACTTGAGTCGAGCATTGATCACATACGGCGCGATGGCATTAATCAATTGAACCTCCATGAGCTCTACCGAAGAAACTTCGTCCATGAGCAAGCGCCATGAATTGCGGCTTCTGAGGTCTATTTGCTGAAGGTCTTGGTCGAGCTGGCCACTTGGAAACAAGTGTTCGCCTACATCAAAATCTTCTCCTGTCAGTGCTTGCTGGGATAACCTTGCTACGTCGGTGAGGTCGACAAGGTTTTTATCGGGGTTCTTAAATAAACCTGTCTTGGAAGGAGGAATTCCAACTTCACGAAGTTGCTGATATTCTTTCAGCAGGCCGCGAAGGTTTTCCGGAATTTGATTGGTGAACGTGGATTCCTTTTCGAGCATGTGTCGATAAAATTCAGGCGGCCTGCGGATGGTTTGACACGCATTATTGACGATGAAATCCAACCGCTCAAAATGCTGTTCCAAATATCGACAAAACCCCTCCACGCTTGGGGTATGGCGCAGATCGAGTCCAAAGACATGCAGGCGATGTTTCCAGTGTTCAAAGTCTTTCTCCTTTGAGTAACGGAGCGCGGCATCCATGGGGAATCTCGTTGTGACGATCAATGCAGAGCCTGCTCTGAGGAGTTTAATGCCTGCCTGGTAGCCGATTTTGACCCGTCCCCCCGTCAGGAGTGCTACGCGATCTTTCAGATTTGCGGATTCGGTCCGTTTGCGGAAATTGAGTTCGGCACATGTCGGGCATAATTGATCGTAGAAAGCATGCAGTTTTGAGTAATCCTGCTTACATATATAGCAATTCTGAGGATGGGCGACATGACGTGAGTCGGAGGAACCATGTTTTTTCGGTAGTTTTATCTCTTTTGGTGGATAAAAATCCGGGGTTGTATAAACCGTCTTTTTGCGGAGGGAACGAATGCCGCTTTTGTTCAACTGGTTTTGATCCTTAGATAATTTCTCCTCCCTGCGTTTCTTGATAATTGCCTTGCTGAGTTTTCGACGCTGCCGTACATCAGGGCAAAAAACCTCCCCAGCTGCTTTGTGGAGGCGTACGCGGTAATCCTCCGAAAGTGCCATCAACATAGAACGATCCGAGGCGACGCTTTCCAGTAAGAGAACAGCCTTTTGCATTTGATCCTTCAACACAGCACCTGATGGCATTGAAGAGATTGATTCTTCTTGGTGGATTTCGTGATTGCCTGCATCCATGAGGGGTTTCACGGGGCTCAGTCAACGCGCGCCGATATCTTCGGGTTCATTATACCAACTTAGCTTTCACTCGTTTCCCTGCAATGTTAGCCCGTTTCATTTTACTCATCACTGCGTTTGCTTTTTCAGCAGCAATGTCAATGGTGGCGTGCTTTGCCTGTAGTTCCACTTTCCCAATGATACTTTCTGGCACTCCGGTTTCTCCAAGAATGGCATCGCGTATCTGATCAGCTGTGACGCCGGCATCTTTGCCAATGTTTAAGCGCAATTGATTTCTGGAATCCTGAGAGCCATCGGATGATTTATTCTCATCTGGTAAGCTGAACTTTGATGTTTTTTTATGTTTCTTGAGTTCAGTTGTTTTTTTCTCCTTGGTGTCAATTTTTTTTACTGTCTCGGGAGCTTCAACCTTTGAAGACTCTGGCACTGGTTTTGGCTTTGTAATGGTTCGCGAAGTTTTTTCCTGTGAGCTGACATTCTCTCTCAGGTCCTTTTTTGGCCTGAGATTTTTTTCAGGCTCATTTGTTGGCCGATCCGGGTTGGGTGCACTTTGCCTGCCCTGCTTGAATGGTCTGGCTTCACCTGTGCGTCTTCTAGGCTCCTTGTTTTCGAATCGATCGTTCTTGAAGCGTTCCCGAGATCTTCCCCGGGAATCCTCTGAACCTCCACGATCAGATCGCCCTCGACGCTCTCTGCCTCGGCCATCTTGTTCACGCGTGGTATATCGCTCACCAAGCTCGTCCCGGCGGTGTTCATTTCCAACATTGGATTCATTTGGCTGTAACAAATAAAGTAACGATGCAGCTACATCTGTCGATGTAAACCCCTCCTCAAGAAGTCGTTCAATGAGGTGGTCCTGAGTTCGGAATTCGTTGCCCTGCAGGGTTTCTCTTACTCGGTTCAGCACGTGGCTGTTTCTAGCTTCATCCACATCCTGCAGTGTTGGAATCCTTCCCCGACGAATCGACGTTCGCGTGAATCGTTCAATATTTCGTATTTTGAATACCTCGCGCCCGGAAACGAAGGAAATGGCAATGCCACTTTTGCCGGCTCGCCCCGTCCGGCCTATACGGTGAACATAGTCTTCTGCATCGTAAGGTATGTCATAGTTGAAAACGACTTCCACGTTATTCACATCTATGCCACGAGCAGCCACATCCGTGGCCACGAGAAATTCCAGGCCGGATTTTCGAAAACGGTTCATCACGCGATCTCGCTGCTGCTGACTCATGTCTCCATGAAGTCGGTCGGCCTGATATCCCTGAGCCACCAGGTGTTCGACCAAGTCGTCCACCATGGCTTTGGTGTTGCAGAAAATGATTCCTAACTTCAGGTCATGTATATCAATCAAACGTGTCAGCAGTTCCACTTTGAAACGACGCTGAACTTCAAAGACGGATTGTTCCACTGTGGGAACGGTCATGGACTCTTGTTCAATCCGGACACTTTCAGGCTCATTGGCAAATCGTTCAATCAAGTTGCGAATGGGGCGTGGCATGGTAGCCGAGAAGAAGACGGTTTGTCGCTCGGGTGGAAGGTCGCTCAAGACCATTTCAATATCTTCTCGAAAACCCATGTCAAGCATGACGTCGGCTTCGTCCAGAATAATGGTGTGTAATTGGTCCAGTTTGAGAGAACCACGTCTCATATGGTCCATGACTCTGCCGGGAGTTCCGATCACAATCTGTGCACCCTGACGCAAACCTGCATACTGGCGCTCATAAGATTGCCCTCCGTAAATCGGCAAGCAGATGATTCCACGCTTGTAATAAGCCAATTTATGCATTTCCTCTGATACCTGAACCGCAAGTTCACGTGTCGGGCACAGAACGAGGACTTGCACGGCTTTGAGCTTTGCTTCAGTGCGTTCAATCGCAGGGATACCAAAGGCCGCCGTCTTGCCGGAGCCTGTTTGAGATTGACCAACAACGTCCTTGCCATTCAATAGACATGGGATGGCAGCAGCCTGGATGGGTGAAGCTTGTTCGAATCCAAGCTTTTTGATGGCTTTTTCGAGTTCAGGAGAAAGATCTAGTTCAGAAAATAGAGTTGGTTTCATTCAAAACCCCGACCATATCCCGAAGATGCCTAAAGCTCCTAACGGAAAATTTCATTTTCTTATCGTTTTAACGGCGCAGTGCTAATCCATTGCTGTCTCAAAGACTCCGCCGATTCCTGTAATGTCCATGCAATAGAACAGGAAAGTTTCATTCCAGAGGAAACGTTCCAACTCAAAATAACTTCAGATCCATCTCGGAATGCTGCATGCATCATGCTCCTGCGGGATGTGATGATTAGCCGGTTTATCCAGTGCGCGTTTGGTTCATCATCCGCTCCTATTCACTCCTCATGAACCAAAAACGCTCAAAAACTTTGCCGCCTTCCTCGACCCTGCACGAATCTTGCTCTAGAAAAAGCCTATCA
>MDTB01144540.1_pt1 | contig 28219 bp, 23 predicted proteins | sample 811161 | NCBI WGS metagenome assembly MDTB01 (sample SAMN05326650, study PRJNA326480) | marine metagenome | isolation source: seawater | place: Mediterranean Sea | collected 2009
ACGACTTAGCAGATCGAAAACACGACTGTGATCTTTTACTTGACCAAAGCTACTTTGGCGCAGACCCGCATCGATACCACAAATTGACGTCCGAAAATTGCAAAAATTTAATTGGACCGCGCTACGCTCTACTTAGACCAGAATTTGATCACAAATTACGAACAAATCGTGCGGGCGGTGGCGCGCTTCGTAGAATCTTCATAAACTACGGTGGAGTCGATAAATTCTGTATGACGACCAAAACGCTTGAGATAGTGTTCCCGTGTCTTCCTGGTCACATAGCGATTGATGTGGTCGTTGGCGCGAAAAATACAGATTTGCAACATTTGAGGCAAATATGCAGAGCTAGCAATATCAATCTGCACATAAACACGACTGGAATTGCCAAGCTAATGACGAGCGCTGATCTAGCTATTGGATGTGGGGGCGTGGTTGCACTGGAAAGGGCATTCTGGGGATTACCATCTATTGCTATCTCCACCGCGGTGAATCAGGAGGAAACACTTCGCGACATGGCTGCCAGAGGCCTAGTCACCCTGATTAAATCATTGACTGAATTACCCAAGTTGGTTGCATCGGCGATCCATCAACCGCATAAAAAGATTGATCTGGCTGTCGATAACGGAACGGAAATTGTGGTAAATCATATGCTTACAAACGCTTGCGGAACCTCGAGGCATGTTGACCGAATTACTAGCTGAGCAACTACCACTCGTTCTTAAGTGGCGCAATGATCCTGCTGTCAGGCAAAATATGTACTCCTACGAAGAGATCAGCCCCCAGGAGCACAAACACTGGTTTCACTCGGTGCAAACTGACCCTGGACGTCGATATTTCATTTACTCCTGCAGTGGAAAGCCCACCGGCGTTGTCTACTTTTCGAATTTGATGCCTTTCAAACAACAAGCAATGTGGGGGTTTTACAGCGCCCCCGGTGCTCCGAGAGGTACTGGGCTACGGATGGAATTAGAGGCGTTGGACTTCGCTTTCATCGATCTTTCATTGCAAAAACTTAATTGTGAGGTGATAGCCACTAACAAGAAAGTTATCAACCTGCATCGCAAGACAGGCTTTCAAGACGAGGGTCTCTTCAGGAACTACCACTTCGATGGTCATCGCTACATAGATGTTGTCAGGCTGGGTATGATAAGGAGCGAGTGGCCACAGGCAAAAAAAGTGCTGACTGACCGGATTATTAGAACAAAAACTACCGATACCGCATGAGCATGGGCGACTATAAAAATTCAATAGCCATTTGTGCCCCCCAGCCACACTGGGATGCTGTGGCGCAACGTCTGACTACTTGCCGCAATATCGACGTAATACGTATTTATGATCCCGCCGAGCTTGAGGCACTGGCAAATGGCCAAACTGATCGATTGTTGTTCTTTCCTCATTGGAGCTGGAGTGTACCCGAGAAAATCTTTACCAAACATGAGTGCATAATGTTTCACATGACAGATCTCCCGTTCGGAAGGGGCGGAACGCCTTTGCAGAATTTGATTTCTCGTGGATTTATGGAAACAAAACTGACCGCATTTCGCTGTGAAAAAGAATTAGATTCAGGTCCCATTTATATGAAACGCCCTCTTTCACTAGAGGGCACGGCGCGGGAAATAATGGAAAGGGCCGCCAAAATCACAGAACAGATGATAATTGAATTGATAGGATCCTCACGAACAACAAGCCCTCAAGAAGGTGTAGGTAGCTATTTTAAAAGGCGTACGCCGGACGAGAGTGAGATAACTTGGGAAGGGAGCCTAAAATCAATCTTTGACCACATTAGAATGCTAGACGACGACTATTATCCCCGTGCCTTTATCGAGACTGAAAATTTTCGACTCACTTTTAGTGATGCCAAGACTGAGGGCGACGTTTTAAGTGCCAAAGTCCTCATAAGTAATAAAGAACATCACGATGAAACCTGAAAGAATCTTGGCTGTGGTAGCACATGCGGATGATGAAGTTTTAGGCTGCGGCGGCACGCTTGCAAGACACTCCTCTGAAGGGCATGAGGTTCGTGTTCTTGTAATGGCTGACGGGGTGAGTAGCAGATTAAACTTGAATGAAGAACAGCGAAATGCAATCTATGAAAGGATAGAATTTGCAAAAGAAGGAGCAAGAATTTTAGGCATTTCTGCTATAGAGTTCGTGGGGTACCCCGATAACCAAATGGACACCGTTCCCCTTCTGGAAGTGATTCAGCACGTTGAAGCATATCTAAAACTATTTCCCGCTGACACGGTATACACGCACCATTGCGGTGACCTCAATATCGACCACTGTAAAACCGGTCGTGCAGTGATTACGGCAACAAGACCCCTGCCCAATGCATGTGTCCAAAATCTCTATGCGTTTGAAGTTCCATCCAGCACCGAATGGCGGTTTGACAGTGGCTTCAACTCCTTTCAACCAAACTTTTACATGGACATCTCTGACACGTTGGATAGAAAAATAGAAGCGTTGAAGGCCTACAAGAGTGAAGTCATGGACTTTCCCCATCCCAGATCAATCGAAGCCTGCGAGAGCCTTGCTCGGTGCAGGGGGGGCAATATTGGAAGGTCGGCTGCCGAGGCATTTATGCTTGTCAGAGGAATTTGTAAATGACAATGACAATCGCGGGGTATCCCGTAGGCCCAGATTCACCGCCAATGGTGATCGCTGAGATTTCAGGCAACCATAAACAGTCACTGGATAGAGCTCTTCAAATGGTTGAGGCAGCGGCACGCAGTGGTGCACACGCCATAAAACTACAAACCTACACTGCCGATACAATGACACTGCCCTCAAACGACGAAGCGTACATCATAAAGTCGCGACGAAGCCCCTGGTTTGGTCGTAATCTCTATGAGCTATACCAGGAAGCTCATACGCCTTGGGAGTGGCATCAACCTATCTTCGAGTACGCAAAAAAACTTGGAATCGGAGCGTTTAGTTCCGCATTTGACACAACGGCCGTAGAGTTTTTAGAGTCGATAGGCACTCCAGCCTATAAAGTAGCGTCATTTGAGTCTTCAGATGTCCGCCTTCTAGAGACTATCGCTCGGACCGGTAAACCGGTTGTGTTGTCTTGTGGTATGGCTCTCCTGAGCGAAATCAGGAGGGCAGTTTCTACCTTACGTGAAGCTGGCAGTACAACAATTGTGCTATTGAAATGCACCAGCGACTATCCTGCCGAACCAAGTGAGAGTAACTTAAGCACAATAGTGGCTCTTCAAAAAGAGTTTGGTTGTGAGGTTGGTCTATCGGATCACACTTTAGGAACAACGGTAGCTGTCGCTGCAGTAGCACTAGGCGCCTCGCTCATAGAAAAGCACTTTACTTTGGATAAAAACGATAGCGCGATAGACTCATCATTCTCAGCCGATCCAGAAGAGCTAAAACGCTTGGTCAACGAAACAAGAACAAGCTGGGTTTCGAAAGGGTCAATTTCGTACGGGCCGACGTCTTCAGAAAAAGAAAGTAGATATTATCGGCGCTCTCTATATGCTGCCAAAGTGATTAAAGAAAATGAAATTATCCGAGATGATGCCTTGATAAGTCTTAGACCCGCTCTAGGTATAGACAGCGGTGAGATCGACGCTGTAATTGGTTGTCGTGCAAAACAAGTGATCGAGGCGGGAGATCCGATTAAAACCGGGGACCTATTAGTCGATGACGCACCAAATAAAAAGTAAAAGAATTTAGTTTCAGAGTTAATGAAATTAGTTATGCGTGTTTAGCATGCTCCTGTGTAAATCGAGTACCGTAAATAATCAGCTGGACTCGATCGGTAAACGCCACATACACAGCACGAGTTAAAAAATGAGCGCATGACGGGACGAAATCTCTAGACGATGACCCATCCCAAGACACAAGTGAGGCCCTAATAAACACGTGAAGACCAAGTGCAACTCAATAGCGAGCAATATTTGTCGAACACTAACGGGACTAAGAAAATGAAGCTTAGCGTCATCGTCCCCGCCTTTAACGTAGAAAACTATATCCATAGTTGCCTGACATCACTATTGAACCAGCATACAGCATTCGACTTTGAAGTCATTGTATCCGATGATGCTTCACAGGATGCCACTGCTAGAGAAATAAAAAAGCTACAAGCAAGTTATGATAATTTAACAGCGCTTTTTAAGCAAAAAAACGAAGGTTTACCTGGTAACCTTAGATCACTCATTAACTATGCAAAAGGAGAATATGTTGCCTACCTCGACGGTGACGATCTCGCGCTTCCCAACAAACTTCAGAGGCAAGTGGAATACTTAGATCGACATAAAAATTGCTCTTTGGTATATCACGAATCTGAAGTATTTGACTCAGAAACCGATAAAACTATAAAAAATTACTCAACTACCTCCTATAATTGGCACAATATTCCAAATAAAGCAAACGTTCTACATCTAATTAAATATGGTACGTTTATGCAGGCTAGTAGCGTAATGTTCAGGAATCATGAGGCCATCTGTGAGACTGTACCTTCCAACTGCAAATTTATTCTCGATTATCCATTTTATATCCTTAACGCTGGTTATCTTGGCGGTACTATCGACTTCATACCAGAAGTCTTCGGCAGGTATAGAATGCACTCGTCGAGTTTCACCCAACAAACAAAGGCCTCAAACCGTAGGCGCGAACAGAGCTTAGATGACATGATAAACGCATGCAGGAATGCAAGTCGCTTCGGTATTCATCCGGATATCATTGCAAACGGAATTGCTCATCATAACTACGCTGCTGCCCTATATTTTTTAAAGAAAAACGATAGCAAAAGATTCCAAAAATATATTTATAAGTCTGTAGAGGGTGGGACTTTTGTTAATTCTATGCACGAACTCTTTTGGAGAGAACGTCATAATCACATAAAACTTGCATCACTAACCAAGGACCTTCAGTGATGGAATATGACCTTATTGTTGTTGGCGCAGGTTTTTCAGGATCAGTCATAGCGGAAAGAATTTCCGCTACAACAGAAAAAAAAGTATTGGTAATTGAAATACGGGACCATATTGGCGGAAACTGCTTCGATTATAAAGACAAAAACGGAATAATAATTCACAAGTATGGACCGCATTTATTTCACACAAATAAAGCCCATGTTTGGAAGTATCTATCGAGATTTACCGCTTGGCATCCTTATGAGCATAAAGTACTTGCTAATGTAGATAATAAGTTAGTACCGCTACCGTTCAATCTAAATACGTTGCGGGAAATGTATGAGGAGCCCCAAGCGGAACTGCTAAAACGCAAATTAATTGAACGATTTGGTTATGGGACCAGAGTAGCAATAACCGAACTCAAGCAAGACAGCGATGTGCAGTTGAAGCAGCTTGGCAAATTGGTTTTTGAAAAATTTTTTCTTAATTACACAACTAAACAGTGGGGTTGTGCTCCACATGAAATTTCTCAGGAAGTGTTATCAAGGGTGCCTGTCGTTATCTCGCATGACGATCGCTATTTCCATGACAAATACCAATTTATGCCAGTTGATGGATACACATCTATATTTGAGAAAATGCTGTCAAGCAACAATATTGATGTACTACTTTCGACGAATGCATTGGATCTGCTGTCACTTGACAAGACTAATAAGACTATTTATTTCAACGGCAAGGTATTCAAGGGCCACTTAGTATTTACAGGGACAGTCGATAGCCTCTTTGGTTATTCCGAAGGAGAATTACCCTACAGATCATTGCAATTTGAATTCACAGAATTGGGTAGAGATCGCTTTCAACCCGCCACAACGGTAAATTATCCAAATACTAACGAATATACGAGAATAACTGAATTCAAAAATATATATTCAAACGATTCGGTTAGAACAACGATTGTGAAAGAATATCCGCAAGATTATGATAGGAATAATGCAGAAAAAAATATTCCTTACTACCCTATATTGAATCAGGCTAATAAAGACACCTATGAAAAATACAAACAAATATGTTCTCTATTTCCACAAATGACTTTGACGGGTCGATTAGCGGAGTATCGATATTACAACATGGATGATGTAATAGATAAGGCATTACGTGTCGCTAACGACTTAGTAGATTCCAGCTTATGAGCCGTATTTCCGTGCTCATGCCAGTATGCAACGTTGAGTCTTACGTAGAGGAAGCGATTAATTCTGTGCTGAAACAGACTCATAGGGACTTTGAGTTGTTAATCTGCAATGATGGCTCAAGCGACATGACCGGTGATATTTGCGAGAAGATAGCAAGCTCAGACCCTCGGATTTGTGTGTACCACACCAAAAATCAAGGTGTGGCGCGTAGCCTCAACTATCTTATTATGAAGGCTAACTCAGAGTTTTGCGCCAGAATGGATGGTGACGACATATGCGCTCCTCATCGACTTCAGTGTCAGCTATCCTATTTCGATAACCATAAAGCACTGGGAGTCGTAGGATCAAAGGTTAGACTATTTGGCATGGTAGATGGCCTTTGGCGATACAGGCAGACCCATGATGAGACCAAGGCGCTGATGCTCATCGGTAACACTGCGCTGTGTCATCCTAGCTGGTTGGTGCGTACCACTTTGTATGAGCAATTCAAATATGATGAAGAATTTTGCGGTATGGAAGATTACGAGTGGCTGTCCAGAGTACTTTTTGAATCCAACCATGAGGGATACTGCACCAACGAAATTTTACTCAACCACAGAATACACTCAGCAAGTGTCTCGCAAGTAACTGGTGACTTGCAGGTTGACCTTCGAATGAAAGTGTTGAGGTGCCTTTGGGAAAAGTGGGGCATAGCATTTAACGATACCATTCTAGATTTTTTTTGTAGCGCATTACTTCATGGCGATTCTTATCGACTGAGTGACAATTATATTTTAGAGCAAGCATATGAAATATCATCCCAGCTCGGTAAAATTAATAGCTATACTTGTGACGAAATAAATCGTCGATTGGCAGTAATTAGTCACCCTAAAAAAGGTTTAGATGAAAAAACTAACATTGATTAGCTTCGGATTTAAATATGGAATTCCGAATGCTAACTACTATTTTGACGTCAGTTTCGCAAAAAATCCGGCGCGAGACCCTCGTTGGACTCTATTTGATAAACCGGATTCGGCCATGGTCGAGTATGTGTTAAATCAAGATAGTGTTGGGGCATTTATACAGGCTCTAATACCAATGATTGAAACAATCTTGACACTTGATGACGACGCTAGGATAGCCTTGGGTTGCAATGCGGGGCGCCATAGATCAACCATCATGGTCGATTATGTCGCAAAAATGATGAAGGCTAAAGGAATCACTGTTGAAGTTGTCCATCGGGAGTACAAAACCTCATGAATGAACCGAGTATCGCTATCATCATAGTTTCCCGAAACCGACCAGATCTTGTTCATCAAAGCGTAATGCAATTTGAACAAGATGCATACCAAAATAAACAAATCTTGGTTGTTGAGTGTGGGTCTGATTTATCCAATTTGACTAATTATGAAACGGTTTATTTTTCTGACCCCGATTTCCGAGGTAAGTGTTTTGGACACAACGTAGGTTTAAACTATCTAAACTTAAAAAATAAATATGACTATTATCTATTCTGCATGAACGACGTCTTTATCCAAGGACGTAGAAACTTTTTGGCGCACATGGTCGAAGCTATGCAGGTTAATCAAGAGATTGGAATTCTGTCTCCGACTGAGCCTCACTCGGAGTATCCAGGCGCCCAACCGAAAGGTGATGGACTGCGTACTGTCACAACTGCTGACTATTTGTTTTTATTTGTCAGAGGTGAAGTGTTAAGGGAGTGCGGCTTTCTAAATCCAAATTTTAAGTATTGTTGGGGTGCAATTCATGAACTCAGCTACAAACTCTATTCAAGACAATGGAGCGTAGTATATGACGATAACCTTTCATACAAACATCTTGGTGGAACCACATATGGTGCAGCGGCAACAAAGACAATTTCAAGAGACCAGTACATAGCGAACGCTAAAGATTTTGCTCGCACTTATTTTATTAAAAATTATGGTTATGACTGGGACCAAACGTTTTGGTGCACGGCAACCTCAAGTTACAACATAGAAGACAACACATATTCACTGCATAAAAACTTTTGGGAAAGTAGCGCAATATGAGCTTGTCTTTAGGAATCATAATCCCATGCTACAACCACCACGATGAACTGCTATATGCACTCAGCTCTATTGACGATCTAGTTGACCACCCGGAGATAGTTGTAGTAGTTGATGATGGGTCTACTCCGCCCGTACAACTCGACGAGAGAGATTATCATTTCTCACTTAAGGTAATCCGACACAGTAATAAGGGTTTAACTGAAAGCAGAAACAGAGGCTTATCTTTAGTAGATACCCAATGGGTATATTTCTTGGACGCAGATGACTCCGTTTACCCTAACGCTTTTGGGTTTCTAAGAGGACTAACTACCAGCGATATTACGGATGTATATTGCATGGCATACGACATCCAAGAGAATGGCACCCTCTCGTCGGTCTATCCTCGGTACGGCAAGCCGGTCGACGCATTACTACAGTGTAATCTTGGCCCCCCCCACAGTTATCTTTACCGGACAAATGCCGTGAAAGAGTTGGGCGGATTCGATACGCAAAAGCTCGCCCGAGGAGGTCATGAGGATTATGATTTGGTTTGTAGATTAGCGGCTGCGGGTGGAATTTTTTCCTACCGATTTGAGAAGGCCGGAATCTACAACAAGCGGCCAGGCTCAATGTCAACCAACCAAGCAGATATGGCGCGAACTCGAGCACATACATGGTGCAACTTCTTCTTATCACTGGATATTAGCGAAATAACATTCATTGGCGCTGGGAATGCGCTTGCATTTTTTTCACGACACTACAACGACCTCACCAAAAACGAAGCTCGCTCTCTAAACTCGATAATAGAAAAGTTGAGCCGCACCATAAGGAGTCGACTCATAAGCTCTGAACAGGTGAAGTTGTACACAGCATATCTGCCCCCGGCGCATGCAAGAGTGCTGGTGAATGCAGCCGTATCAGACATTCGAGATAGCGGACAGCATGTAGATTCTTTCAAGTCATTTGACTGGAGATCTCACGGGATTGATCACGCCACTAACATCGCTCGCTTGAACGCAGGCCTTAAATGCATCTCCGAAAATAATGTACGTGCGGTATACGTTTGGGGAGCAACTGACCTCGGCCGACTTGCCTTGAACACCTTAAACGGTGCGAGTCGGGTACGATTAATTGATACGCATGTAAGAGATGTAAGCTGGTATGACGGAGTAATTGATCACCCTAAAGACATAACTGACCTGAATAGTACGTTATTTTTTATTGCATCGAATAACAATTTTGATGAAATAAAAAGAAGTGCACTTAGCTTGGGAGTTCGCGAAAGTTGGATTTTTTAGCGAAAAAAAATATATATTTGGCGGCTGGATTGCAGAGTGGCGGAACCACTCTAATCTCTCATTGTTTTCTAAAGCATGAAGGCCTGAATGGTGTGCTAGATATGGGAACCGACTTAATACAGGTCAATTTTTCTCGAGTATCTACTCCTGAAATTTGGGTGAAAATGACAGTTTCCTCGTTTAGATGTCAAGAGGCAATCGAAGTATATGAAAATTTCGGTCACTCGGTTAAACCACTATTAATTGTGAGAAATCCTTTTGATGTTTGGGCCTCGCTGAAAACTAAATGGTATGGGTTAAATAGTCTAACCGCAGAAGATCCCCCACTATTTTTGAGATTTAAGCGTTTTTTAGAGGACTGGCGATATTTTAGAGAAAGAAACTTGCCAATCGTTTGCTTTGAAGAATTTTCAAGCGACCCGGAAACTGCATTGAGGGAAACTTGCAATAAACTAGGATTGTCATATTCGGATGTCATGATTTCCAATGCAATTGGAATTGAAGATATCGCCTATGTCACCGAAGCCAATCCAAGCTTTATTAAGAATCTGTCAGGCGAGTTGATTTCAGGCATATCGCAGGACACGAAATCATTAAGTAGCGACGAAATCCAGTGGATTTCAAAAAATATGCGAGACCTAATATCACACTACGGATATCATAATAGACACACTATCGAGCCCCACCACCAAGAATTTTTGCCACTACCATTTAAAAATAGACGAAACCTTGGGTGGGGCAAAGCTGCACATCACTACGCTTTAGACGAGAAGATAAATTATATGCTTGAGTGTGCACAAAAAGCTCAACGAGAAGGCCTCTTAATTTGGCTCTATGGCCCCGGTTTATTTGGTGAACATCTTCACGCAATTCTCAAAAGCGTATCCATTGAAATCGCAGGGTACATCGACTCACAAATTGAAGTGAGCGCCCATATCGACGGCAAGCCAATTTTTTCAGAAGAGATACTAGCGAAGCAGTTGAATAACTTTGTCATTATTTGTAGTTTCGTTAACGCGAATAGCATCGAGGATTTGTTGTTAACTGACTGCTCAATGGCTAAGGAAAGTATTTTTAGTTTTTCACGTGGTCCGTAGTTTGCAGGGCTATTATCTGGGGACTTTTCCCATAGGCATTTACAGATATTTTTAGTCAAATTTCTATTTATGAAAAAGAGGAAGTAGCAACCTATTTTTCTAAAATCGTGACATGGAAGTTGGATTTTTTAAATAATACGAAGATCAGAGGATCGGTGTTATGCAATACGGAATAAATCACAATTTTCTTTCCGATATCAACGAGCCAAATAGCATTCGAGAAGCTCCTGAGATTCTCTTTGAGCTTGGTGTTAAAGGTATACGTGTCCCCTTACACTGGGCATGGCTACTTCCTGATGATTCAGGTCATGTCAATACGTCGATAGCAGATCTATATCATGCGTTTTTCGAGTCACTTCCCCCGAGCGTAAATATACTAGGTGTGCCGTTAAATCCACCCGCTTACGTTGCGTCTGAGTATTTTGAAGATCAGAGCGCACTTGGTGAAAGGTTTTCTGAGTTTTGTGGGCTACTACCAAGCCTCTTTAATAGAGTCTATGAATGGGAAATTTGGAATGAACCAAACGCCGCGGATTTTTATCTTTCCTGTAAAGATGGTGAGGCTCATCGACCGTGGACAGCCGAAGAGTTTGTCAGTGACGTTTTCCTGCCTGGCGCATTAGCAATAAGGGCAAAAAAGCCTGATGATGTTATCTGTGTCGGCGCCGTCGCAGAGGATGGCATCGTTGGTCATCCGGAAAAATCGCCCGTCCTTTGTAAACGCCTGGCAACATCGCCAGATTTTTCAAAGTATTTAGGGCCTGACGCCTACAATTCATTCTACTTTATATCTGATTTCTCAAAACCGCTCCTCGAGGCTCTTGCAAAAGAGAGCAGCATTGAAACCGTTAGACCTCTCTACAACGCTGTTGCCTGCCATCCATACCCATACTTTAACCTTCACAAGCGTAGTCGAGAAGATCGAGATCTTGGGGAGATTAGTACTGAGTATATCCAGCGGTTTACGCAATTGTGCAGTTCTATCCTGGGTGACCAACCGCAGATCTGGGTAACGGAGGTTGGGGCAAGAGACCTTGATTTGAGTCGCGGCCATGAATACAACCCCGCATTGCAAGATGCTTTCCTGCAAACGTTGGCCCGAAATCTTTCACAAAGTCGAAAGGTTGATCGCATGTATTGGTATCACCTAGTAGATAGAGTTTGGGATCTGAGGCAGGAAAAAACATTTGGAGTCTGTGATCATACAGGGCGGCCAAAGCCCGTATTCTTTCGACTGAAAGGCTTAGAAAGAAACAGCGACCCGCAACCCCGAAACCATTTAGTGGACACTTTTTCTTACTCGTCTGTGATGAGCACGGGCGCTGTAGACCCGGCGGACTGGACAGAAAGTAAAAAAACTCATTTTGGTTTTATCGCTGCATCTGGTACCGACGGTGTATTACTGTCGCCCGGGCGAGATGCTGGCGATTGGTATAACCTAGAATTCAAACATCCACTCGCCCTACGTTCCCCATTCCGCTTTGATCTAGACTTATCGCTTTATAGAACAAGCAGCGATGTCGAATTTAAGTTTGAGTTAATGATGCCCGACGCAAACGAAGGAATAAGTGTTAGTTTCTTCTTCTCAAAACGGCTAAAAGTAGTAGTAGATTCAGGAGTACGGCAAGTCGACACAGATGTAGATGAAAAGTTCAGCACTACATTTTCGGCAGACAAGGTCACCGGCATATCAATTTTATTCCGGGCTTCAGAGATAATATGCATCTGGCGATTCGGGGAATACGAGATTGTGAGACCCTTTTCATTGTCCTGTTTACCTGAATTTACTGCTGCCCGAGCTCAACTAACTTTCAGCAAAATTACCGATGCTCCGACTTTTACGACAATTAAAAGAGTATCACTTTCGACGCAAATAGACTGCGATTACGATTCATACCCCTCAGACTGCCAGTTGCAAAAACGCGACTGGTTTTTAATTGTACCCGCATGCTCACAAATACATCAGGATGAGTGGGTGTTACTATGCTTGAAAGGCCTCAAAAATGGATATTTTATAGAGATTGGGGGTCATGACGGCGTGCATAACAGTAATACGTATACCCTTGAGCGGGACTTTAACTGGACGGGAACGATAATAGAGGCAAATCCAAGGTGGCATCGTGAAATCTGTAGGCAACGCAACTGCGTCGCAATTAATGCAGCAGCATTTGATCAACCATCAGACGATCTTGAGTTTTTAGATGGCGGCGCGATCGGAGGGATCGTTTCGCATTTGCAAGAAGACAAGCATTCCAAAAAAAGACGCGGTCTTTTGAACAACGGCGCAGTAATTAGAGTTTCGGGAGTACGAGGAGATGATCTATTCGAGAGAGCAAATGCACCTAAAGTAATTGACTTCCTTAGCATAGATACAGAGGGTAGCGAAGTTGCAGTTCTGAAGTCGATTAATTTCAATCATTGGAGTGTAAATTTAATTACAGTCGAGCATGCGGGAAATGAAGAAAAAAGATTGGAAGCATGGTCATACTTGAAAAGTTTCGGCTTCATGAGAAAAAAGATGTGGTTTGAGGACTGGTTTTATCACCCTGACCATTTATCGCAAAAATTGCAGTTATCAAAACAAGACTTACAAAATCACATGGATTCAGTCTGGAGAGTGACTCGTCTCGCTAGGCGAAACGATCTTATTAGCCAAGCAGCCAGTGCACAGCCGGAAATGGCTGTGGTTTTCTTAGCGGAAGCAGACAAACCTTTCTATCCTCCAAGTAGCTCAGCGCTTAATGCTCATATTAAAAATTTGATTTCATCAAAACGGACAGTGAAATTAGCGCGCGTCTTGATTGCTGCTTCAAACATCCGGCCAAAGCTGCTAAAGAACATGGAGACCAGAAGTCTACTCGAAAGCTTTTTGCTAAAACACCCTACAGGATCAAAAAATACGCTTCCAAATTCCCACCAAGAAGCGTTAGAAGAAATCCGCTCGCTACTAACAGCTTAAGAGCAAGCGCAACGCCACTAAGCTGGTCGGGGGATAAGTTGCCCTCAACTCAAAAGAGCGCAAGAGCCCCATATTTTTTTCTAGTGACCGGCGCCCAAAGCGACAAAATACGAAAACGACAGACATCCACAGCAGAACCGTATCACTTTAAGTGGTCTTACTTATGAAGAGAGGACTTCATATATAAGGAAGACTTCTATCACCTAATTGCATGAAGGAGGTTAGTAATAGGAGCAAATAGAGACACACTAAGCTTGCTAAATAGACCTAGAGACCCGGGTTCCTATAGCTATAACGTTGTCAATATGCTCATCCCCAAGTCCCGGAAATAAGGGGAGAGATAGTGAATGTGCAGCGTAGTGATTTGCACCGGGGAAATCCGCTGGTCTTGCGCCCAAGCCACGATAATATGGATGGCTCGGAATCGGTAGGTAATGGACGTTAACACTATAACCCTCACTTCTTAGGGTTTCCATTAAGGCATCACGAAGCGCCCGACCGGAAGACTGAACGATGAATAAGTGCCAGCTGGGTCTGGATTCACCACCGCGCCTAGGAGTCCGAAAAACGCTTCGCTCTAATCTATCGTAATACAATTCTGCCAATCTTTCTCTTTCCTGCAGGAAATGATCGAGACGTGATAACTGAGAGAGTCCCAATGCACTATGTATATCAGATAATCGGTAATTGAATCCCAACTCTTGCTGCTCATAATACCAGGAGGACTTCGTGGGGTTAATGTGGTTCTCTTTTTTACGCTCTATCCCGTGTTCAATAAGAAGTCGTGCCCGAGCAGCCAATGAAGAGTCGTTTGTAACAATCATCCCGCCTTCACCCGAAGTGATCGGTTTTACGGGATGGAAGCTAAATACTGCGATGTCGCTGAACCGACAGGAGCCTACACGATGACCTTTGTACTCGGCACTCAGCGCATGAGCAGCATCCTCAACAACACGAATATCGTAATGCAAGCAAAGATCCCGTAGACGCTGCATATCAACGAGTTGCCCAGCGATATGCACCACCACTAACACTTTTGGCAGTCGTTTAAATTTTTCCGCAGTTTTCAATTTTTGCTCTAGCTCATCTAGAGAAACTAAGCCGGTATCCTCCTCTACATCCACAAACTCTACCAGCGCCCCACAGTAGCGAGCGCAGTTTGCGGTAGCCACAAAACTAATTGCAGGAACCCAGACACGATCATGCTCAGATACATTTAATAGGATCAAAGCTAAATGTAACGCGGCGGTTGCATTGACTGTGGCAATAGCATGAGATGCGCCACAGTAACCTGCGATAGCCGACTCAAATTGCCTTGCAACTGAGCCCTGTGTAAGAAAATCACCGCGAAGAACCTCAACAACCGCCGCTATGTCATCGTTGGATACTGATTGACGACTATAAGGAATCACAACTTAAGGCCTGAATTCATGCTGCGAATTTCTTTAATACTTAAAAATCTAGCGTTAGTTCCCGAATCGTATGAGAAGCCGGGAATACACTCAACTCCACGCTCGCCTATTCTATTTAGCCTGTAATCTAGTTGAGTATCTGCAAACCGGATGCTGGGTGCGATTACGTAGTGATCATCAAATTCCAGAGCTCGGTAACTGTCATCTGACGGTATCATCGTTTCGTGTAACTTTTCTCCCGGTCGTATGCCAATCAAATTATGCTTTGCATGCGGCGCCATCGCGCTGGCGAGATCAGTTATTCTAACCGACGGAATTTTGGGCACAAATATCTCTCCACCGTACATTCGATGAAAGCTGCGAAGCACTAAATCAACTCCTTCTTGTAACGTTATCCAGAAACGCGTCATCCTCGTATCGGTGATTGGCAAGGTGGTTTCGCCTTTCGCGATTAATTCTCGAAAAATTGGCACTACCGACCCGCGAGAGCCTAAAACGTTGCCATAGCGCACAACTGAAAAGCGAGGACTATCGGAACCAACCATATTGTTAGCCGCAACAAATAGTTTGTCTGAGCACAATTTTGTCGCGCCATACAAATTTACGGGATTTGCTGCTTTATCAGTGGAAAGCACTATCACTCTTTTGACTTTGTTTTGGATGGAAGCATTAATTACGTTTTCTGCCCCGTTTACGTTAGTTTTAATGCACTCCATCGGATTATATTCCGCCGCAGGAACTTGTTTAAGTGCTGCCGCGTGGATAATGTAATCGACGTTATTGCATGCTTGCTGAAGCCTGCCTGCATCCCGTACGTCACCTATAAAGTATCTAATGCATGAGAAGTTAAATGTTTGCTGCATCTCCAACTGCTTTAGCTCGTCCCTAGAAAAAATTATTATTTTCTTGGGCTTGTGCCTCCTCAGAAGTGTTGCTACCAATTGCTTACCAAACGAACCAGTACCCCCGGTAATCAATATAGATTTGTCGTCAAACATGCCAATCTCCCTGTACTTTTACCATTCAACTCGACGCTTATAACACCTATCAAAAGTACCCACCAGTGGACACTTACCAAGTCAAGATGAGACCGGAGAGGATTAAATAAGTGATTGTGGTTGCTTTCAGTTTGTGACAGCTGATCTCGAGAAGCCTATCATTGCAAAACGCAGCGTCCGTTGCGACTCTCGGGGATTTTACTTAGCCTGAACTTAGTTTTAAAAAGCTTGGCCAGATGAAAAATGCTAGTTTTGTGAAGCATCCTAAAGAAAGCCTCGAAGCCCCTAGTCAAGCTACGAACCTAATGATTTCCGCGTCACTGAGTATTGTGATCGTCACTCTCATATAACTGGAGCAATATTTTCTTGAGGGCTGCGCGTCGCTGTTTTGGGACCCAATATTCTTGGTACCCTCGATAGAGAACAATGACTACTAGTGCGGTCACAGCCAAACCAGAAAGATAATTAATGAGCTCTACTCTGGCGAACCACATTTGTACATGCTCTTCTTTTTCAGTTTGCAGCGAACTCAGCCCTAGCATCGCTATTATGGGAACACTTACTAAGAGATAAAATCTTATTAGGCGACAGACCGCGCATTCGTTTGATCCTCTCACGTGCCTACTCCTTTCATTTTAGCTCTCCTAAATTTTAGGCTGTTCTGTTGTTAGTGCCTTTTGCTCTGATGTACATCTAGGCGCGGTAGCCCTCTTTGGTAAGCCGCCGCACAAACATTGTGTGGAGCCAGTTTACACCCATGAGACCTTGCTCTCACTTCAATTCGACTTACCATCTGATTATATGCAATCAGTCCCACTTTCGAACGCTACGATCCGCCCAAGCAGCTGCTACGAGGGCATACAGCGTTTTCATGATCACTGAACTCATAGCAAAGACTAAACGGGCGTCGACCGAGCGGCAATCTCAACAGATTTAGGATTGGGCTTTTATTTGTTGAGCGGAAACTTAGGTCGTCACCCCATCCAGAGAGGCTTCAACGTCGTTAAACATCTGTATGATTCGGCGTGCTTGGGCTCTCACCGCCATGTAATAATCAAGTGAGACTAGGAGATTTTCATTAAGGTCTTGAACCGATTTTAGTGCTGCATCAGCTTCCCTTTTGGATGGTAGACAATAGAACTTAATCAGTGATCCTGAGGTATTCATTTGTTCCTGTAATCTCATCTCAGCAGATGCTAACTCGCTGTAATCATCGGATCCGTGTATCAGCATAGACTGCAAGTCATCCACTAATTTGCCGGCTGTAAACTCGACGCTTTTCACTTGAGAAAGCTCTTGTTTGATAGCCTCTGATATATCTCTGGTTGGTCCACGCGATCCCCCGCGAAGCGAGTGAGAATGAGGCTGCAGAGTCTGCAAATTTAGGATTTTTTTGGAAGCGTCAACTACCACGGGATGTCTTGAATCCAGCGGAATATGCTCCCAATGTCTCAGAAATGCTCCGTATGCTGTGCTGTTGATCATGTTTACCTTTGTCGAGTATTTGGAAGCTAGAAACTCCAATTCTTCAATGAAATACAAATAGTCTGCTTGGGTTGGAATCTGTTCACCAGTGATACTCGTGCACGTTAAATTTCCATCGTTTAATCGACGCGCCTCCTGATCATACGAAGCATAGACCCTTTCCGAAATACTCAAATCTTGACCGACAAGCGTAATTGAACTCGCTTGCAGCTCTGCCGCCAAACAAACAGTGAAGGCCGCCACCCCAGTTCCCACGCAAACTGGTGGCGAATAGCCATGCAACGCCACAGATAAGGGACTCCCAATTAACTCTGCCGTTGGTATTAAAAAAAATTCTTGGAATTCGGACTCGAAAGTACTCTTGTGCGCATAGTCCACAACGATCAGAGGGACCCTCGAATACCTACTATTTTCTGAAATCAAATCCAAACCAGCCGATGTATGGTCTGATGCGTCTGCCATTATCGCGAAGTCGGGGACGATTCCAAAATCGAGTAATACCGGCAAGGATCTTACATACGAGATTAGAATAAAGTGTTTTCTCTGTTCATAAATGTGCGGTAACGTTTCGATAAGAGATGGGCCCGGTGCTGCAATCATCACCGCTTGACCGCTAATAATGTGTTCCAGATCGGAGACGCTAGGCCACTTCCTAATCGCGGGCAGATTGCCAATGAAATGCTCTGAAAAAACAACGGGTAGAAAGTGTTGCGACGCGTTGAGAATAAAAGCACTCTCAATTTGCTTGTATAAATTTTCAAGGTTCGGTGGGCTTAAATCATTTGCTTCGCTACTAACATGCAACAACGAAGGCAACTCTGAAGACGCGCAAGCTGCAAGCTGAGAATCGCTCAGTAAAGATGAGTTACTCACCTGCAGAACCTTGGGGACCCTAGAGGAAGAGAATTCTGCACTTTTTGACGGTGTGATCTCACGTATCAAACGACTTGTTTCAAGATTTTCATGCCCCATGGTAATTATCAGTATCTGACCGCGAGCAATCAGGGCTTCTGCAACCAAATTAGAGTTCTTTCCGGTGATTACCGCTATATCATTGCCAAAGTCCCAATCACTTTTCAGCTCCCGATCGAGCAAGATATTTATACCAGCAGTAGTGCGAAGCAGTTCGCCTATTCCAACTGACGCAATTACGATATCTAGCCAGCGCGCAATGTCCTCCCAACATTGAGCTATCTTGTTAACAGCAAGCAGAACTTCTTCGGAGCTTAAGTTCGAGAAGTTTTGTTGCTGCATCCACTCATCTGCCGAATATCTAGCCAAACGTCGCTGCCGCCGGGAAATTCTAGAATTAATCGATCGTGCTCTATCCGCGTAAACGCGGGCATTTTCCAAGTCGCCATCGGCAAGTAATTCTTTTGCGCTGCTCAGCATCTCCAAAAGCTGGGAATATGTTGAGGCGTAACTCATATAGACATCTTAAAAATTGCTCATTTACATAAGGGTGTCACTAAGCCCAAACCCACTAACAGCCTAGTTAATAAAAAAATATAGCTTGCATTAAAGAATTTCAAGAAACCACCGATACATACAAATGTCGGAGGGATTCTGACATTAGGGCGAAGCCCTTCAACAAAGATTAACTTATTTAAAGGAGGCCAATATGGCTGTTGTAAACACTAACGTGGGAGCCTCGGTGGCACAGGCCGCATTGGCGAAAAACGCACGCGAACTCAATACCGCAATGACGCAGTTATCAACTGGAGTACGAATAAACTCCGCTAAAGATGACGCATCAGGTCTTGCTATTAGCAATCGAATGACTTCACAAATCAATGGTCTGGGGGCGGCAGTCAAGAATGCGAACGATGCTGTAAGCATGATTGCTACAGCCGAAGGTGCGCTTGATGAGGTAACCGAGATGCTCCAGCGAATGCGCGAGCTCGCGGTTCAGGCAGGTACGGGAAGTATGTCCTCAGATGACAGAACGTATCTCAATAACGAGTTTGCCGCTCTTAGAAGCGAGATTGATCGAATTGCTGACAACACTGAGTGGAACGGCAATACGATCCTTAACGGTACAGCCGGCGGTACGAGCGCTAGCTCGGTAACGTTCCAGGTCGGTGTGGATGGTGGTCAAACTATTGCTGTAGATTTTGGCAATATCACCGACGCTACGGGCGGCGACATGAATGGCATTAGCGCGTCAGTAATTACTGGTACTACGGCAGCGTCAGGCCAGACTAATGCCACATCTGCAATTACGGCTTTGGATACCGCAATAGAGGCCGTATCGACTCAGCGATCGGCATTTGGTGCTGGATCAAATCGGTTGGAGCATGCTATTGACAACCTGACAAACGTTCAGACTAACGCGGAGGCTTCTCGTAGCCGCATTTTGGATACTGACTATGCACAGTCCACATCTGAACTTGCGCGAACTCAGATCATCCAACAAGCAGGAACTGCGATGCTTGCACAGGCTAATCAGCTCCCTCAGACGGTGCTCGCACTGCTCCAATAACGTAAGTTTTCTGGGTAAAAGTGAAGCTGGGTGTGCTGAGGAAATCAGACATCCAGCTTTTTTAGTTTTAAGCGCAACACTTTGACTGTAATTTGGAGGGTTAAATGGTTGACACAATTGAAAAGAGCGGTCATCTGACCCAATCACCCACCTTGCGGTCACCGCAATCTGCACCTGATGGCAAAGAAACACCCGCTAAAAAAGCTGATTCATTGTTGAAAGATCCAGCCGTTAACATTGCCGAAGTTGCAAGCAAAGTATCAGCAGAGAAAGTTGGCAGTCTTGACTCCTTAGACCAAATGGCCTCTGAACTTCGGGAAGCGATACAAACGTTAAACACTGCGCTGGAAAGGTCTCCCACAAAGGCAATAATCACGAGAGATGAGGCCTTGAATCGCTTTATTGTAAAGATTCAAGATAAATCAAGCGGAGAATTAGTTAGAGAAATACCAAGTGATGCTTTGCTAAAGTTTGCTCGCAATTTACAGGAGTTAAAAGGCCTGATTTTTGACGCTTCACTGTGATACGAGGCTTTCAGGTTCGTTTCTAGTCAACAAAGCGTGATTATTGCGTCGCAAACACCTTCCCTCTCGTAACCAACTTAATCCTAATTTTAGCGGTCAAAATTACCCATATTGGCCCAGGTCTCTGTCAAGGAGGTGCGCGTGCTATTCAACTGACTTACTAGCGCCTCCATGATAGTAAACTGAGATACATAACGGTCGTACAACGCGCTCATTTTTGTGTCGAGATCCTCAAGATCTTGCTCGTAAGCAAATAGCTGTCTGCGAGATGACTCTGTCCGAGTAGCAAATAGTCCATCTACGGAATCATTTAGCGTATCTAGTGAAGCCATCGCATCCCGTGCCAGACCTTGAGGCTGTCCATCATACTTTGATTGATTATCGCTGCCAGCACTAAGCATAAGCGCAACGTCATTCGCGCTAGTGCTCAAGGCAGCATCGAATTTCTTCTCGTCGAACTGTAAATCACCTGCCTTGGTGAGCTCCACACCGATGTCTCTTAATGCGGAAATCGACCCTGATGCAGTGGATGAATCTTGGGTTACAGCCTTATAAATAACCGAGCGAACATGCCTAATAGTGGCAAAGTCAGATGCTAATGCACCACCGACATCTTGATCTGCGGAGTCGGGATCGGCTATCTCGCTGAGCGCATATCTTGTAGCGTTATAGGACTGAACCAGGTCACTCAGACTACTTTTGAGTGTTTCTATACTTTTTTCGATCGTTACTGTTGCCGAACTTCCAGTACCGTGCGTACCTTTTAAAACTAGAGTTACACCCTCCACGGCATCCGTTACCGTATTGGATGTTCTTTCCAGAGATACTCCATTCACGGAAAAAACAGCATTGGTCGCCAACTGCTGTGCATAGATGCCATCAGCCTGTTGCGAATTTCCATTACTAACATCGTGAAACCCTAAATCAGAATCTGTAAGTTTACTGCTCACACCGAATGTATTTGAAGCACCCGGGTTTCCATTCATCACAATTCTAAATTGACTGGAATCAGCGTCTGTTGTCAGCAGTGAAGCGGAAACGTCTGCATTTGAGGCATTGATCGCTGCAACAACCCCCTCCGGTGTATCACTTCCATCCGAAACAGCAACAGTGGTAGCTGCTCCCAGGCTATCAGTAATACTAAGCGTAAAACCAGCACCCCCATTTAAACTCTGTGAGGCAGAGCTGTAGAGATTCGATACATTGCTTTGCTGTTGAGCGAGGGAAGAAACTGAGACCGCGTGATTACCGCTACTCGCGGAGCCGAGCGCGTTTGAGATCTCTACCTTAGTCGTGTCGCTAGAACTCGCTTTAGATGCCAACACCTCACTAGCATCATCAAGTGCCTCAAACCTAGTAATCAGCTCCTCGACATTAAATTTGAGGACAGCGTACGCCGAGATTTGTGCAGACTCTTGATCCCGTAGATTCGTGAGACGCTCTTCGGCAGGCTTTCGCTCAACGTCTGTAAGATCCTCAGCAAGCTTTCGTATATCTATGCCTGATCCACCAGTCAGGCTAGCTACAGTAGAGGAAATAGAGTTTTCACCTGACACTTACGAACTCCTGCACTCTTGATTTTATGTAATGAGCAATGGCAAAAAAAATGCAGAAATGCACTGTTTCTATCAACGCAAATAGTTGAATAAAGACAACTGGGATATCTTTGTAAAGCTAGCCTGGAGTGCTTGTAGTGCTAGCGATTCTTGTGACAACTCAGTTATTGCTTTTGCGTAATCTAAATCCTTGTGCCCCGATAGAACTGTTTCGAGCCTAACGGTTGTATCTTCTTGCAATTGAGCCTGTGCGTTCAGTGTGGCCATACGGGCGCCGAGTCTCCCAAAGGAGACCGATAAGCGATCAGATGACGTTTTGACCACGTCAATACTGGATCGAACTTCTGCTAGGTTGTTGCTAATCAAGCCAGCCTCAAGAGACTCAATTGCAGCAAAGTCGTCGGGTGTCAGAAGCTCACTGCCAAGTGTATTTATATCCATAGTTCGACTGTCAGACACCCGTATTGAGAGTCGGCTGTAGTCACCAACGTATTGCGTCGCACCCTGTTCATTCACTGCAAAAGGTGGAGACTCAATGCGGTTTCCCCCGAACAGATAATTGCCATCGATATCTTGAGAGTTACCTAACCTAATCAACTCCTTTTTGAGCTCGGTTACTTCAGCTCCCAGCACAGCCCTATCCTCTGCAGCCATCGTGCCGTTAGCACCCAAAATTGCTAACTCTGATGCTCTTTGGAACACTTCGGTAATAGATGTAAGTGCAGTCTCCTCTGAAGTGAGACGTGTCATGGCCACTTCAATGTTTTCCTTGTAAATTTTTTGGCTCGAAATGTTACTCTCGAGCCTCGAAATTAAATTCGCCTTCTGAACATCTTGACTCGGGGAAGTGATCTGTTTACCAGAGCCCAGTTTGGCTTGCAGATCTGATACGGAGTACTGGCCCTTGCTAAGAGCCTCAGCGTTCGTTTTGAAAAATTGTGCCGTCGATATCTTCATGCGCTTAACGAGCCTGTATCAATGTGTCAAACATTCGCTGGGATATTTGTATTACCTGAGCGGCTGCTTGGTAAGCCTGCTGAAATCTGATCAAGTCTGAGGCTTCCTCATCTAGATTCACTCCCACCGCTGCCTCTCGACTCGCCTCAGCTTGATCTTTTATCACCTGCATCGCATCCTCGTTGAGTTGCGCTAATCGGCTTCTTGAGCCGGCACCCGCCACCAAATCCCGGTAAGCCTCCGAAAAAGTCTGTCCTTGTATTATCGGTTCTTTTCCCAATTCTATTAGTCTCAGGAGATTTTCATTACTACCCGTACCACTAACATTTTTCTCAACGAAGAAGACATCTCCACTCTGTGGATTAGAGCTGAACTCCAAGGTTACGTCTTGATACTGAATTCCTTGGTACTCATCATACAGACGAGTTGTTACTACAGTGTCGGTCTCTATATCTGTGATTGTATAGATTGAGTCACTTATAAAACTGACGCTGAAAGGCCTCGCTGGCATTTTCTCAACTTGCTGTTGAGCTTCTGGAACAGCTCGGATCGAAGCATCTAAATCGCCCGAACCAGTTACAAATACGGCTAAATCAGCTGGAACTTTTCCGTCTATTATTAGCTCTGTGTTAAGACCTATCCGCCCGAGATCTGACGGCTGACCCTGATCCGAGAGCTTTAGCACGAAACTTTCAATCGATGGACGATTAGTCGAGGGATCAGTCCCGGTTACCTGTATTTCGTATGTTCCAGCATAAATTCCTGGGACTTGTCCAAGCGCAGACCTCTGATCAACTAATGCTGGCGCTCCCAAAACAATATTTTCACCTTCGAAGCCACTTGTATTTACCAATGCAATGCCATCGTCACCAATCCATTCAGCTCTTACATTTGTCAAATGAGACTGATCATTAATCGCACCGATAATCTGAGCAAGCCCCATCGCAGGAGAGAGTATGATTTCTTCGCCATTTATCGATAGCGACCGTTCAGGGTCGACATCAGAGGCGATAACTCTAGTTAGAGCGGAGGCAGAAAAATCTCCCAAAGAGTTGGCCTCGAATTGACTTTCAAAGTATTGCGCTATCGCCCTCGCAGATAGCTGGGAAGACGGGTCTATTTCAAGCGCATCGAGAGCAAAGCTCTTTTTAACTTCCCCATCTTCATCAGCATCGACGTCAGATGGGTCGAGATAAGCGTATTCAAAGACCAAATCCCCAGAATCAATGATAGTCGTCGCTTGGCTCTCCCCATTTTCGGTTGGAACGATGGGCTTTGATACTACGGCAGGAGCATCGATTCGCGTTCCGTCAATCAAGGCTCCAGTCTCGGGGTCAATAGATTCAACGCTCTCTGTTCTCGTCACTGCCAAAACACCGAATAGGATAGATGTATCTAAAAATGCTTCAGACCCATTCTTATTCAAATATGAAGAGCTATATGCGCCCTGACCAAAACCCTCATCGCTGGAGATGAGTGCATTCGCCTCTGCCAGCGTGAGGGTATTAGTACCTGCCAGGTGAACACCTTCGCTGGTAAATACATGCAAGTGCTGATTTGCATCGTACTCAATGCCAAACTCTACATTGACACCTGTGCTGTCTCGCAAAAGCTGGAGACTTGGTCCGCGGCCACCCGCCGTCAGATTTAAATCCTGTCGAGACGCGACACTGTCAGGACTTTCAAGAAAGAACCCGCGCTCAAAAACGGGTTGGCGAGGGGACTCCGATGGGCGAAACGTAAGGTCGGTATCGATAGACAACGAATTACCGTCATGTGGTCTTGATTGCATTGTAGCGGCAACAGCAACCTTCCTCGGATCAGAAATTAAAGCTGCAATACTCTGGGCCGGCCTATACTCGGGAGTGAATGTGATGACATCGCCATTTTCTGGATCGCCAGCAATCGAGAACTTCAAGCCACCTGAAGTCCCGCCCTCGACTGGCAACGTTGCGATCCGATCCCTAGTTACTGTGTTAATAACATCCCAGGCATCTACGCGTTCCCGGTAAATCAGCTCAATTGGCTCTGCTTCAACGTTTACGTAGTCAGTTGCTATTAGGCTGGCAGAAAGTTTGCCATTTGATGTCTCAAACGACGTGGTGAAAGTCGTTTTCACATCAAACAATGGCCCTCCAGAGAAGCCATCTTGATCCTGGCCTAGTTGGTGCACGGCGTTTACCTCATGGGCAAACGAGGCCGCGAGATGATCCATGCCAACTCTCGCGGGCCTAAGGACCTCAGTATTGAGAGCCAGGTACCCTCCAAGGGTACCGCCAGGGTTATTAGGGAGCGGCCGGCGAACTCCGAAAGGATCTAGGACTAGACGCATATCGACAGCTGATTTTTCGTTGTTAGAAAAAATTCCTATTTTAGTAACAGAGTTAGGCGTTATGAATTCGAACCCACGTCCTGGACCCCCAAAATTCACCGTAACCTGACCACTCAGCGACTCCGAAACCCCAATTTTTGACAACGCCGCCATGTCCCTCAAAATGGCGTCACGTTGATCCAGCAGACCCGGTGGCTGCTGATCGACCGATGTTTTACGATTTAGCTGACGATTAACTACGAGGAGTTGCTCTGCGAGAGAGTTCATCTCGTCTACCGCATCGCTAAACTCCAATTCGGCAGCACGGCTGATACTCTCTATTTGAAGAGATATGTCGTTGAATCGGTCAGCTACAACCTCAGCCGAATTGAGGAACTCATCTCTGTGAACAAGTGAGGTCGGTTGAGCGCTTAGCAAATCAGCCGAGTTGAAAAAATCATCAATAGCGTTTGATAGACTCCCACTATCATTGCCCATTAAGTCAATAATGCGGTTGGCGTGCTGAATGACAGGTTCGTTAACTGAAAGGTCTCCTAGAGCATCCCTCAATGATTTTTCTATAAACTCATCATAAGCCCTGACGATAGCGTCGGACTGCGCTCCAGCACCAAAACTGAAGGCCCCTTCCTGCACAGGAAAACTCTCACCTATTTGCAAGGCTCTCTTACTGTAGCCCGGAGTATTTACGTTAGCGATGTTATTACTAGAGGTTGCCAACGCCTGCCTGTAGGCGTTTACCGCTCCACTGCCAATCGAGAGAATATCAACCACGAGCACCACCTAACTGTGATGCCGCCCCTTGCACGACCCGGTATTGACTGAGGCCTTTACTCCGGTTGTGGATAGCGGCAGATCCATCGCCTACAACCTGATCAACAAGCCATTCAGCAACACCAAGCCCACCAGACTGTGCTAAAGAGGTAGAAAGCTCACTATCAAACATGTCTTGATAAGACGTCATAGCGTTTGAGTTCCAAAGCTCACTTTTCAGCGGCTCGCTAGCCTTTCTCATTGAGGTCAACATCGACTTGATGAAAAAAGCCTCAAACTGCCGACCGACCTCTTCAGCAGACTTCACTGGATCCTTTTGAGCCGATACACGCAGCTTCGCCAATCCTGTAAAATCACTATACCCAGCGACAATATTCCCCATTAGATAACCACCAACTCTGCGCGCAAGCTTCCTGCGCTCTTTAGTGCTTCCAAAATGGCAATTAATGAGGTGGTCGACGCACCACTGTCATTAATTGCGTCGACGATGTCCCTTAAATCAACCGTCTCTTCAATAATATCGGTCTGACCAACGGATTCTGTAACTTCGATAGCACTGTTAGAGACTCCGGCCGTTTGAGCTTGTGATCCAGCTGTGAAGGGGGCTACAGGTTGAGAAATTTCATTCAATGTTGCGACATTCACACTAACCGCACCGTGAGAAACTGCGGCAGCAGATATCCTTACCTGTTGGTTGATTACCACGGTACCCGTGCGAGAATTGACAACCACCTTGGCTTGGGGTATCCCTGGGCTTACCTCAAGGTTCTCAATCATCCCGACAAAGCTAACTCGCTCCGACAAGCCCGCCGGTGCTCTAACCCCTAAGGAGACACCGTCTAATGCAAATGCAGTCCCTTCACCAAAAACCTCATTGATCTTTTTCGTGATCGCGGATGTGGTGCTGAAGTCATTTGAATTAACGTTAAATATAAGGGTGTCACTTTTATCAAAAGCCGTGTCTACTTGGCGTTCGACCGTGGCGCCATCTGGAACCCTTCCCGAGGTCGGTATGCCAATCTGCACGCTTGTTCCGTTCTGCTCTTCGGTGATACCCGTGACTGTTAACAATCCTTGTGCGATGGCATAGGTCTGACCATCAATGCCGCGTAGTTCAGTCATGATGAGGCTACCACCTCGCAGGCTTGTCGCTGTTCCTAAAGCCGCAACATTTACATCAACGAGCTGACCTGGTTTGGCGAAAGGTGGCAAGGTGGCAGTCACCATGACAGCCGCAACATTATCCACTTGGATGGGACGGCCTCTGGACTGGGCCAAGTCGTAGTCATCATAGGGGTTTGTTGTCACACCCAATGATTCCAAGATCGCCTTGAGACTCTGTCCTGTAAAGGTTGGATCTTTGCCATCTCCAGTACCAGCAAGACCAGTCACTAGACCATAGCCAACCAGCTGATTGGACCTTACGCCACCAACACTGGTCAAATCCTTCACACGATCAGCAACAGCTGCCTGTGCAACTAGGCACAGAGATACAGCAAGGATCCATTTAAAAAAATCGGACATGTTCGACCTCCACAGGCTCACAGCGGCCAGTACTTAAATAAGAACTGGCTAAGCCAGCCAGGTTGCGCTGAGTCAGCCAAATTGCCTGTCCCGCGGTACGATATCTGAGCCTGCGCCATCCTCATAGACGAAACAGTGTTATCTGGCTGTACGTCACGGGCGCGAAGGACACCGCGGACCTGTATGAATTCAGCGCCCTCGGTCAGCGACAACTGCTTCCTTCCTTCCACCACCAGATTTCCATTTGGCATGACTTCCACAACCATCGTGGTAACCACACCAGACAGCGCGTTAGCCTGAGCCGCTGTACCGCCACCTTCCGTTTCTATGGAGGCCGTTTTTAGATCTATCTTTGGAACTATTCTTCTCACGTATTGACCAAGGTATCCACCGCTACGGCCGATTGCATCCTGTAAATCATCCGTCATCACGTCGTTTGTAGACTTTCGCTCCGCAATCACCGAGGCATTTCTCGAGGCCTGAGTGGCTTCAGAAAGAATGATGGTTACGATGTCGCCTACTTGCCAACGTCGCTGACCCTGAAAAAAAGTCATGCGCTGTGGGTTGCTCATGATAGAGCCGGTCGGCAGTGGTTGAGCTACCTGAGGCAGCGGCCGGACAGGCGCAAATTCATGGTGCACCTCGAGGGGCGGCTTAGTTGCACATCCGACCAACAAGCAAAGTAGCGTTATGGTGAAAAGGGCTTTCATACTAAAACCTACAAATTCTGGTTCAGGAACCGCAACATGCCATCGGC
>MDTB01170191.1_pt1 | contig 28217 bp, 22 predicted proteins | sample 811161 | NCBI WGS metagenome assembly MDTB01 (sample SAMN05326650, study PRJNA326480) | marine metagenome | isolation source: seawater | place: Mediterranean Sea | collected 2009
AAGATCTTCATCTTTACCGGTCCCTAAAGGAGCTTAGACCCAAAACCCTAAGACGATGAACAAGACGCCACCGGCGGCTGTACTGAGCAGCGTGGGTATCCGGAGGGCTTGAGACGAGATGCCCAACCAGACTCCAGAGATCAAAACGAACAAAAGCCCCAGGGACATCAATTTTTGTAAATCTTTATACCAAAGCGGCCCATGGCCTTTATGGAGCTCAACCAGCACCTTAATCCAATCAGGTTCAACACGGCTTAGCTGATCGGCATCGACAGAAGTTTTGATTTCATAATAGGTCCTAGAAGTAGGACGTGTCATCAGCGTCGACCCTGAAACCTTTAGGTATTCAAAGTCATGATCGATTTGATTCGCTTTTAAGAAGGCGCGCACATCGGCTTCGAGGGTCTGTGAGGACACCGATAAAGCCTTGGGCGCGGTGATTTCAATTGGAGTTCGCGCAGTGCTTCCCTTATTGCCGGTCAGGTAAAGCCCCCCTGAGACAGCCATAGCAACCAACATCGGCAAGAAAAACGCCGCAACGTAGAGGTGTAACTGAATTAACTTTCTTCGCATCAAATTTTTTCCTTAAAGCTAGGGCTCTGGGTACCGGTTTCACGAACCACCGCCTCTCATTTCTCAGATTCTACCAAGTGCGCGCCCGCTATTGCACGACGGCTCCCTGGCGGCGTCGGCGTGTTCAGGAATGTTGCAAACCAGTGCACCCCAATAATCAAAGCAAGATCATCGGTTTCATGGAACAACCGGGCCAGCCCAAGTCCGCCAAAAAACACCCAAACGCAATTCGAGAGCCGCCAACGTAGGGTCACGTAATGCAACCCAGCAAAGAGCGCATTACTGACCAGCACCGATATTTTTGGCTCGACCACATGACTCAAGAACATGGGAACGAACACTCTGAAGGCCATCTCTTCTATCGCCGAGATCGCAAGCAAATAGGCGAGCCACTTCCACTGCTGTGCATCAGTGAGCATTCCACGAACTCGCCAGAATACCGCCGCAAACAAAAGCATTAGCGCCCCTGCCCCAAGGTACAGGGAAGCAGGTAGTCGAATTGCGGGCAGTGCTACCGGGCGGTCAAGGCCAAACTGCACAGCCATTAGGGCGAAAACAAGCGCCGTTACCATCGTTAAACCATGACGGCCCAACACCTGCTGAAACGAGGTCACCATCGTACTCGTCGCTGATCCCGGTCGTTGCAGGCGACCACCGAGCTCGGCCTTGGGCTCGACGGGCGCCGTCATGGCGCTATGCCTTGGTCATGAAGGGCCCCAACGATCCCCTCAAAATGGCCTGCAGCCCCCACGCCTTTGATGTCGGACGAGCAGATCAAGGCACTTGCGTCACGTACCGTCGAAGCAGCCAGGATGCCAATGCTTGGTTCACCTCTACCGGCCGCTCCTGAGCCATCCAATGCCCTGAATCGATGATGTGCTCTTCGAGATCCAGGCACACTGACCGCATCGGCTCGGCCGCACGAGAGGGCACTGTTTCGCAAACAAAATCATAGCGACCCGCGAGAAACAAAGCCGGCATCGCCAGTTGACCACCATTAACCGCCCGGGTGGCGTACTCAGCATTCACTGAATGATTAACGTAAAAAGAATCCGGCCCGAAAAAACCATTTTTGGTGAGCCCTTCGACATAAAAATCAAGGTCGGTCTCACTGATCACATCCGTATCAATCGGCAGATCCGGCGCCTCAGGCAGCCCTCCAAACCAACCGCCCAGGCGACGCACTTCCGAGGTGCCTGCGATTTGACCGATGCCGGAGGGATCCCCTTTACGAAACAGCGCCTTAATCGTTGCTCGGGGATTGGCATCAAATGCAGCGGTCGCCGCCTCAAAGGATTCCTCATAGTAACGCTGATAGTCCCACTGACCCGCCGGAAACTGGCTTTCTGGATAAATCGAACGGTCCACTCGCTCAATCACATAATCAAGGCCTCGCTCGAGATGAAAGTAGGGAACACAAAGGCTGGCAACCCCTCGGCAACGCTCAGGGTGATGGCTGGCAATGCTCCACACGATGGGGCCACCCCAATCATGCCCAACCCAAATGGCTTCAGAAATTTCGAGCGCATCGAGCATTCCAATCATATCGCCCACCATCTTCTCGAGGGAGTAAGCGCTTGTTTCGGTATATACCGTCGATTCGCCGTAACCGCGTAAATCCGGAGCAAGAGCTCTGAATCCGAGCCCTGCGGCAACCGGCAACTGATGTCGCCAACTATAGCCCCGTTCCGGCCAGCCATGCACGAAGACGATGGTCGGCAGACCCTCTGCGGAATTCCCCGTGACCTCGTCCCTGTGCAAGGGATTCATCTCACGATAACTTGTGGTGTGGCCGTGTCTCTCAACCCTGCCTTGGTGAAGTACTATCGATTGCATCGTCATTCCTCTAATTTACCGATAAAACGCTCAATTGAAGCGCTCTATTTCAATGCTCTGTGTCAACGCTCTATTTGAACACACTTATATCAACACGCTTATCTCAACACGCCTATCTAATCGCGCTACCCGAAGGACCCGGAGATGGGAGTGAGTTTACTTCCCAGAGGGTTACGCTGAGAAACCCCCAATTGAATAAGCGAGACAGTGAAGCAAGGGACAATTTCCTAGTCGACAAGACCCAATGCCTGAACCGCGCCCTCACTCAGGTCAGGCACAGTAACTCCATCACAATCGAGCTTTTAGAATGAGCCGTCCTATCAAAGCCTCCCTATCAAAACCGTTTAAAACAGCCCGCACATCAAGCCCTTCACATCTGGTTGATACTGGCGCTCAGTGCCTCTCTAAACTCAGGCGCTGCGATCCTCACTAGGGCCTCAGCTCGTGCTCGCAAGGGTAAATTTTTGATCTGGGCCACACCAAACTCAGTCACAACAATATCCACGTCGGTTCGAAGCGCCGTAACCATCTCGACTCGAGGGACAATCCGAGAGATTGAGCCCCCTCGAGCGGTAGCCGTCATCGCCACAATGGACCGTCCGCGCTTAGACGCTTTGGCGGCGCGCATAAAATCCACCGACCCACCAGTCCCAGAGATCTGTCGCCCACCCGCGTACTCGGCGTTGACCTGACCAAACAGATCCACCTCCACTGCCGAATTCACCGAAACAAAATCCTCGAGCCGACGGATGACCGAAACTTCATGGGTATAGTCCGCCCCGCGAAACACAACGTCCGGAGTTTCTGCCAACCAATCATTGAGTTCAGCCCCCCCAAGGGCCATGCCAGTGATGTGTTGACCCGAGTCGATTGCTTTACGGGCACCGGTAACCTGCCCTTCCTGGATTAATCTTTGGCCACCGGAATCTATCAAGCCGCCATGAAGCCCCAGATCGTTCTTATCGGTTAGCTGTCCAAGAATTGCAGCGGGAATCGCGCCGATACCGGTCTGCAAACAATCACCATCCTTGATTAAATCTGCAACGAGTCCGCCAATCGTTTGCGCGGCTGTATCGATACGCGCCTCAGGCATCGCCGCTAAGCGTCGATCGGTCTCGAAAAGCGCATCGATTTGGGCAGGATCGATCGCGATGCCGCCAAGGGGTGCAACAAGCCCACGATTGAGTTCGGCGATCACTGTCTTAGCGCTGCTTAAAACCGCCGCATTAAAATCAACATTAGGCCCCATGCGAAGCACACCCTCACGGTCAAACCCCACCTGCAGAAGCGCAACGTCGACCCCGTGTGACAAATAATCAAAAACGGCTCGCATTTGCATCGGCAAAAACCTTACCCGGGCAGGATCTGCTTTAGCGAGGGTTGAGGACATAAAAAAGGTCGTGACCACCGCGGTTGGATTGAGCACCGTAAAATCGGTGGTATTCAGACCCGGGAGCGGGAAATGAAGAAAGTTAAGGTCGTCTGGCAAAGGGGCGGTGGCTAGATGATCTAGCAAGCCTTTCGGTTCATTGCTACTGCCAGCAACATAGACTTGCTGACCTGGACTGAATAAATGATGGACATCAAGCATACGGGACCCATCCCTGTTCATTAGGTCTTTTTGTTCGAGCAGCGACTACACGTTCTGTTTGCAGGTTCATTTTTTAGCGCCAGCGTTTTGTCTTGCAACCCCTCGTGACAGGGCACCCGCCATTCTCCTCAAGATGCCGTCGTTTTTGAACTTGAGGGCAGCCCTAAAATCCGCCGCTATACGCAGCGTTGAGCCCTGACTTCGCTGATCAGAGCGGAATTTATCGATCACACGAAATCGAAGACCCAACGGCTGAGCCAGATCCACCCTCGATTCAGTACCGGACCCTGTCTGCTCAACCATCTGCTCTTAAACACCTACTTTTAACCAGCTACTTTTAAACGCCTACTTGACTGATTGACGACGAGGGGTTCAAGTGCCGAACTTACCTGTCTTAGCGTTTTAGCGCCTAACTCGGACCGGACCTTCGATCACAGCGTCTTCTGATAACAGAACGGTCCTTGCGCCCCTCGTTATAACCTACTCAAATGTGTCCGCTGGTGCCCCCATCCACTTCGATGGCAGCCCCGTTGACATAAGACGCAGCCTCGGAGGCTAAAAAGCAAATCATGGCTGCGACCTCCTCAGAGGTCCCATAACGGCCAACAGGGACGCCCTTGCCATTTCTAGCAAGAACAGCATCCATCGTAGAATCCGAGGCCTCGGCAATCTCCGTAGCGGCTCGCTCCCACATGGCGGTATGGATTAAGCCAGGCAACACCGAATTAACCAACACCCCATCGCTCCCATATTTGCGAGCCAAGGATTTTGCCATAGAGATCATGGCTGCTTTGGTCGTACCGTAGTCAATCAGCGCGGCGCTGGGATATTTCGCGGCGCCGCTAGCAACCATCACCACTCGGCCCCATTGCTTCTTCCGCATCCCGGGCAAGCAATGCCGAGTGCACCGAACCGCCGACATCACATTGAGTTCATGAAGTGAATGCCAATCCTCATCGGCCATGTATAAAAAATTTCGAGAAGGCGAGGCACCGACGTTGTTGATCAAGATGTCAACATCACCTTCAGCCGTGGCGGCTTCTAAAAAGGACTGGGTCGACGCTGCATCATTCATATCAGCGATAAACCCTTGCACAGCGCCGTCGCCCTCGGGCTGATACGCAGCCAGACGATCAACACCTGCTTGGTTTCTTGCGCAAAAACCCACTGAGGCGCCCTGATCGGCGAGCATTTTTACACAAGCCTCGCCAATGCCAAGGCTCGCGCCAGTCACCAGCGCCCGCTTACCGGTTAAATCAAGATTAATCATTTAGCGTCTCCTTCATCGACTTTGAACTTTAAGATTTTCCGCGGTGTCCTTTTATACCTTGTCATAACTTCAGCAGCCATCCCTGTTCAACCGTGATCACCATTGAGCCCAGCTTCCCTGACCTTGCTGTTGCAAGCGCGCTGCAGGCCTCGGCGGGAACAATCTCACTGCTCATAACTTCATGGCGCAAGATTTCAAGACTCCCGATTTCAAGACTCCTGGCTTTAGCGCTGCCGTCCCATCAAAAACGTGACCCAGTCTGGCAAAGCTTGCGTTCCGTCAAGGTCATCATAAACAAACGGACCAAGTTGTGGGACCGCACCGATAAACCGAGGTCCTGCCCTGCTGCACCAAAATCTAAACCCATGTCAGGGATCGCGGCGATAGCTTCTGGTTTTTTGCAAGCTCCGGGCAATTCAGCGGTCTACATCCTTAACATCTTTATTCAGAGTATCTTTCTGTGGATTTTTCAGTACATTAAGACAATAACAACTTACGGAAAATCAACTCATGTCTAATGAACCCAGCGATTCCGAGCAACAAAAACCCTCCCCCGTTGATCGCGTTCTGGATGTGATTTTAGAGCGCAACCGTTTAAATCGACGCTTGCATTGGACAACCATTGTCAGCGAGAAAACCTTGCTGGCGATTATCGGTATGCTGACCGTCGTCGCATCGGCGGACGCCATTTTCTCCATCATTATCGCCCGGGAGGTCACCCTTCCGGATCTTTTTCTCTTATTTATCTATGTTGAAATAATCGGCATGATCGGCGCATTTTACTCGACCAATCGAATCCCGGTAACACTGCCCATAATTATTGCCATCACTGCACTGTGCCGGTTGATCGTGATGCAAAGTAAAGAGATGGATGCCCTAACGCTGCTCGCCGAGGCGGGCGCGATTTTTGTGCTCAGTGGTGCTGCTTATTTGATGAGCCTCAAGGACAAAATGAGCCTAGAGAAGCTCGAGAATAGAGAATAATCTCTGCGTCACCTGGCGAAACCTATCTGTCCTTGCCTAGCTAGCTTGGTAGCTCTTGACCAGAACATACTGGGCACAGAACGCTGTAAGGATCGGTTGACTATTAACCCGGTCCCGCCACGGTCACGCCCCAATCGCCAACCAAGCTTCACCCGTTAGGGTCTCGGCGCAACATTTGGCAAAGCTGATCAAGTCCTCCATTTGCCGAAGCTGCGCCCACGGCTGCTTTACAGAATTACCATCGTCCACCCTTTGAGCAAATTCGATGCTTGACGCTCAGCAGCGCTCTATCAGCGATCAACCACTTTGTGGGTCAAGCTAAAGTAGGCGCGATTGACCAGCAGATTGGGATCACCCTGCTCAGCGTCATACGCCGCAGTCACTTTTGCGGCCACCACCTCTTCCAAGCTGGCCCCATCTAAAATCAGTGCCATCATCTTCGCTCTAATATCCCTGAGCATCGCGATATAGCGGGTCAGACCCTGATAATCAGAAATCGGGCCATGGCCGGGGATCACGATCGTTTCCTCGTCGATTTCTTCAAGCGTTGCCTGACAAAAGGCGATGAGGCCATCGAGCGTGCCACCATTGCCCGCGTCGATGAAGGGATAACCAGAATTATTGTAGACGTCGCCCAAATGCACTGCGTTATCTCCTCGGAAAAAGACTGCCGTGTCACCCGTGGTATGCGCAGCACCAAAATGCATGAGTTCAATTTCCAGATCATTGAAGTGAAACTGCATTCGATCGTCATACGTCATCACCGGCAAAGCGGCTGGCGGGTAGGCTTTTTGGGCATAAGAGACGCCAACAAGATTAATGATCTGGTCTTCCGTCATTTTTGCCCTGGAATTCGACTGCGCGACGATCCAAGTTCCATCTGGCCCTAAAAACTGATTGCCATCGGCATGATCAAAGTGCCAGTGAGTGTTCACAGCAAAATCAACACGATCACCACCTAATGATTTGATGGCCGCTCGAATTTTATCCTCGAGCTCGGGAAATTGATCATCCACGACAAGCACACCCTGATCACCGACCGTGACCGCGATATTGCCGCCGGCGCCAAACAGCACAGACAGGCCGTCGGTAACGCGCTCGGTCTCAATTTGAATCGTCTCTAAATCCCAGCCAAAGGCTTGACTAATCTCTGTCAGCGTCATGGGTTCAGGAACCTCTGGTCCCGAGTGGGCTGCGACATTCACGCTCAACAGCATCAATCCAATGAACAGTACTTTCATCATTCTTCTCCTTTATGGGGACCTGAACCATCGGCCCTAAATCTTTTAACCACCACCATCTATCTTTCACCAAAGACGGTGACCAACGCCCATCATGACAAAATCCTGATGCGTTGCTCAACGGACCCGGCAGCGACACGATTAAAAATATACGCCTCTCAACCGGTCAAGGCTAGCGCCTAATCGTCTTCAGTCCTCGATTGCGCTGGGCTACAGACAGCTGCTAGCATCGAACTTTCGAAGGTTTGGATCGTCTTGGGTATCGCCGTGAACCGTCACTTTTTCACCTTAGGTCTCCTCACCGGGATCCTGCTTTTAAGTGCTTGCGGGCCAGAAGCCCCCGCTACATCCGAATCGAGCCCTATTCGACCGGCGTATGTCCATACCGTCGCGCCGGAACTTCAACGCTCCTCTCATCGCTTTGTCGGCAAAATCGACGCGGCGCAAACCGTTGATTTATCCTTCGAGGTCGGTGGCCAGCTGATTGAAATTGGACCACGTTCAGGAGAAACAGTGACTGAGGGTGATGTCATTGCCAAACTGGATCCTCGAAATTTTGAACTGCAGTTACAAGCCGCCAGTGCACGGCTGGCCCAGGCCGAAGCCGACTTACGTCGTAAACGTTCCCTACTGGCCGAGGCCGCGATCTCTCAATCTTTCGTGGACGACGCCGTCAATGTTGTCCGTCTACGCCAAGCAGAGTTTTTACAAGCGCAGAAGGCGCTCGATGACACTCAACTCATCGCTCCCTTTACCGGGCATTTAGCAATCCGGCATCTCGACAACCATATGGCCATTCAAGCGGGCCAATCATTGGTTCGGCTCAACGATTTGAGTGAGCTTTTCATCCGCATCAGTGTTCCCGAAAAGCTCCTGAGCACGCTTGATGGCACGACTACCGAACTTTTTGTGACCTTGAGCGGCGCAGGAGACCTACGCTTTCCCGTGCAACTGAAAGAATACGTCGGAGAGGCCAACGGGATCGCGCAAAGCTTTGCCGTCACCCTCGCGATGCCACCCATTCCTGGCCTTCGGCTGCTTCCAGGTATGAATGCCACCGTAATCGCCGAACCAAGCGCCGAGGGATCGATGATTTCCATCCCCCTTGAAGCCTTAGTGACCAGTCCTGAAGGCGACTTCCTTGTTTGGGTTATGGATCCAGACACCCAACGCGTCACGCCTCGCCAGGTGGTCATCGGCTTGATGGCCGGTCAGGGTGTCTTGGTGACCTCTGGACTCAGCTCAGGTGATGTAATTGTGGTGGCGGGTGCTCAGCATTTACGGCCCGGGTTACAAATTGCACCCATCGCCTCATGAAACGGGCTGGGCCTTGAGCACAACCATGACACCCCAATCCAAAATCGCAGAATGGGCCATTGAACACCCCATCTACCCTTGGATCGTTGCGCTGATTTGTTTGCTGGGCGGCCTATGGGGAATATTTGATGTAGGACGTCTTGAAGACCCACCCTTTCCGATGAACTACGCTTATGTGGTGACGACCTACCCCGGCGCCAGCGCCCAAGAGGTCGCCCATGAAGTCACCGACGTTATTGAAGCGGCGCTGCAAGAATTACCCTATCTCGAACAGATGATTTCAAAATCTGTTCCCGGCCGTTCGGAGGTTCAGCTAGAAATATCCGAGAACTTCTCCAAAGCTGAGCTTCCACAAATTTGGGATGAACTCAGACGGCGAATTCGAGAGGCGGAGCTCCGGCTGCCCGAGAATGCAGGCACACCCTTGGTCGAAGATGACTATGGGGATGTCTTCGGAATTGTGTATGCGGTGACCACCAGTGGACAGACACCAAAGCAAATCACGAAACTCTCAAAGCAGGTTAGCACCCAACTGCTTCGCGTCGACGGCGTAGCAAAGATTGAAACCATGGGTTTGCCCCAAGAAGCGATCTTTCTCGAAATGGACCATGACCTGATGGTACGTCTGGGACTACCCCTTGATCAGGTCCTCAGTGCGATTGCCCAACAAACCGACGTCACCCCAGATTCCTCTATGGTCCTAGATCAACGGCGAACGGCCATGAAGCTCCAAGAGGACTTCACGAGCGTTCAGTCGCTACAGCAGCTCAAAATCGGTCGACCCGGGAGCACCGAAATCGTCACCCTTGGTGAGATCGCAAGCCTCAGTCGAGCACTCACCGAGACACCCATTGAACTGATCGAGTTCAATGGGGAGCCCGTTTTCAATTTAGGCATCTCTGTAAAACCCGGTGAAAACGTTGTCGATGTGGGCGAGCGGGTGGATGCAGCCATCGATGCGCTCGTCGACACTCTGCCACTCGGTGTAAGTTTTAAACCGATCTATCGGCAGCATGAAGTGGTCAACGAAGCCATCTCGACCTTTCTAAGAAATCTGATCATGAGCATCATTACCGTTATCGCGGCACTGTGCATTTTCATGGGTTGGCGGGCCGGCGCCATTGTTGGGGCCATCTTGCTACTGACGGTGATGGGAACCCTGCTGGTCATGGCACTCGCCAAGATCGAATTGCAGAGAATCTCGCTGGGTGCGCTGATGATCGCCATGGGTATGCTGGTCGATAACGCCATCGTCATCGTTGAGGGCATGGTCATCGGCGTTCAGCGGGGGTTATCCGCCAGGGCCGCGGCCAGCGCATCCGTTGCTAGAACCCAATTTCCATTGCTTGGTGCAACCCTCATCGGAATTCTTGCGTTTGCGCCGATTGGACTCTCTGAAGACAGCACCGGTCATTTTCTGATTTCCTTATTTCAGGTCGTTGGGATCTCTTTGCTGCTCAGCTGGATTCTGGCGATCTTCATCGCGCCAGTCCTCGCAAAATTACTGCTCAAGCCCGGTGCCGCCCAATCCGAAGCGTTGATCTACCAGGGCTGGGGATACGCACCTTATCGCGCGATCATCGGCGCAGGGCTCCGTCAAGCTTGGTTCGGTATGCTGCTGATCCTTGGAATCACGGCTCTGTGCATCTGGGGCTTTGGCCTTGTTAAGCAGAGCTTTTTTCCGACGAATAATACACCCATCTTTTTCGTCGATTTCTTACTGCCTCAGGGCACCAGTATTCAAACCACCCAAAAAGAACTCTCGCGCCTAACCGAGCAACTCGATAGCGACCCCTCCACCAAGGACATCACTGCCTTTATCGGTCGCGGCACCACCCGGTTTGCTGCAACGATCCAACCGGAGCAGCCTAATCCAGCCTATGGCCATTTACTGGTACGAGTCGATCAAGTGGCATCGATGTCAGGCGCAATGGACCGTGCGCGGCGGATTGGTTTTGAACAATTTCCGAATGCCGAAATTCAGGTACGCCGAAGCGAGTTTAGTCCCAGTGGTCCCTACAAAATCGAGGCTCGATTCAGCGGTCCAGATTCTCAGGTCCTAAGACAACTAGGAGAGCGCTCCCTCGCCCTTCTGGCGGAACACAATCATCGAGACCTCCAGTTAAATTGGCGTCAGCCCGCTCTTGAAATGACCCCCAAATTCAACGACGAGAATGCAGCGAGGTCACTCGTCAGCCGAGCTGACCTTGCCCGGTCGCTCAGCTACGCAACCGTCGGTATTCCAATCGCTCGGTTCCGAGATGATGATATTATTTTACCCGTCATTGCCCGGGCTCCCCTGTCAGAGCGAAGTAGCCTTCAACGCATTACCGACCGCACAGTTTGGAGTCAAAGTCTCGGCGCCTATGTTCCCCTTCGCCAAGTCATTGATGGCTTCCAGCTCACAGCTTCTGAAACCTTGATCTACCGGCGCAATCGGGTCGATACCTTGACCGCACGGTCCAACCCGCCGATAGGAACAAACTTCGATGCAGAGTTTGGGAAAGTACGCTCCGACATTGAAGCCATTGCACTTCCCCCGGGCTACGCGTTTGAATGGGGCGGCGAATATGAGGGCAGCTCTGAAGCACGAGAAACGCTAGGGAAAATGATCCCGCTGACCTTTGGGTTGATGTTCTTTGTCACGATCCTGCTGTTTGGCAAGCTTAAGCAACCCATCATCATCTGGTTAACCGTACCGATGACTGTTTGCGGCGTCGTCATCAGCCTCTTGGTCACTGACCTGTCATTTACGTTTCCATCATTCCTAGGATTTTTGTCCTTGTCTGGGATGCTGATCAAAAACTGCGTTGTTCTAGTCGACGAAATTGATAAGCGCGTCGCTGAAAATGGTTTCGAGCCCAGCGCGATTGTCGCGGCCAGCGTGAGCCGGCTGAGACCGGTCATGCTGGCCGCTGGCACCACCATCGTTGGCATGTCCCCGCTCTTATCCGACGCTTTTTTTCTCGAAATGGCGGTCTGCATTATGGGCGGGCTCACGTTTTCTACGCTTTTAATCATGTTCGCAATCCCGCTATTGTATTGGTTGATCCATCCCCAACCCGATCAGAAAACCGAATCAGAAGCTCTCACTTCGGGGCAAGTCAGCCCGTTATAGAATCCACAAGTTCAGCGCAACCGTTATCCGACCCGCCCTGTGAATCTCGGTATCAGGCTGCAGGAGCACCCGGTACGCCGGCGTTTGCGGAAGCAATGCCTACCCCAAAGACGCTCGCTTACCGTCGTGGATCCTTATTCGTAACTCTCAGTCAACGCTTGATAAACACCAAGGGCAAAATCGTTTCTTAAAGGCCAAGGCGAACCCATCAACTGAATCATAGCCACCGCAGCAATATCTTCACCAGGATCAATCCAAAAGATCGTGCCTGCTGCACCGCCCCAAGAAAAACTGCCTCGACTGCTGAGAACTCCTGATCCGACGGGATCCATCATCACTCCGAATCCGAGTCCAAAGCCAAAGCTTTTAAATCGATTTTGGATCGGGTCCTCACCACTTCCTGTACTGGCAAGGTTTTTTGGAAGGTGATTTTTAGTCATGAATTTCAGAGTTTTAGGGCCAATGACTCGAACATCATCGAGCACTCCGCCAGCCCGCAACATTTCTGCGAAGCGCATATAATCGCGCATCGTAGAAACCAGCCCGGCACCTCCTGTAAAGAGCGTGACGCGATCAAATCCACTCATCGCATCCTCTTCTGACTCGATACCCAAAGTGGGTACTGTCCCCACCACCTCCGCCAATTGGTTCTGACTCCAATCCCAATAATGATTGGTTACCAGACGATGACGTTTGTCTGCTGGAACCTCAAAAAAAGTATCGGTCATACCCAGCGGCTCAAACAGAGATTGCTTGAAAAATACGTCGAGGGACTGTCCCGACATACGCTCAATGATTAGCCCCGTCAAATCGACCGCAATCGAGTATCGCCAATCTTTCCCGGGCTGAAAAGCCAGCGGCAACTTCGCGATCTTCAGCACAAAAGCATCCAAATCTTCAGAACCCCATAAGCCAGCCTCGCGGTAAGCTTGATCAATCGGATCCTTGGGATAAAACCCATACGAGAACCCTGCAGTATGGGTCAGCAGCTCTGCCATCGTGGGTGACCGGTTGACAGGTACGAGCTGACCATCCGGCAGTCTGACTTGCAGCGCCTCTAACTCAGGTAGCCACTTTGTGATCGGATCGGACAAATGAAAGTGCCCTGCCTCGTAGAGCTGCATCAGGGCTACAGCGGTGATCGGTTTTGTCATTGAATAAATCCGAAAAAGGTCGTCAGTTTCGAGGGCTTGGCGTGCAGCAACTGAGCGGTGGCCGACTGAACTGGAATAGACCAATTGACCCCCACGATTGACTTGCAGTTGAATGCCCGCAACTTGACCCTCGGCCACGTATTTGGCTGCAAGATCGTCGAGGCGACGCAGTCGCTCGGAGGACATGCCCTGCTGCTCAGGCGCAACGCGGACTAACTCGTCTGCGGTAGCGCTTCCCGTAATCAGCGTAAAGGTCGCTGCCAGCGCCCAAGTGATATTTCTTATGGTGTTCAACATAGAACCTCCCTTACAGTTGAGACCCGCAATTGGGCAAGTAGCGCCTTCGATTAGGCAATGAACCGGCAATCGTGCGCAGTTTCGCTGTTTTATCAAACCGGGCTGGGGATCTGGCGCGGCAACACGCACCCCCGACGAGAAATGGGGTACACTCGCGTTTTTCGTCCACTGAGCGCTTATGTCTGTTCCAACCCATTGCTATAACCCTGACTTACTCAAAGGCAAACGTGCCCTCGTCACCGGCGGCGGGACCGGAATTGGTCGCGCCATTGCCTTTGAGCTCGCCAGAGCTGGAGCGACTGTCACGATTGCTGCGCGTCAAGTCGAACCGCTACAGGCGACCGCCGAAGCCATTGCATCTGAAACCCAACGTCCTGTAAAGACCCGACTGGTTGATATCAGAGATCTTGACAGCGTTGCCCAACTGGCAGCAGCCCTTGAAACGGAGGACGGCCAAACTGACATCCTCATCAACAATGCAGGGGGGCAATTTCCTCAAGCCGCAGAAAACTATAGCCCCAAAGGCTGGCGCACCATCATTGACCTGAATCTCAACGGAACCTGGAACATGACCCAAGCCTTGGGCCAGCAAATGCTCAAGGGGCGCGGGGGCGTCATCCTCAACATTATCATGACGATTGGACGGGGCAATCCCGGCATCGCCCACTCCGGCGCTGCGCGGGCTGGAGTTGCAGAGATGACCCGAAGCCTTTCTTATGAATGGGGACCCAAGGTTCGGGTCAACTGTTTGGGACCCGGCGCAATCATCACCCCTGGAATGCAAGCAACCTATGATGACGACGTCCTCGATGACATTGGCGATACACCCATTCCACAACCGGGTACACCCGAGGATGTCGCCAACGGCGCTGTTTTTTTAGTCTCTCCCGCCGGACGCTTTATCACCGGAGAGGTTCTGATGGTCGATGGCGGGGTGTCCCGTTACGGATCCAATCAGGCGCTTAAGTCCTCGGACTTCCCCCATCGCGGTGCGCTCGGACCTGACTGGGCGGACTGAGCCGGTTTCAGAGAACCTACTTGTTCAATCACATCAGCTGTACCTAACTTCTGTCACCGTCTCGGTTGCTCCGGCCTCAACCGCCTCGACGCTCTCGGCAAGATCCGAAAGATATTGATCCGTTACGCTCGCGTGAAACGGCGACAACATTAAATGCAAGGCTTTTGGTTGAGTACAAAGGCTGGTCACCCAGCCACGCTCATAAAGTTTTCGGTAGACCGCAAAAACATCAAGATCTGAGCGAGTAAAAGCAAGGATTCCAAGCTGCGGTGCGCCGATGACTTCAAAACCTAACCCTTCTACACCTGCCTCGATCGCAGCTCTCGCTTCGGTGACCTGCCGTTGCTTGGCTTGATAGCCAGAGACGCCCAAATAGTTCATCACTGCCCAGGCTGATGAAATGGCACCGCCAGGCCGCGTTCCCGCGAGGGTCGGCGTCACCATTCGGCCCGCTGGCCAATCTCGCTGATCAAAAACCATGAAGTCTCTCAAAGCCTCGGTTCGATAAAAAACCGTGCTGGCTCCTTTTGCACAATAACCATACTTGTGAAGATCCGCCGACATCGAAAGCACTCCGGGCAAGGCGAAATCAAAATCGGGAATCGGCGCGCCGTTGAGTCGAACAAAAGGCGCGATATACCCCCCCACGCAGGCGTCAACATGCAGCCAAACCTGCCGCTCGATCGCGAGTGCGCTGAGATCAGCCATGGGGTCGATCAATCCGTAAGGGAAGCTTGGAGCAGATCCCACTAGCATGATGGTCGATCCGTCGATCTGCTCTGACATCCCGGGAACATCTGCCAAATAGGCATCCGTCACAGGTACCCGGCGAATTTCGAGAGACATCAAGGCCGCAGCCTTATCAAAAGCCGGGTGCGCCGAGTAAGGCATGACCAAATTAAAGGGTTCAGGCAAACTGATCGATCGCGCATAATCCCGAGCAGCCTTAACCGCCATTGTAATCGAATCCGTGCCCCCAGAAGTCATATGGCCCACCGCCCCCCTGGGACCATGAAGCAAATGCAACCCCATCGCGACCACTTCCTCCTCCATTCGTTTTAAGGAAGGAAAAGCAGCGGGCCCAAGACCATTTTCTGAGAGATAGAGCGTGTAGGCCTCTTTTTGGACCCGGGTAACGTCCTCACCGGCATTGAACACATAAACCGCAGTTTTGCCTTCGCGCCATCGAACATCCCCGCCGCCCCGCTCCACCATCTCGGAGCGCAGATCATCAAAGGGTCGACCCGTCTCCGGCATTTTGAACGTCACCTGATCAGTACTCACCTCGGCCTCCTTAACACGATTTAGTTTGTTCGCCTTTACCGCATCATAGCCAAGAAACAGCGCACTGCGAAAGCTGTACCCTAGGAGCCGGCATCAGCCCCAGCCATCCACTGATCAAACGGCATCAAATCTTAACGGTTCATTGCTCACAACCTTCTGGCGTACCTCCGTAGCGTTTGGGTTAGGTCTTAAGCAAACGAATGAAATCCCCCGCCATGAGCCGAGAGCGAGTCAGCCGCGTGGCTCAAGGGCCGAAAAAATGCATTGGCAATACATCGCGCCAAATGCGAAGAAGACAGCTCACTTCCAATGAACACGACATCTCAGCGGGCTAACCTTTTTAATGAACAAAGCCTTGTCAATGAACAAAGCCTTTGCAAATCAAACCAGATCACGTAGCGTTAACCCTGCTTATTTTGAGGCCGTACCTGTGAGCCTAATGACATCACTGAGTTCAAACGAAATAACCCGACAACCCATGCTGCTCATCGCCGCTTGTGTCGGCGTCATTTGCAGCTCGATCGTCTTGCCTTTTTACACCATGGGCTTATTCGTTGTGCCTGTGACCGAGGAGTTCGGCTGGTCTCGAACAGAATTTCAGCTCTCGCTGCTGTTTAGCACTGGCATCGGCGTCTTTACCTCTCCGGTCATTGGCCTTTTGATCCACCGCTACGGCGCAAGACCCGTGGCGCTTTTTGGACTGGTCGGGCTCAGTCTCGCCTTTGTCGTTCCCGCAACATCTACAGGAGCCCTTTGGCAATTTTATGGCGCCTACGCCTGCATGGCCCTGTTAGGGGCTGGCACCATCCCCGTGACTTGGACGACCGCAGTCACCGCAAATTTCCAGACCCATAGGGGATTAGCGCTCGGCTTGGTCCTCAGCGGCACCGGCCTTTGTGCTGTGATCGTCCCCCCCATTATTGCCTACATTTTGGCCAACTACGGCTGGCGTGCGGGCTATCTCGGCCTAGCGGTGTTGCCCGTTGTCGTTGCCGGGCCGCTGGTTTATTTTTTCTTTAGGCCTCAAGACCGGCTTCAGGGTCAGTCACCCGAGGTTGACCAGCCCGCCAATTTATCGGGCTTTACGCTGGCGGAAGCGGTTACCTCTTATAAGTTTTGGGTTTTACTGTTCTCAATTTTTCTGGTGTATATCGCGCAATCGGGCCTGATCCCTAATCTTGTACCAGCACTCACCGATGCTGGCATTAACCCTGTCGCAGCTGCGGAGACCATGAGCCTCTTCGGTGTCGCCGTGATCACGGGCCGATTGGTCATCGGATTTTGCGTAGACCGCTTTTGGGCGCCGGGTGTGGCAGCACTTGCCATCAGCCTACCCATTGTCGGTTGTCTGCTGCTTTGGTCGGAACTGACTTTGCTGAATGCGCAAATCGCGGCACTGCTTCTTGGGTTCGCTGCAGGCGCCGAGCTTGATCTGATGGCATTTTTGGCGGCGAAATATTTTGGCGCTCGACACTACGCAAAAATTTACGGCTTTCTCTATGCTGCTCTGGCTTCCGCCTCGGGCATCGCTCCGGCGCTTTTTGCGGCGATCTACGAATCAACCCAAAGTTACCAATTGGGCTTCGCCCTTGGCGCCGCCGCGTTCAGCCTTTCGGTTGTGCTTGTACTTTTACTCGGACGTTATCCTGTGTTGCCAGACGCAAGCGATTGATCTTCTGATTCAAACCACTGCCGCAACACGAATTTTTGGATTTTCGTTGCAGACATTGGCCAGTCGGTGACAAATCGAACATGACGCGGAATTTTGAAGCTTGCGATCTTTCCCTGGCAGAACTCAATCAATTCAACTGCAGTCAGATCGTGACCAACGTGGCACTCAATATAAGCGCACGCCACCTCCTGCAACCGAGCATCAGGTACACCAATGATTTGCGCCATTTTTACCCCGGGATGCTGAGACAACAAGGATTCAATTTCTATCGCCGCCACATTTTCGCCGCCGACTTTGAGCATGTCTTTAATCCGGCCGTGAAACTCGATCTCACCATTGCTCGTCATCGCACAAAGGTCACCGGTTTTGAACCAACCCTCCTCAAAAGCCTCCGCATTTTTATCAGGCGATTTATAGTAGCCTTTAAAGATAGCGTAACCGCGCAACAAAATTTCGCCCTTTTCACCGGGCGCGCAGCCTGCACCTGTCTCCGGATTAACAACTTTTGCCTCAAGCCCGGGCATGGGTTGACCGCACGTCGTCAGCCGCGTCTCTAGGGATTCATCAGGATGATTAAACGCAATCACGCCCCCCGCTTCCGTCAGACCATAAGCACCGGTCTGAACCGCCTGGGGAAACGCCTCCTGAAATTGGCGCAGGACATCCGGCGGTGCAACATTGTTAAGTCTTCGAATCGAAGACAGGTCGCGTGTCCGAAAGTCAGGGTGAGCAATCAGTGCGGCGGTTACCGTCGGAAAGGACGGAAAGGCCACGGTCGCACGCTCTCGTTCCATCATCTCAAGACTGAGGCCAGAATCGACATGGGTCATGGAGAGCATCGCGGCTCCAGCATCGATACAACACATTAAGGGCAGGATCGACGCCATGTGAAACATCGGCAAGGGCGCCCAAAATCGATCCGCTTTGCTCAAAAAATAACGGCTGCGGTTCATATTGATCCCGTTTTGAACAAGCATCTCATGATGCAAGGGGCACCCCTTTGGATGAGCCGTCGTACCAGAGGTGTACATCATAATGGCCGGGGACACCACGGAAATTTCAGAGTGTGCTGCGAGCATCTCTGCTTGAGGAACCGATTCAGCCAAGGCCTCAAATTCCGATTGCCCAACAAAGCCCTCCCGAGGATTCCCAAGCATCACCAGACCCTCTAGCCGTTCGGGCGCTTTAGTGGTCACCGCCTCCAACAGAAGGTCCCCAAAGTTAGCGTATTCGCTCACGAGATCATGCGTAACGACCCATTTAATATCTGCATTGTCGAGCACGTAGGCGAGCTCCTGGGCTTTATAGCGTGCATTCATGGGCACCGCCACCGCGCCAAGCAGCTGCAGACCCAAAAGGCACTCGATAAACTCTGGGCAATTGGCCATCAGCAATCCGACATGATCACCGGGTCCCACGCCGCTGGCGGAGAAACTGCAACCACGGCTGATCGCTGCGATTCGAAGGCTCTCGTAGGTGTGTCGATGGTTAGGAAAGATCAAAACGTCTTCATCGCCAAATTGATCCGCAGCATTCAAGAAATACTGTCCTAAAGTCAGGTTTTGGGTTTCCATCTTGCCATCATCTTTTGTCTATTCGTCGGACCAAAAGCATACGATGTAACGCTCAAATAATCGAACTCACGAAATGCCCCCGGTTTCTGAAGATCACTGCCGCCCGAAAAGACTGTTTGAGGGTTGTTTGCTCTGCGGTTCACCCCATTCCCATAGCCCACACTAGGAGAAGCACCTGGCCAAGAAGGCGTTCCCAATCGGTTCTCCGAAAAAGCGAACTGAGGTCTTCGCCGCAGATAACCCTTGGATTACACTCTACGGTCTCCACCTAAGGACGTGCCCCATGAAATTCAGCTTTTGGCCGAGGCCCACCCATACCTTTGATGAAACAAAGTATCTTGCGCAAAAGGTCGAGCGCACCGGTTGGGACGGCCTCTGGTTGGCAGATCATTTTATGCCGAATGCGCAAGATGTTAGCGCTCCTTGGCCGGAAGCCCGCACCACGCTGTCGGCAATCGCTGCTGTCACACCCCGAATCAGACTCGGCACACTGGTGGTCGGCAACACTTACCGTCATCCTGCTGTCCTTGCAAAAATGGCTGCAACCATCGATCACATCAGCAATGGCCGGATGGTGTTTGGTCTTGGTGCGGGATGGCAAGAAAATGAGCACCGCAAATACGGCATCGATTTCTTTGATGTGCCCGGTCGCTTGGCTCGACTGGAAGAGGCCTGCAAAGTGATCAAGCAGCTCTTCCAGAATGAATCGAGCACCTTCGAAGGAGACTTCTATCAGCTTGCAGAGGCCCCTCTTGAACCCAAGCCAGTACAAAACCCGCTCCCCTTATTGATCGGGGGCGGCGGGGAAAAAGTCACTCTGCGCATAACAGCCCAGTATGCCGATGAGTGGAATGTCTGGGGTACCGTCGCAACCCTCAAGCATAAAATCCGTGTGCTCGACGAGCACTGTGAACGACTGGGTCGCGATCCGAAAACCCTCAGACGGACAGCGGTCGCGCTCGTCTATTTGACCGACGACACTGCTGTTGCTGAAAAGATGCGAAACAACACGCAAGCGACTATTGCCGGTTCGGTTGCCGCCTTGCAAGATACTGTTGCGGCCTATCAGGCCTTAGGCGTCGATGAGCTGATTGTTCCAAACTTTAACCTTCGCGGGGACGCTGAGGATGTTATGGACCAACCGATCGGCGAGGTCTTCGCCCCATTTAAAACTTAGGCTCGTTACCAAGGATCACTGCATTCAGAGCGTTTAACAATCAGCCGACTGTCCGATAACCGCCTGCAGAAGAGCCAAGCCTGCCACGTTCAGGTCCTGCCAAGCCAAAAATAAATAGTGCATTAAACTCGCCATCAGGCCTAAGTCAGCAATCGCTACCACAGTCAGGTTTTAACTTTTTCTACGCAACCTTTTTATGCAGCTTTGTTCTGGTGTGGCTTTGCTTTAGCAAAGCCTAGGGGGGGCAAGTTCAGCCGGTGCCCGGCGATCCACTATAAACTCGCAAGCATTTTAATAACGCACCATTGACGTTCGGCCCATGAGCAACATCGCCAGCAATTGCCAGCAATTGCCAGCGCTCGGCCTCACTCGAGGTGGATATCGTCACCCACGATCTGGGCAAGGTGTCGTCAAATATCAGCCACAACAGCATTGGCACCATCAAACGCAATGGCCGTCCTGCGACCAATGTCGCTGCCGCCCCCGGTCACAATCACCCTCCATCCATAAAGTCCCCCCAAGCTCTTCCCTGTCCACCAATGCATCCAGCTCACAGGCTGGTTGCGTTGCGTTTTTGCTGGGCAAAGACTATAACGGGTAGTCTTCAAAACACAGAGACTCTCATGCGTTTCCATCGACTTTTGGTTTTCGTGACAACGACTTGGCTCATAGGATGCGGCATTCAACCGGATCAGGAGACCCTGCGGACAACCCAATATGGACCTGTGATCGGCACCACAGACTCAGACGTTCAAATCTGGCGGGGTATTCCTTTCGCGGCAGCGCCCGTCGAGCAACTGCGCTGGCGATCGCCCCAAGCGCCATTACCTTGGAAGACGCCGCTTGAAGCACTTGAATTTGCTAGCAGTTGCTTTCAAGGTCAGTGGCTTGGAACCTCTGACGGCAACGGCGAATTTACGGGCGCTGAGGACTGTCTATATTTGAACATTTTCGCGCCCCCTTTAGATAATGCCATGCTCGCCGAGCAAAAGGTGCCCGTAATGGTCTGGATACACGGCGGCGCCAATACGATCGGCAGCGCATCGACCTACGAGCCTTATCACTTGGTTCGCGATCAAAGTGTCATCGTCGTCACCCTGCAGTATCGATTGTCCTCATTGGGATGGTTCCGTCACCCTGCCCTACGTGACGGGCCCACGACCCTGTCCGATGACTCTGGCAATTTTGGCACCCTAGACACCATTGCTGCGCTGCGATTCGTACGGGACAACATCGGATCCTTTGGGGGAGATCCAGACAACGTAACAATCTTCGGGGAGTCCGCCGGCGCCCATAATGTCGCCGCTTTAATCGCATCACCCATCGCCGATGGACTGTTCCAAAAAGCAATTATGCAAAGCGGTATTGTCACGGTCAGTGATCTCGAGGCTGCAGAATCTGATTATCCAGAAAACGGCGTATCTGGGACGCTCAGCAGCCAAGAAATACTCTACAGACTGCTCGAGGCAAACAGTCTTGCGAGAGATCGCTTGGAGGCATCGACGCTGGCCGCAACAATGAGCGCTCAAGAGATCGCTGACTTCTTGCGCGCTCAAACCCCTGCCGCAATCCTCACCGCAGAGCGCGACGCTCGAGCAAAACAACAAGGAATGACCCGAGTCTATCCCGATGGATACGTCGTTCGAGCCGATGGTATTGCCGGCGCACTGCAAGACCCCGATCGAACCGCCATACCCATTCTAGTGGGCAGTAATCGTGATGAATCCAAATTGTTTAACGCCATGAACCCTCAGCTGGTTGAATGGGGAAACCCTGATGGACTTTGGGCGGTCATCGATCGGATGCCACTGGCCATCAAAAAACCTGATTATTATCAGGCCATGAGTGAATATGGCTCTAATCTTTGGAAGCTCCGCGCCGTCGATCACGTTGCCCGAAAATTAACAGACAGCGGGCACAGTGAAGTCTTCGTCTATCGTTTTGACTGGGATGATTTACCCGTTATTGCCGACTTAGATTATCAAGCGCTCATCGGTGCAGCCCATGCAATCGAACTGCTTTTTTTGTTTCCCGAGGCCCTAGAAAACCCCATTATCGAGCAGTTCATCATCGGAGACTACGCCGAGGAAGCCTTAAAGCTTTCAGCACAGATGCGCGATTACTGGGGTGGATTTGCACACACCGGACAGCCTGGTCGAGGGCTCTCTAACACCCAACCCGCTTGGGCACCCTGGAGTGAACGCCCATCCGCTGAGGCCTTCATGATTCTAGACGGCCAAAGCGACCAGGGCCTGACCATGAGCACTGCGGCTCTGACCACTGAGTCGCTGCTTGCTGCCCTAGAGTCCGACGCCCGCTTTGACTTAATGGGACGATGCAAAGCTCTGTATTCACTGACTTACCGCGGCGGGGACGAACTCACTGACGACGCGTGGGAGACTTTTGCTGACGGTCAATGCCTAGATCGAGATTACACCGCAACGGCGCAATCTATGGAGTGGGATGGCGGATAAGACGCCATCCTACCGAGCATCAGCCAGAGCCTTTATAAACCAACCGGTGGCCTAGAGACTTAACCTTGGCGCAAGGCTGACCCAGCGAGCCTAGACAGCCACTCGAACTCGCTGCACCTATCCCTATCACTCGATGAGGCTTGCGCTTCGGACGCCTCGCCATAATCCTTGACTAGCGTCCTTTAAACCTGGGCGATCGCTTGTTGATAAAAGCATCGATGCCCTCTTGCTTATCCTCCGTTTGTAAAAGTGCACTCTGCGCGAACTTTTCCATCGCCAAGGCAGCGGCAGAGCTCCCCTCGAGCCCTTGCTGCACCATGATTTTCATAAAGTGAGGAACAAAAGGCGCATAACCTGCCAAATGTAGGGCCATCTTCCGGACTGCCTGCTTCAGCTGATCCGGCTCCGTCACCCGAGTCACCAAACCCATCTGCAAGGCTTGTGCCGCATCCATTGCTTCACCCATCAGCAACATCTCCAAGGCCCAGCTTTTACCGATCAGGCGCGGCAACCTGGCGGTAGCGCCGCCGCCGGGAATAATGCCAAGTTTTCCTTCCGGCGTCGCAAACCGGCTTTTGGGCGTGCAAATTCTCAGGTCGCAACCCAAGGCAATTTCAAGACCGCCACCCATACAAATGCCGTCGATCGCGGCAATGGTAACTTTGGGTAGTCCTTCAAGCTTTGCAGCGAGCCCCTGGACGATAGGTTCCATGCCCTTTTTAAGATCGCGATCGGCTACTTCCGCGAGGTCCGAACCAGACGCAAACGCCTTTCCTCCAGCGCCCCAGAAACTAATGACGCGCACGTCTTCATCTTCTGCCAGTTGGTCCACGGCCTGGTGTAACTCTTCAAGCGCCTTTAAAGAGATCGCATTGTGCTTTTCGGGCCGATTCAAAGTAATCAAGCCTAAGGGCGCTTCAATATCAACAGTGATGGTTTGAAATACAGGCATTGGAGATTGCATTGCTAAAAACACGCCGGAGCATAGCGCATGCTAAAGCGCGAAACCAGCGCAACTGACCCGGTCGCACCTTCGGCCACTCGGCACAGGGTTGGGCCAAAACTAGAACGCACCCCAAGATAACCTACCGCGGATCACTGCCGACTGGCTGAAGGTCCAAACTCCGCAGGGACGGATACAAGCTCAAGCCCCTTATAACCCCAACACACGAGCCCACTGGCATCTTCTGCGCAGCTATAGTTCCCGCCTACACTCACCTGTTTGGGGGCATCGAGTTCAGGGACATTCAATTGGCCCTGGGCATTTTTACCCCAACAATGCACACCCGACTCATCGAGGGCGCAGGTGTGTTCATAGCCGACGCTAACGTCGATGGGCCTGACCAACGGCATGCTCTCAGCCTGGCCGTGTTCGTTGTCTCCCCAACATACAACGCCGGTATCATCTACCGCGCAGTTGTGATTTCCCAAGCCGCTGCTGATGTACTTCGGATCAAGTAACTCTGGAACCTCGGTCTGACCGTAGCTATTGGAACCCCAGCAGTGCACGCCATCATCATCGAGCGCGCAACTGTGATACAAACCGGCTGTGACTTGGCGAGGATTTCGAAGCGATGGCGGCACATCGGTTTGCCCGTTGAAATTCCAACCCCAGCAATCAACCGTCGCACCATCAAGTAAGCAGGCATGACGGCCACCGGTGGCGATCTGAATTGGATTGATCGTGAAGGGACTGTTCGTCTGATTTCGAGAATTATCCCCCCAGCACGAAACCCCTTCATCGGCGATGGCACAACTAAAATCAAATCCCGTACTCACCTGTCTCGGGTTTGAGAGTGCTGGAACATCGATCTGACCCGCGTCATCATCACCAAAACAAGCTACCTTGCGATTTTTGAGCGTGCAGGTATGTGTGCTGCCAGTGCCAACAATCATTGAGCCTTGCGTCATCGCTCGAAGGACAGGCAACTGGTCGGCAAAATCCTCTGGTGTTTTTTCGTTCAAGAGCTCCGGACGCGGCCGCTTAAAATACTCATAAAGACTGACCGTCTCAGGCTTGGGCTCAGGCGCCATACCCCCGACAAACGCCATCTCACCCTCGGCATTCAGGTAGCTTCTTGATCGCCCCCAGCAAACCAAACCCTCATCAGCCACGGCGCAACTGTGTCCACTGCCTAAGCCAAGCAATCTAGGGTTGGTCACCTCAGGAACAGACAGTTGGTTTTGATTTCCAAACCCCCAGCATTTGATTTGTCCCTCTGTGATCACGCAGGTGTGCAAGCCACCGACATCGACGTCTGATATCTCAAAGAAATTAGGCGCAGTGCTCTCTCCAAAGTCATCTGGCCCCCAACACACCAACTGATCTCTACCCGCCGCGCAGCCATGGGTACTGATCCGCAAGACACTCACACCAGCCACATCCGGGGGCAACATCTCATCGCTCGCATGTTTCCCCCAGCACTGGATTCTTCCAGAGGCGACAGCACATGAAACACCGTTACCCGCGGCGACGGCGGTGACGTCGCGCAAACTCGGTAGATTCAATTCTCCTGAGGAATTCATGCCCCAACAAGTCACTCCAGAGGCCCCTACTGCACAAGCATGACGATGTCCCACAGAGACTTTCTGAGGGGCCTCAATCTCAGGCACATCCAGCAGACCGTCGGATTGAGGACCCCAGCAGCCCAGCCCAGTATTTGAGATTGCACACACAGTACCCCGCGCCCCAGCACTCAAATCAGTTACACCCTCGAGCAGTGGCACGTCCAGTTGTCCGACTGTATTTTCACCGCCGCATTCAACCCGTCCATCACTGACGATACAGGTATAATTATCACCCGCGCTGACCGCCGAAATATCCGCCCGGGCGAATGCAGCGAACACCACTGACAGAGCAACCATTGCGATGATCATCGCGATTCGTCGGGTGAGGGTCATACCAAAGTGGCCATTTATTTGGAATTCTGATTATATTCAGTCACTGATCAAAAACAATGCTCAGCAGCCCAGACCAGCGCTGACGAGCGCTGCCAGGAATCAGCCCGCTTTGGCGTTGTTTAAAATTTATCCGTTGAAAAGAGATGGCCATGGGTCCGGCAAGCCCTTCTATGATCTTCTCAGGCCTAGAGAGGGGTTTACTCGGACCAAAGTTAAGAATTGACGAATCACCACGTTTAAGGGGCATTAAGACATGTCTATTTCATTGATACCGCAAACCAACAAAAGTGGCGATGCCAATCTTGCAGCCCAAGGCTTTGGCCGGGTCACGGATGCACCCGCTACTCGTTTTAATCTGAGCACCGAGCGTGCAGCGGCCTTTGAGCATTTCGAGTCCTGGGGCTACGTTGTTTTGGATAACGCCCTAAGCCAATCTGAAGTGGCGCTGCTCAATGCTTTTTTCGATCGAACGCAGGCGGAAAGGCCAGATCTTTGGGGTCTTGGAACCAAGCGAAAGCCCCATCATCGCGAACAAGGATTAATCCTCAGTCAACCACTGCTGGACTACCCAGAACTCGATGAGTTCCTTCAGCACCCAGGCAGTTACCCACTGATCTGCGATCTATTTGGCGGCGCATCACAGGTTCGCTGGAGCGAATTTAATTTTCGTGAGACACCCAAACAAGCTGGTCTGGGTCAAATGAACTTCCACCATGATGCAGTCGCCAAAGATCGATTTCTAAGACAACCCTACCTTCCATGCGACTGGCTTTGCGCTATTCACTATCTCACCGATGTGACGCCAGGGCACCCTGCTTTTTGCGTCGTACCTGGGAGCCACAGATTCAGCGAACTAAGAGAGGCCTTCGAGAGTTTAGGCGATCAATATCTTGAGCAACCCATTTACGGCGAGGGTGGCACTTGTGTTCTCTATGACACAGCATTGTTTCATACTCGACTGGACGGCAACGGAATCGAGGGACGACGGACCTGGCATCAATACTTCGCCCGAGGCGGTTTCTTGCGCAGCAGCCTGCCGACAACCGATCGTTATGTGAGACCTCCAACCCCAGCGCTTACCGATTGGAATCTTATTCCCGAGCGGCTGGCCTTTCACCCGGACCCTCAGATGCGACTGTTTTTCTCGCACTGGAATACGGCGCAAAGCGAATGGGTCGCTAAAAATTTTGATCCTAACTTCAGATCAGAGATGCCACGAGGAGAGCTTTGAGCTGATAAAGGACATTAGGCAGCCCCTGACAAACGGTTAATCCGATAGCTCATGCTGACAGCATTACCCGCTCAAACCAAACCTTTCCTGAGCACCGACGCATCATAAGGCCGCTTGCCCTCTAACCTATTAACCTCCGTCACCCTCCCTTGATGATCTATCAACGCTGATGTGATTACTTCTGGAAGGTCAAAACAAAATCGATCGGGACATTAAGGCTGATCGACTTAAGCCCGGCGATCTCCCTGAGCGCCTCGATCCCCGCTTGATACCCCAAGGCAGCTACGTCGAGCTCACCCGTTCCGGAGACGCGAACCTGGGAGGCATCCACAGGCGTTGCCAACAGAGCAATCGGCAACAGGATTTCTTGATTATTCGCCTTGATCACAACATTGGTGCTCAGGGACCGAGCCTCCCCCGCGGCCAGGGAGGCGATCATGGTAGGTTCAAGATCCACAGCTACTAGCGCCGGGGTTGCTGCGGCGAATAGAAATTTCTGCATTCGCTCATTTCGAATCGGGATCCGTGTCTCGATCGACCCGAGGTCGACTTCGACTCTTGCCCTGCCCTCTGCCGATACACTGCCTGATGAAAAACGCAACGTATGCCGCTCAGAGATCTGACTGTTTTTTGTTGAAGTTAATCCTAGTTCAGACTGGGTTAAATCCAATTGCCAGGGAGCGTCAGCCAAGGCGGTGAGACCCGCGAGCGAAGCACAGCTTCCCAGCAGCCAACACATTCCAAAACGAAGGATTAATTTTTGACTCACCACTTTCATTTATCTTCCTCTTGATCAATAAGGCGGCACTTCATCATTTAAGGGGTGTTTCAATGTTAAAGTGCGACTTTAATATTAAACGACTAGACGACGAAAAAGACCACTGCAATCTGGGACCCAAACCGTGCGAATGGCTATGACATAGTAATGCAACTCGCGTGCTCAGGGACGAACATTGCTTGGCCTGGGGATTCTAGACAGAGCCGACCCGGATCAAAACGTTGTCTTGATAGCCCGTGACAACGGGCCGAAGCCCCATCATTGCCGAGTCGACCTCCGCATCGCCCGTATCTACAATCAAAATGCCGTTACGCAAGCTGGCTAACTTACTCTTTGTTGCAACGACATCCACTTGATTCGTACCCACAGCCTGTAACACTGCCGCGCTCAATTGTTGATTGCCCCGTCCGAAGATATGGCCCTGACCACCGATCACAGACACTAAAATTCGGCAAACCGATTGTCCCGCCCAAACCAACAAATCCTGTTCGTTGGCATCGCTCTGCAAAAGTTCGCCGCCTCGAACCACATCGATTCCTAACAGCGTGTTCGGTAACCCGAGAGCGCGCATCACCGAACCAACCGTGCGTCCGCCGCCCATAAAATAGATCACCTCAGAATCCATCGCCTCGATATATCCGGCGGCAATTTCCTCAACCACTAATGCATCAGACTCCCGGCCGCCAACCTTCGTGGCTTGAATATAACGGAGCGCGTCGGGAATCAG
>MDTB01002978.1_pt1 | contig 28211 bp, 37 predicted proteins | sample 811161 | NCBI WGS metagenome assembly MDTB01 (sample SAMN05326650, study PRJNA326480) | marine metagenome | isolation source: seawater | place: Mediterranean Sea | collected 2009
GATATCGGGATTGGAGTATGTTGCAGCGGCGGCGGGGAGGGCGAGGAGGAGGCAAAAAAAGGGCCTCATATTTTGGGGGAGAGGCAAAATCTGGGGCAATAAATAAAAAAAGTGGGCGGTAAAAGGGGCTGGCTAGTTTTTTTTCGTCTTTTTTTGTGTTTTTTCGTTTTTTTGTGTTTTTTCGTTTTTTTGTGTGAGGTGCCTGAGGACGCGCTTGTGGTGGATTATTTTACGGTTTGTGTAGGCGTTTTGGGGGCGGGAGCGCCAGTAGCCGATGCGGCAGGAGTGGTAACCTTTTTTGTCGGAGCGGCGGATTCCCTCGCAGCGGCGTTTGTAGTGTCCTCGGCGGGGCATCTATTTCTTTGTTTCTTTGTGGGGTGGGCGCGGCACGGATATAGGCCAAAGATGTATAAAAGACGGGGGCGGGCGAGGGAAACTGGGGAGGATGGAAGTGCTGCCCGGGGGATACGGGGTGGCGATTGGGCCGAGTGTTGAGACGGGAAAGGCGGAGGCCAAGGCACGCAAGGTGAAGTATCCGCAGCAAAATTTCACGGATCCGCCCCGACAATTTTTGAGCAACATAGACCAAGGGCAGAAGCGGTCTGGAGGGCCTCTGTACGACAGAACAGCGGTGTTTGTGCTTACGATAAACCCGAAAACCAAGAACCAGCCTGGAAAGGGGTGGGAGGTGATCTTGTGCCGCAAGGCGATGGGTGCAGCGGGGGGGCACAAGTCGGAAAAGGACCAGGTTGGTTTTTTGACACGAAGGGGGACGACGACGACGGCGGGCGCATCTGGAACGAACCCAAAGTATTGGGGAACGTGGGGATCATTTGGAGGGACAAACGATCGGACAGCAAAAAGCAATTTGCAGGCGGGGCTGATGGAGGTGCGCGACGAGGGGGCGATGGGCAGAGATGTGACGAGCAAGTTTCGGATGCTGCATTCGTTTGAGATGAATAAGACGATGATCTACATTGCGTACTGCCCGTGGTCGAAGATGAGCCGCATACCGCACCTGGACAAAGGGCAGGATGATGGGTCTCGACTAGCGCTCCTGAGATCGTCCCACGGGGAGATAGCGGAGATCCGGAAGGTCCCCGTGGACGATGTGTTGCGGCAGGGGGTTCTAGGCAACGGGCTGTCGGGGTATGCATTGAAGAGCTTTGAGGATGTTGTGCTTCCGTTTGTCAATGTACTGAGGTCATAGGGCCAGAGCTTTATTCTGGGTGTTTGATAAGTAAAAGGAGATATAAAAGGGGGAAGTGCATGGGCGGCGAGGGGCTGCACAAGTGGTTTTCGCGACACGGCGGCGCGCGGCGGAGCATGAGGGTGGGGGTAGAGGGATGTAAAAGGAAAGAACTCGCCGAAGCAGAGAATGTCTTTGAGAGAACAGGAAGAGCGTGATGTGAGAGAAGCTGTGAGGCGGTCTCTAGCTCAGGTGCAGACAGAGGGGTATTCCTTTTTGCCGACCTTTGCCGAACGCCTGCCAAAGGCGAAAATATGTGTCATTGGTGCTAACTACGGCGAAGTGGACAACGGGAGGTGGAGCCAGATTGATCCTTATTACATAGGCATAGAAGGATTTCGTTATGAACCAGATTTGATTCCTGACAATCCAATTGAGGAGTTTAATTGGAATTCGAAGCCGGGGTCGATTTCGCTGTTGTTCATGAAGGGCCCGCTGAAGGGAAAAAAGTTTGAATCGATCATAATTGACCGTGGCACATTTCATCACATAAGCAACATCATGGTGTTGTATTCGTTTTTCAGGGTGCAGCAAAAGTTTGGCCCTTACGCCGATAAATTTTACCTTGAGGAAGGCGTGATCAACAAGATACCGGAACTTGAGGAAAAAATACGCAAACTCAAACAGGATGTGGCCTATTCTGGGCTGCGCAACGGGAATTTGGAGAGACTAGAAGATAAATTGCGGGCGACAAAAACCCGCATGGAAACCGTCTGGGAGTATTTGGAGCCTCGTGTTGTGGACACCATTGAGGTGGTTGGTCGCGGGCACGACGATTACATGGAGAGCCCCACGAATCGCTTTTACGGTTACCACTTTAAATAAAAGCATTTTATGTTCTGGAGATATAAAAGGAGAAGGACGAGAGAGAAAAGGTGCATGGGCGGCGAGGGGCTGCACAAGTGGTTTTCGCGGAACGGGGGCAAGGGCTGGATCGACTGCCACGCGTCGCGGAAGGTGTGTGTCTTTGTGTTTGTTTTTGTTTTGAGGCGTGGGACTGATCCGGTGTGCTGAGAAGGGCAAATTGAAGCCGTGCGGGCGGCGGAGCGCGAAAGGAGGCAGCAAGCGAGGGTATCCTGCGTGCCGGCCGACGCTGTCTCAGTGCAATGGTGCGAAAAAGCGGAAGCGGAGCAGCGCGCGGGTCAGCTGGAAAGGGAAAGGGAAGGGGAAAGGCAAAGGGGGCGCGAAGAGATAAATGTTATTACCGCGCGAAGGCGAAGTTCAGCGTGTGGCCGTCTGCGTATGCGAGCGGGTGGCTGGTGCAGTGCCGGCGGGGCAAGTTCAAAAAAAAGTAAATTAGATGCGAAACATATAAGCGTGCTTGGGGTAGAGATGTAAAGACGGAAGATGGCGGCGGCTGTGTCGGCCGAGGGGTATGTGTTTATTGGCGTAAAGGTGAAGGCGGGACCGACGGCGGGTGTGCTGAGAGATGTTATATCGCGGAACAAAGAGCAGGGCCGCATTGAGAAAGAGAGAGAGGAGAGGAAAGAGATAGAGAGGCTTGAGAAGAGCATCGAGGCCATGAAGCGAGAGGATGAAGAGGAGAAGGAGAGGAGGATTGAGAATTCGCCGATGAAGGATCTTTTGCTCCGGCGCCGAAGGCAGAGAGAGGAGGCAGAGAAGAGGGAGGAGGAGGAGCAGAGCCTTGAGGAGCAGCAGCGGTCGTATGGGTTTTCGTTGCGGGAGAAGTCGCCGCAGACGAGCAGGTTTTCGGCGGGTGACAGCTACAAGCCCGAGCGTGCGTACAATGACGGCACGAGGGGGCATTCGACGGACGCGGACAGGTATTCGAGGGAGCTGAACTCTGGGTATTACAGGAAAGAGGACGATTGGTGATAACGCGGATTTAGTAGTTCATGTTTTTTGCCGATACGCAGCAAGAGGGAGGTGTGAATAAAAAAGATTTATTTGAAGGAGAGCAAGAGGCTACCGGGAGAGGCTCTTAATTTTTTGGAGGAGCTGGATGTTTTCGGGGCCGTCGTTTTTTTTTCCGCCGAGGACGGGAGAGGAGAAGTAGAAGGCGTAGAGGGCAGCGGTGACGGTGGCGCGGATGGCGGCGAAGGAGGGGGCGGTGTTTTCGAGGGCGTAGACGGCCTGGTAGAGGGAGAAGACGAAGAGGAGGGCGGCGAGGGCTGTTTGGAAGTCTGAGGCGTAGTATTTTGAGTAGTTTTCGGTGATGAGGGCGTACCAGGCGGAGAGGGCGACGAAGAGGGAGAAGTAGACGACGAGGATGATGGATCCGTTTGCGGTGAGGCCGAGGACGTAGTGTGAGGGCCCGATGTGGTGTTCGAGGGAGGCGGCGATGAGGGCGTCGCCGAAGACGAAGCAGAGGATGAGGGAGGTCCAGATGCCGATGTATCCGATGGGGACGGGGTCGGGGGTGATGTTTGGATTTGGGATGACTTTGACTGCGCGGAAGACGGCCATGGCGGTTCCGACCGAGGCGGTGATGAGTGTTTTAGCGAGGGACTGGACGAGGGAGGGGGCGTCGGAGTGGTCGTCGCGGGAGAGCTCGGCGACGGACATGCCGAGGGCGGCAGCGGAGACGACGCCGCATGTGGTGACAAAGAGGGCGGGAAAGTAGCGTGGGATGCCGAGATGGGAGAGGACGACGAGGGCGAGGGCGATGGGTCCTGTGATGGAGTAGAATTCCTCGGGGGCGCCGAGAAGGTGGCTGGGTTCGTAGAGGGAGAAGTGGATGTTTGCGGAGACGGCGATGTCGGAGAGGATGTAGAGGGTGAGGACGAAGAGAACGGATTCGTATTTTGGGGAGGCGGTGGAGGCCATGGCGGAGGGATTGTTTTTTGTTTTGGGGGGCCCGATTTATATTGTTTAATGCAGGCTACAAAGTCTAGGTTAGGCGTAGTATGTGGTTGGCGCCTTCATGACGTACATGAGGGCATCGGTGGGGCGTGTCATGGGGGATGTGCCTTGGGCGTAAAAGTCGTCTGCGCCGAATTCCGGGGTGGGTTGAACGACAAAGGGGCTTCCGGGAGCGTTGATTGTTTTCATGGCGTGTTCCATGTCGCTGATGAAGTCGGAGCGCGCGGTGACGTCTGGGACGGTATTTTGGGTGGGAGCGAGGTGGGAGGGGACGAGTGCAAAGTGGTTTTTGATGTTGAAGGAGAAACACTTTGAGTCGCGGCATGCGGAGACGTGGGTGATGATGTCGAAGAAGCCGGTGGAGGGATCGAGCCTGAGACGGGTCTGGAAGCCCTGGAAGGTGGCGCCTGTTTTGTCGCTGATGACTTCTTCGCCGGTGGTGAAGATGGTGCGGAAGACCCATTCTTTGCCGCAGTTGAGGAGGGGGTGGAGGCTGTTGTCGGAGAGATTGAGGTACCTGAAGGGGCCAGCGGGACAGGGGGGGCGGAACTGCGGGATGGAGGAGAGGACGACGTAAGGTCCGCCAGAGTTGACGGTGTGGCGGAGGGCGAGGCCGATGGGGCTTGATGCCTCGATTTCGAAGCAGTGAGAGGAGCTCATGACTTTTCTGAGCATGCCCCTCTTGGTGCAGCAGAGGATGTACGACATGGCGGCTAGTCTGATTTTAATTGGAAGGGGGCTCTAGTGGATATAGTGAACTGTGCGGGGACCCGCAAATCCGGCGGGGGTCTTGTGGGATCGGGCCGGGCGGGCGGTGCGCGGAGGAAGAGGGGGAGCGATCCGAGGGCGTCTATTAAGGCGCCGCAAAGACAGAGAATATCAGAGGCTGACGCGGTCTGGGACTTGTGTTTCGAGGGCGCGTGGACGATTTCGGAGAGAGCCGCGGCGGAGAGAAAGGCGGCAGCGAGAGAGTGTGTTCTTGGGAAGTCGAGGGCGAAGACGGATGTCGCGGCCACAAAAATCCAGGATACGCGGTCTGACGGGCGAGACAGGATACAAGCCGCCGCAAAGAGTGACGCTAGGAGAAGAAACGAGAGGGCCGAAATCGCGCGGGAGCTCCTCGGGGAAGTCTCGAGGAGGAAAGCCGAGCCGCACTTCCAGAGAGCCACAGCAAGAGAAAAAACGAGCACAGCAACGAAAAAAACATCCATGGTCTGTGTTTGAGGAAGGTGAGTGGCTTGGTCTGTGTGCAGGGCGTGGTCTTTCTTTCTAAACGCTTATTTGTGTCGTCTTATAGCCTGCGGATGCGGGGCAACAACGCTTGTAAGTAGATCCCAAACACCTGAACGGACAGGAGACGCACGCGTAGACGTCCTTGAAGAGGCAGTACAAAATGAAGAGGACGGCAAGAATGCAGGAAGCGACGAGAAGGGCGAGGGTGGTTTCCTGATCGGTGTGTCCCATTCTAACCCGGTTCCCCTTTCACGCTGCGCCCTTGTATAGATGAGCATGGTTCGGCGGCTCGAAAGCGACATTCGCGACGCGCTGTCGGGCGAGGGGCAGAGGGAGCAGGGTCGCTTTTTTGAGCTGACGATGCAGCGCGCGGACCACCTTTTGCGGAGCGTGGACGAGTTTCGGGCAGTGGCATGTGCGGCCGAGGCTGTTGGGGCGCATATTTTTGAGACGCGGGACATGCGGCGTGTCCCGGACGGAGGCCACACGTTTCTGCTGGAGGGAGACGACAAGTCCGTGTACTACTTTATGCACTGCCGCGACTCGTATCTGGTGCAGCTGTGGATACTGGACCGGATTCGAGGGGCGAAGGTGGGTGGTTGTTTAATGTGAATGTGATTTTTTCTGGGGCGACGTATTCTCAAGACGCGCACCTCCGAGCAGCGCAAGGAGGTTCCGCATTTCATGCGCAGTCTCGTCGATCGCCTTCCTGGTTGGATTCGAGAAGGAGACGAGGACAAACGGAAGAAGTGTCGGCGCAAGCGCAAACACGCAAAAGCCGGGGATGATGTCGCCGAGGACGGCGGAAATGTGCCGGAAGGAGAGAAGAAGCGCAAACGCCGTCGGGTCCATGGAGACGATGCAGGAAAGAATAGAAAGAAATAAAACGATATTTTGAACGGGGGCGCCGGTGGGTTTTGGAGCGGGGGGCAGCTTTTTGTCGAGCCTGGAGCGGAGCTCGACGAGGTCGGCGTGTTCGAGGGGGGCGAGGAGAGCGTCAAGGTCTGTAGGGGGAGAAACGGGATTATCGGAGGTGGCGTCCTGTCCGGCGTCGGGGCTCCGTTTAGATTCTGGTGCGTTTTCGTCCGGTTTTGGTTTCTGGGGCGGGGCCGGGGGCTTGTCGTTTTTTTTGGTATCCATCCTGTTTCGAATGATATACACCTGTCGCTTTGCGTGGATTATAATCGTGGCGGATTCGGCAGCATCAAAGCGGACATTGCATGTATGGCCAACCGGGACCTTCCCCAGCTTGAGGATCTCGAGGTTCTGACGCGCTCGCACAACAAGGTGACATACGCATCTTTCGGGACCTTCAACTTCGACGGCGCGTGGCAGGCTCTGAGGAAAGCGGGAGCAACGAGCTGCAGTAAGTGATATAGTGCCCCGATGCTGTGGTTCCGTGTCTCATGCGTGTTGTAGATTTAGTGCCGAACGCGGAGAACGACTGTCTCGAGGTGGACGTTTTTTTTGGCGAGGGTCCGAGTGACGAGGACAAGGCCGAGCCAGCCGAAGAGAAGAAGAGCGCGGCGGTGCAGCCGGCCAAAGCAGAGTGGGAGTTTGCCTCGTGGCAGTACCTCGTTGCGCTTTCGTGCGTTGTTGGAGCGACGGCCGTTGCGGCGCAGGGTGTGTTGATTTAAGCAAGAAATGAGTGATATACCGTGGGAGACGCTGTGCGGTTCGCAGACGCCGAGCTCGCTGAAGCTTGCCGTGGGGGGAAAGCGGGCGTGGGGATTTACGCGCGTGTCGCTGTCGCAGCTGACGGAGATGTGCCGGCGGTGCAAAGGGACAATAACGATCTCGTCTCCGTACATCTACATGGAGAAGGCGAAGGAGGAGAAGTTTCCAACAATTCCCGAGGAGGATGGCGATGGGGAGGCGGGGGAGATGTTATTTCCGACGCGGCGCTTCGAGCTGAACCACATTGTGAAGCGGAAGCTGAAGATGAGCCTGAGCGAAGGGCAGATTGAGCGAGCGCGGCAGATCTTCTCGCATTTTGACTACGTGCCGCAGACGAAGATCACGTTCAGGGCCTCGTCGCCGTACGGGAACACGCGAGACTTTCTCCTGAATGTGCGGGTGATGGGGAGCCAGATCATCAACGACACCTTTGTGGGCCTGTCGAAACTGGACTTTGTCAAGGCGTGCATGATATCTCTGAGCGGGACGACGGCGACGCTGCGCATCACGGTGAAGGGGTCCAAGTCTAGGTAATTTATGGAAAAGTAAAACGACAATTACTAGACTACGAAAAGGCCGAGCCGACGATGAGGTTGAAGTAGCGGAGGGCGTCCCTGGCCTCGCTCTGGTCGGAGTCACCTGTATTATCAATAACGGAGTTGAGGAGGCCGACCATGTTGGCGAGCCCGAGCCACTCCTGCGAGTCTTTGAGAGATTCGGAGGTGACACGGGTGAAGCGCGATGTGTTTGAGGGGGAGAGCATGCCGCCGAAGAAGCTGAGTGCGACGAGGATGCCGATGTCCGTTTGGGGGGGCGATTCGAGGAGCTCTTCCCAGGAAGCGCGCCTGTCTTTGGTGTCGCGTGTTTTGACACGGCCGAGGGACTCGGGATCGTTGTACATAACAACCTTTCCGAACGAGTCTTCGGTGTCGGCGAAGAGCGACTTGTAGTCCCTGGGGCCCGGGGAAGGCGCGATGATGGAGAGGATGCGGTCGGTCTCTGTTGGTTGGTTGGCTGGGTGTGAGAGGAGCAAATCAGAAGAGGGCAGGGCAGACGGGATGGCGCACCGAGAACACGGTCCTTGTGGGTGTGGAGCGAAAAGGGGCCGATGATGTTGCGGATGGGGTTGTTTCCGGGGAAGGAGTACGGATTGTGGTCGAATTTGACGGTGTGGATGTTCACATTTCCGCGGCCGGAGATGTATGCGGACATGATGGCCTCTCTGTAGTTGGAGAGGTTTGGGGTGTAGAGGATGAGGTGGCTGGAGGCGCTGTCGATGATGGAGCGGACGCGAACGAGGTTGACTTCCTCTCCGGAATCGACGGAGATGTTGGAAAAGGGAATTCCGACGCGGATGAACTCGGGGACGATGATGCCGCGGAGGATTTCGATGTGTTCTCCCTTTGAGTTGGTTTCGCATCCGTGGATGACGCAGCTTGAGGACTGGAGTTTTTCCTCGGGCCATGTTCCGACGGCGAACTGGGTAAGTTTGTCGTGCTCGGAGGTGTACATGGACTGGAGCATGCGGCAATTGGCCTTGTTTTCGTCGGAGATGCCCTGAATGTCTTTTAGGCTGAGGTTTTTCCGCAGGGGAAACTCGTTCTCCATTTTGGATTCTGGTTTCGAGACATTGATGCTGGTGAGCGCGTCTTCGACTTTTTTGATGCGCTGTGTGAGAAGGGCAATGGACCTTGTGAGGGCGCTTGAATCCATGGTTGGTTTGAGTTTAATTTGGAGTCTAGTGCTGTTTATATTTGCGGGCGGTGCTGTCTGGCAACCTCAGGACTGGCGGCCGGTTTTCCATGCGAACCAGGTTCGTCTCACGTCCTCTGCGGGAATGGGCAATTCGACGGTGTGCGGGGGCAGCGAGTGGAGGGGACACGAGTAGTATTTGTCCCAAGTGCCGCCGTCGTCGACGCCGTCTTTGGGCACGACGTCGAAGCAGGTGACACACTTGCGCGCGCAGGCGACGTACCAGCAAGAGTTTTTTTCGGCCTCGCGGATTTTCTGCTGTTCTTCCGACCTTGCAGCACGACACTGGCCGCATTCGATTCCCTCTGAAAGATAGAATGTGGGTTTTCCGCAGCCCGTGCAGCAGCTGTGGATTCCGTTGGCGCAGAAGACGATTTTCCCGACTGTTGACACTTTGACAAGAGGCTGGGGAAAGGCGATGGGGTCGCACGAGGGACAGTACCATGAAGCGGTGAGGGCGTCGCCGAGGGCCTCCTTTTTCTTGCCGCCGATGTTGTGACCGACGAAGAAGCCGCTTCGACAGCCCCTGCAGATGTATATTTCGTGAGAGCCGGGGCAGGCGTGTTTTTGCTGAAGGGTCGTGATTTGGAGCGGAAGGGGTATGACGGCGAGGGGCGGCTGTGGGTTGAGGACGTTGTCGGCGATGAGGTGGCGCATTTCGTCGACGGCATTTCTGGAGTGCGCATCGTTCCACCGTTCTTCTGGGACGCCGAACATGGGATAGCCAAGGACCTGTGCTGTCTGGACGGGCTGGACCTCGGATCCCGGGACGCCAAGGGACTTGAGGAAGGCGGCAGCCTGTTTCTGGGACGAGCCGACGGCGGACTGGCTGAGCGTGGCGTTTTTGCCGTGGGTCAGGAGGAGGCGTGCGCTGATGGATTCGGAGACGGCAGCGTAGGGGCGGAGGACGCGGTCGGAGCAGTAGACGACCCTGTTTTCGAACTGCAGCCAGTCGGATCCGGAGAGGGCGGCCCGGAGGCCGAAGTCGTCGCGCACGCAGCTGACAAGACACTCTTTGAGGGCGTAGAGCATGAAGGGGTGTTTTGAGACGGCCTGCTGGAATTGGTCGCGCACGTCCATGCGGTAAGCCCTGAAGCGGAGGGGCAGGGGGGGGCGCGTGCGGGAGTGGCCGTAGTTGCCGAGAATGCTGCACCTGTAGATGGAGAGGATTGTTTTGGCGTGCTCGGCCGAAGTTTCCATGAGGCCGCGGATCATTTTCGAGACATCGTTGCTGTGTGATTTTCGGGGCGCGGCCTTCCAGAGCAGCTTGAGAATGGGATTTTTTGAGAGGAAGGATTGGTTTTTCTGCGACCAGAGCATGGGCAGGAGCCAGATGCTTTCCGACGGGAGGATGGGCCGGATGGGGAGATTTGCGCAAGGATCGAGCGCTTTGACGAGAATGCCCTCCTCTAGGGTGGGATTGCCGCGCTCGAGGGCGAGCATGAGCGGTGCGTGCTGATCGAGCCAGAGAGACGCCTGGCGGCACAGATTGGTGTCGAAGGAGTGCGCGGAGATGAGCGTTTGGATCGACCAGATTCTGACGCGGAGACAGTGTGCGGCGGAATCCGTGGCAAGGCGGTCTGTGTCGCGGACGGTGCTTGGCCACAGAGCGTGCCGCGGGTAGGGGACGCCGAGAAGATCCATGATGTTCTCGCAGCAGACGAGCTGCTCGAGATTTGGGGCGCACGTATCGGCATGACCTCTTATAAAACGGATGAGGCGCCACCGAGGAGAGGCTCTGTGTTCTCTCGGGGCGCCTGTTGAAAATGCGAGTGGTACATGGGGCTCTGGTCGATTTTCCACTCGCCGTCGGAGCACACCCATGTGTAGTGATCGACGAGGCCGACGGCGCAGGGCAGGACGAAGCCGGTGTATTTGCGGCTCATGGGATCGGTTCCGACGCAGACGGCTTCTGCGTAGCCTCCAGGCCCGACGGGACTTCTCCATCTCTGGAAGATGCGGCTGTGCGGCACGGTGAATCCCAGGGAGGTGGTTTGGACGTAGCGGGTACGCGCCTCCCGCCTGAGGCAGAGAAGACACTTGGACGACGGCGCGAGGGCGACGCAGGGCGCGCCGGGCCCGCCGGGAATGTCCGAGACGGCAACACAGGTGTCGCCGCTCGAGCAGGGTGTCTCTCCTTCGCGAGCCAGCCTCAGAGCACTCTCGTCTTCCTTCACAGACCTGAGGGGAACGCTGTAGGACGGCAACGGGGTGGCATCAACCTTGAGGGGGCCTTCGCCGGGGGCGCAGTTTACCCAGGGGAATTTCGATCTTTTCGTCTTCTTCTTTTTATCTTTTGGCATGCTGGCTGGTTGATCCTGCTTGTTGGATGGGAGACGGCGGCGTTTTTACTGCACGAAGGATACTATTTAAAACCGAGGCTAATTGATGAGGGATCCCACGCATCTCCCTGTGAAACTGGGGCGGGGCTGGACCGTTCCCTTCTGCTGGGTTCGGTCTTTTCTTTGGACACCGATCTTCTTTCGGAGGACACGAGGCAGAGAAGGGAGATGCCCACGACTTCTGCGATTTTGACAAAGGAGCCGCTCGCGACGATGCAGTCGCCGCTGCGGAGGATGGAGATGACGAAAAGAAAGAGGGTTGCCACCGACATGGAAAGCACGGGTGCCACGACGTATGGGGAGCCGTTTCGCACCGAGTTCCGGCGCCCCTGCTGTACTACGAACCACGCAAAGCAATAGCAGGCGGAGACGAGCGACAGGATTCCGCCTGCGAGGAGAAGCGAGTCTGTTTTTGGGTTGCCCATGGGGGATCCGTCTTTCGTCTCGAAAGCAACCTCGAGCGCGAAAAATTCCCCGTGTTTTTTGCACAGGGCAACGGGGAGGTTTCGGGGAGACGGCAGAAACAGGAGCACATTCGTGACGGTTCCCCATGCCAGCATTGCGGCGACGAAATTCCGCATCTGGTGCGGATAAAGTTTGGGGGGTATATGGACCTTCGAGGGTCTAGAGCAGAGACGATGTTTCGTGTTCTGGCGGTGCTCTTTATCTCGGTGGTCGCCGGCCTTTTTTCAGCGGAAGTGAACAGGTAAATACGGTGCGGCTGTTTCTCCGGCCTCTGACGTTCACTCATACCGCCTTTCACGTTGAATAGAATCCGGTCCGAGTGGAGGATCAGCAGAGAGACGGTGGGCTGGAATCAGGTAGCCGTTGCCGTGGCCCTGGGAGAACGGGAATGTGCGTGTGGGGATGAGCGCATAGTCATGTTTGGGGACGGCGTGAGAGTTAGGTCTGGAAAGATTGTATCTGTGGAGCCCGTAAGCGGATCCGGGGTGCGGGAGGTGGTTGTGGATGCGGAGACCAAGGCGTATTCGGAAGAGGCCGAGGCCGTGATTCGGTATGCGGGTGTGGCAGAGCCATCGGCGCCGCGCGTGTTTTCGGGACAGCAGGCCATTTGCATACAGGCGTGTGCCGACCGTTCGGGACTATTTTAGGGGGGAAGCCGTTTTATTAAAGCTGCAGGCATGCTGTGTGTCGTTCTCCTGGCGTGGAGCCTTGGCGGGGCCGTGCAGCCGCCCACGGCGGCGATGCTTCTGGACCGGCGCACCATCTCCGTGCTGTCGGGAAGCAAGCTGTACCTGCCGGTGAAGGAGGGCGAGCGGGAAACGTTTGGGCTTTGCCTTGTGGGCGACACGAGCGCGTGCTTTGAGGACGAGCTCGCGGTGTTTGACTCGCACGAGGAGCGGTGTGCGCTGCGAACGCCGGGGTGCGAGTGCTGGCAGTGGGTCTCGAGCGCGCAGTGGTCTGGCGAGGGCGACGAGACGGGGACATCGGTGATGCGATCTGCCGAGCGACCCGACTGCCTTGTGGTGAGCATAGAGGGAAGCGGGAGACGCGAGACGCGCGAGCTGGTCGTACGGAATCTCCTTCTGCGGAACGAGAACCGGTACCTTACGCGGGGGGGCAAGCTCGCGCTGGAGAATGTCCATCGCGAGGTGTGGGGAGGCGGGGACGATCCCGTGTCCGCGTCTCGGTTTGTGGCCCTGCACGCCAAAGAGTGGTGCGACAGGTCGAGTACGAATCACTCGGCCTTTCCGTGCGAGAGCCAGGACACCTTTACGCTTCGTGTGGAGACGTTTTCGCGCGCCGAAGCCGACCGGGCCAAGACGATGCTGTACTACGGGTGGCCACTGGGGGTAGTGTTTGGTGTGGTGGGGATCGTGTTTTTAGCAGACCGAATGTATTAAAACGCCTGACCGTTTTCACTTTTTAAATTGCGGCATCGGGCAGACGGCTTGGAATTTCTGGCGAAAATGTCGAATTTTGGATCGTCCCGCACAAAATTTGTCGACGGGCCGGTGACCTTTGAGAAACCGGTTGAAAGACCCCAGGCCCTTCTGAAAACGATTGCCGACGACGTTGTAAAGCCGTTGACGGTTCTTTTCGACAAGCAGGGAGATCTCCAGGACCGCGACAACCTCGGAAACAAGGCCGGCTACGGGCGCGCGCTGTCGTATTTTTCCGATTCGGTCGCCAAGACCTACGGAAGCATGCTCGAAAACGGCCACGACTATCTAATGCTGAAGTCGCGCTCTCGGCGCATTCCGGAGCGGCTCGTGCAGGCGTCGCCGCTGAATGAGGACTCTGCGGGGGTTGCCGATTTGAGCGGTGCGCGCACCGGCCCCAGCGGGAAGGCGGCACTCATGGCAATCATCGATGCCAATGGTGCAAAGGGCCGCGACGCCATCAAAGAGCTCTGGTCGAGGGTTCTTCTGAAGGGACTTGTTGTTGATATGCAGTATGCCGTGCTCCGTTTTCTTGCGCCGATCATCATGGCGACCGGCGACTCGTTTTCGAACCGGTCCTGGGAGGGCACCGATGAGCCGGTTCAGGATGCCCTGGTGCAGATAGAGAGCAAGAATCCATACTTTTCGGCCGTCATCCGGAAGTCAGAGGTCAATACGATGGTCAAGTATCCGAGCTTTTACAGGGTGACAAACATCATGAAGTACAGCACCCGCTGGGGGGAGAGGGACTTTGACGACGAGATGCTGCGCGATCTGTCTCTTTTCGAGGGATTCACGCCCAGGGAGTGCCAGCACATTGGGGCGATTATCCGCGGGCACATCGCACAGCACCTGGAAAAGCTTCCGCCCTCGCTTCCCCAAGCCGGGCGCATGCCAAAGTACTCTGCGCTTTCGAGGGTGTTTAATTTTCTGATCAAGGCCGACTGCGTCCAGAAGAATTGGTTTCTCTGCAGTCTCATGGTCGCCAAGTATCCGGATTGGGACGAGCCGTATCGGATTGAGCGCCCCGAGGGCGTGGAGAACGACATCCAGTTTTTTGGCTTCAACGATGACGGCGGTGACGACGAGGAGTGCACCAATGCCTACATGCAGGGCATTGTGCAGGCGTCGTTCCAGATTTCCGGCCTCCTCAGAGATCGCTGCGCCGTCAATCTTTCTCCCATTTCCAAGGTCGGGGTCATCAAGCGGATGCGCCGCGCGCTGAGGAGCCGCAAGATCCTCAGGAGCAAGCGAGCCATCGCCTGGGCTCTGGGCGTGCGCAAAGCGCTGAAGGGGGCGGACGGCCTTGCGCACGGCGCCAACCTCAACGATCTCATCTCAAAGGTTAAGATAAATGCCGAGACGGGACCGAGGCCGTGGTCCCGCTCGGCTGCGTTTCTGCGCGCTGTCGTGCATGCGCGCCTGCAGGCGTCTGGCGAGACGCTTGTCTTCAATTAGACTTTTACCGGGGTGCAATATAAACATGTTGATCTTGTTGCACTAAAGAAACATCCAACGTCTTGCGATGTTTGCGCGCGTAGAGAAGTTTTTGCCGTGTATTTTTTTGGTTCTTGTTGGCAGTGGCGTTCAGGCTCAGGAATCGCGGCTGCGGGGCTGTGCTGAAACCAGTGCCACGGCTCCCGAGAACCAAACCAGAAGCTATTTTACCTTTGAGCGGCTGTGTGATGCCAATTTCAACGAGACGCGAGACCTTCTCGAGAAATTCCACTATGCTCCGACGGTTTCCGCGTTTCTTGATGCTCCAGACAACTATACCCTTCTGATTCCTGATAATAGCGCTATTGCGGCCATACCGCCCTTTGTGTTCAACAACGATTCGTACCTGCAGGAGGTGGTGGAAAACCTTTTTGTGAGCCCTCCTCTCCAGAACCCCACGGTTGCGTTTTTTAGAGAGAATGGGTCATATCCCAGGGAAAATCGCACGGGAGAGGTTGAGCTAACGGTCTATTGGAATGCGGAGGACGTTGATATCCCGGTGTTTTATCTCCACGGGCAAAAGATATCTACGAATAAGTCCCCAAACCAAAATGACACAGACGCCCTTCTCTATGTGCTCGAAGCCAGGGAGGCGCCTTTGCCCTTCTACATGCGGGAGAAGCTGGCCAATTTTTCCGATAGCAACCTCGCATGCTCCGAGTATTTTCTTGATCCCGTGAGGTGCGAGTCGTGGGCCCTCACCCTTGTGGATCAGTCCGTCACGGATCAATCTGAGCGGGGTGTTCGGCAGTGCGCCTACGATGCGGCAACCGGCAATTGCCGCGGTCCGGGCGCCTCTGGTCAGTCAGATCCATTGATTTTTCCGAATCAAGAATTCCATGCCAGGTTTCCGCTTGAGGAGCGCGTTGGAAAGGTGTGTGGGAAAACCGCCATGGCCTCGGATATTGTTTTGCTTGAGGAGATCGACGCCGAGTTTGCCTGCAGCTATCTTCTTACGAGCGACGAGGGAACTGACGATACTAGCGGCCCGCTTGGCCTAGAACTCACCAGCACAATTCACATGTGGGCCCAAAACGTGGAGAAGTGGGCCTCGAACACGGGCGTTGTCGGGCCTCTGGAGTACCTGCGCCGCACCTACAACCCTGACAAGAAATACAACGAGATGGACGGGACAGACGCGCCCGAGCTTGTTCTTGCCATTCCGCACAACATGGTTTCGCGTTCGCATCCGAATTTTATTCTTGAGGACGAGGACGTTCCGTTTGCGCGGCTCAGTGTGCCCCCGTATTCGCTTTCACAGAACTTTAGCGTGTCGGCGTCGGGGGGGCACCGCTCCCACCTGGCCATGGAGATTGACGCCATGAACGTGTTTTACGAGCACCGCCTGCCGAGCAAGACCATGATCGATCGAGCCGTTTTAAACGACGTGTGGGGGGGTGATGCGCAACGGTCCCCAGAAACCCTGTTTTATTACCAGAATGGGTTCAGTATCGACAGAGATTATTACGATAGACATGTATCCAGGTCTGCGGCGCACATTTTCTCCCGCTCCGGTACGACTTCGGACCGCGAGTCCGTCTCTGTCATTAACGGCAGGTGCATGGACCCGTCGAGGCCTCTCAGGCGCATGACGGACCGTGCGCCGTTTTGTGTGGTTCCGTTTTTGAGGATTAATGTTTCCTCGGACGGGAAGGTGGGCCAGGTTGGTTTTTCAGATGGCTTGAACTATGGCCTCAGGGCGGACATGAAGTGCCGTCTTTACCGTGCGAAGGCGCAGGACAATGGGACCTACGCTCCTACTGGTACACCCTACACGGCGAGCGTGGACTGCCTTGACTTGTACGGGTACACCAGCGCTCCTTCCGTTGGTGGAGAGACGTTCAACAATATATACGGTTCGATGGTACAGGCGCTGAGGGTCGATTATGAACAAAGAGAGAAGCGCATTGTCGGAATGGGTCTGGGCCGCAGTTTTGGGGACGGAGACGGGAACCTTGGGGCTGTTGACACCGTTGATGGGGATTTGGTTTTTGTCGCTGCCGCTTCCGATCAGCCGTCATCCGCCGCATGGAATTTTCCCGCTGTGGTTTTGGACGCCTTCAAGTCCACGAATGTTGATGGAGGGACCGCGACGTCTGTTTTTCTTTCGTACCCCAGCATGCAGGACATGCGGACCGTCATTCCCATGGCGAGGTCGGTGTGCATCGAGAACGACGAGATCAAGCCGTGTGAAAACGATACACTGAGCGCCCCGCCGCCGTCGCTGTCGTACCCCAATCCGGGCACCGATAACTGCCGGCCCTACGTTCTCCGATACGAGGTTGTTCCCGCCCCCCCCGATACGGACCCTCAAAACAATTTCAAATTTGACAGTGGTGACAATATTTGCTGTGATTATGCCGCTTCGAGGCTCGGAGAGCAAACTATTCGCTTGGGTATGGCCACCGCTGAAGAGCTTGAAGCGATACGGATAGAAGAGGTTCTTAACGATGATGTCTCTGTGGAATACGACTGGTTCACCGGGTGTGGCGACAACGGACGAACGTTTGAGGTTCTCGGAAAGTCTCATGACACTGAGACCGGGAGAAACTCGTATCAAGTTACTTACAAACCAGGTAACGTGGATAATATTTTGCAAGCGGAAGGCGAGCAATTTTACACTATGGTGCGTGGTAACTTTGACCAGGCTGGATTTGAAGAGAGTCAATGGTACGATCCTCTGCATGTGGAAGACCCGTATTGCTCCAAATGTCTTAAAACTTTTACGGACATTCCAAACAACGAGGGCTTAGATTCGGAATATCTTATACCCGAGTCGTACTTCCGGAGCTGCGAGCCCCCGCTCCTCGATGGAGTTCAGGACGACACGTTTTCGAACCCGAGAAACAGAAGCCTGTTTGCGCCCATGAACCGGGCAGATGCTTCCGTGACGCATAGCTGGTGGGACGTGGTGGCAACGTTTCCTGCGGGAAATAAGGTGGATATTGTAAATCGGGCCACGCTTGAAAAGGAGGAGCACGTTTCGATGACAGACGAATCCATTGTTTCGCTTCCCGGCACGACAGATTATGACTGTTTTGACCCTGGCGATTCTCCTCCTATTCAAACAATCTGGAGGGATGCACGGAGACACCCTGCCGTTTTTTCGAATGGCCCTGCGGGAGACGACAAACAGAACAGGATGCTCGAGAAAGACAGCTTGTGCGACGTCATCAGGAATCTCAAGGTTCCTGAGATGAGACCGTACGAGGAACTTGCGAAGATGTATGACCAGAATCTGGGATCGAAGATGAGCTACATGACCCCAAAAATCGGGGACGCCGTTTCCAAATATTTTTATTATGTGGTCGTATATCCAGCTTCCACGATGTCCGAGGGCGAGGCTTTGAATCGAAGCAGGTTCGCTCCCATCAGTCCCTATGATGTGACCGACATGAACAACTTCGGGCTTCAGCAGCGCGGGGGGCTCTTTGGTTCTCCCAATTACCTGGGCACCACGGTTGTCGATCATCATCTGAGGTGTGGGCTGGGCGGGGTGTACAATCCCTCTGCTGCGATGGAGAACAAAACGACATCGACATTTATGGGGTTTACTTCTCGTTCGGCCACCCGAGACGCGGCGTCTGATGACAACGAGAAGCAGGTCGTGTACGATGGAGCTGCTCCTGATCTGCTTGCAAAGAGGAGGCATGCCAGCATCGAAAGCATCCTCGAGCACATGTCATCGGTCAACGCGACCGATACGATTCGCTCTGATGGAGACTCGGAGTTGACGGCGCATGTCATAAACCCCTATGATTGTGAACAGGAAGACCGAAACGAGATCGCCAAATCCAAGTGTGGCGGTCGGGATCCTGTCCGCTACAGATTCGAACCCATTGCGATACAGTACAAATACGAAGCGGTTCTGGCAAATAATCACGAAACCCAAAAACAGATGAAATACTTTTGGAACTGCAAAGATCAGGTACCAGTCCCGACAGGACTTGAGCCTACTTTGATCCAAACCGTGTCAGCAAGCCTAAATCTTTTCAACAACTCGGGTATGAAAGGACTGGCAGCCATGGTTGTCGAGTGCCCGGCCAACACGACCGTGCCGGCCACGGTGGGCGAGGCCGTCAAGCGCACGGAGATGCTGGCGAATGCGGTCATGGCGTCTGAGACCTTCAAGCAAAATGACGAGAAGTACACACCGGACGATATTCCTATTTGCTGGGACTCCCTTGACATTGACCAGCTTGTGAAAAAACCATCGGGGGACTATGTCAACAACGAAAAGGGGGGAGCAAATAGGGGCTACCGACGTGTCTATGCACCTCTGCATTGTCCGGACGATATGGACAGCGATCTTGCGGGAGAAAGTCACAACCACAGCTTTCCGGGTTTTTTGGAGGATGGTGTCGAAAGAGAATACAAAATGTTGAACGATATTTCACGTCTGGGCGCCCGGTGGACTCATTCCTATGGGCCCGACCCCATTCACGACAGAACAGAGCGAGACATGGCGATGCTTTTGTCAAAGTACTTTTTCCTCTCGAACCCCGAAATCCAAAACGCGGGTTTCAACGACTCGATTTTCGAGAGTCTTGATACGAATTTCAGCAGTGTGCAAGAGCTCGTCGATAGTTTGGGTTCTAGTCTGGATGATCTTGTCGATTATATGGAATCTTTCGGCGATTTTTTCTTCAAGTCGGGCAACGTTCTTGGGACGTTTGGGAGGGCGGGCACGCAGACTATGGATAATGGATACGATTCGCAGCGCTTTGCGGAGCGCGATGATTTCAATCGGTTCGTGATTGGCGGTACGCGGCAATCTGGAATGGGATATGAAGACGGCGAGATTCTTTCGCCTCTGACGCACTGCTCTGTGGTGTGCAGCAGGGGTGCCTTGGCCGCATCAAAGACATCCGATTCGTCTCTCCGCCAGATGTCCCTCCGAGGAGACTCGTATGGCTGGATACCGCAGTCAGAACTGACCCAGGTTGAGCCTGCGACGGAGCTTGAGAAGGCTCTTTTTGCTGCCGTGCCCTCTGGGGGTTTCAGTTTAGACGAGTCGGAAAAAAACCTAGATGTTTTTGCCAGCATGCTTAACTACTCTCTGGCGTCTGTTGCGCATGGTCGTGTGACACGCGACGCCATTCGTATGTGCACGTCTCCGGAAATTGCCAATGCCGCCATTGAAATTCTTTTGGGCAGCGAGCAGTACACAACCGAACTTCTTAAGGTCGTGATGCCTGTTGGCGGTACGGTTCAAAAGACGCCAATTTCCGTCGCCGACTTGATAGCTTCGGAGGGTTCTGAGGTGAGCGCCTGCAGCTCGAACGACACGATCTGTTTTCCGAACGGACTGCAATACGACGGGCAGGATCGCTCGGCGATATTCACCAATGTTAATTTTACCGACACGGTCACCAAGGCCGTCGGATCCTTCTCCAAGCAGTGCAGATCTCTGTACGAAACCCCTCAGTATCTCCCCTTTGTGGTTGGAATGGGAGATCCGCGGACGGAGAAGTCGCTTATGTCGCAGTACCAAGCCTTTCTGCATGCGTACCAGGACACGGGAAGCTCTAAGGCGCCGGGGAGCGGCGAGTCCATTGGGCCGCTTCTGGGGCGGCTCGGGAAGTTTCATTTTCAGCTTTCAAAAATGCACCCGGACATCATCTCGGCTTATGAGAGCGATCCCTCGTTTGAAGTAGATGAGGTGTTCGGTTTTGAGAGAAGTTTGAAGCAGGGCAATGAAATCCTTGAAGATGTTTTCGATGGAGATCAGCTTGATACACTGATTCCTCTCCATTTCACGGATATTTCTCGAAAGGATGTGAAAAGTCCGTGCGGCACGTACAGCATGCGCGAAAACCCCGATGGAGTTCCGGCTGGTCTTCGCAGTTACTCAGAAAGAAACGGCGGCGTGTGGAATTACGCAGAAATTTTTACAAGTCCGGACCGTGATGAATGCGATCCTATCAACATAGCGTCTCTCAATCAGGCGCGATTTCTGGGTTATGAATATTCTAAAGATGCGCAGGACCTTCCCAGGGCTCTTGCTTATGGTGCCGAGCGGGCTTTGGCGTTTACTGTTAATGTCTTTGACGCCTGTAGTTCACAAGAAGGCTTTGATAATTCAAGGTCTTCAGTGATACGAGGAAACTGTGAAATCCAGATCTATGTTCCGCCCCATCTGCGTCAGGAAGTTGTGACCTTGGAACTCGCTGCCGATTTTGGGAGGGGGGTTGTGATCCCGCGCCTGATTGTTACCGTGGAGACGGGCGAATATGACGACGATGTAAAGTCCTCTGGGGCTTCGCAGACAATAAGGCTTCTCCAGATTACGGGAAAAGGTTACGGTACACATGGGATTAGCAGCTCCCGTGGATTTAATAGGATTGGAAGGATTTTGGTCAACACTCTCATCGTCAACGGGGAAACTCTCAAGGCCGTGACATTGGGGCCTGTGCTTCGCGGACAAATCGGTTCCTCGGACAGTTTTTCCGAATTTGAGGAACGCTTTGACCTCAATGGGCCGCCGAACATCCTGTCGGTCACGCCTGGTCGCATTTTTCTCAATGCCGGCTACTTCAAGAGTGTTGCGCTTGACGCCGCAAGATCCCAGGTCCAGTGTATGCTGGGATCGTGCGTGTGCCTTGAACAGGGCAATGGCAACATTGGCCGCGATCCTTATGTGCGTTCTTCCGGACAGAGCGGCCTTCGTGTTTACCTTGATCCGTGTGGGTACATTCTCGGCGGCGTTGTCTCGTATGAAGACGGGGCTCTGGATGTTAATGTCACAAACGACACGCCGATTTTGCCCCTCTTGGCGAATCCTGGTTCCATTACGGAACCGTCTCACAATTACCAGATAGATGTTGACGTTGATATCTATTCCCATTCGGGGTCTGATACACCGCAAAGCAGGAACCAAACTTTCTCCTTTCCGGGCGACTTTGTTGCTATGATCGAGGCTCTCACGGGCGTCACGGAGGCTGTCAACACATCGATTTTGGTCGACCCAAACACGACCAACACCAATGCTGATGACTCGATTGACAGCGAAAATCTTCCTGGTCAGGTGGGAAGTTTTCTTGGTGATGTTCTGCAACAATATCTCGAAGCAAAACACGAGGAAGCAAAAACCTCTGCCGGTGGCTCCACACCATGGGATTTTCCAGCATCCAGTAGTTATTCTTATAAGCTCAAACTGGACTGCGGGAGGAAGATTCAAAAGCACAGCCACGTGCATGTTATCAGCGGCGAAGAGTTCTACCGGGACTCGTATTCCTATAAGCGACTCAAGCGATCGAAGCGTTCCCACTACGCATCTTTGAGTGGTTTGTGCCCCACAACAGTGGAGGCGGAGATAGAGCTGCTTTCCGACTTTGATGTGGATTTGAGGAGGAGAAGGAGCACGGCAGACAATGGTGTCGTCCGTGTTTCGGCATCCAGCCACGCCACTTGTGACAATTGGTGCACTACTGATTACAACACCCAAAAGTTTTCGGCGTGCCAGCTGCTGTCGTTTTCAAACTGCAGGGGTTGTCCCTTTCCCTGCGACAAGAACCATACTGCTGTGAAGAGAGATGCTGACCCATCTGAAAACGTTGTTGGAGCGAGCGCCTCGAATGTCAGCGACCTGACAGAGGACAGAGATTCGAAGGTCGTGTGCAAGACCGCAAACCCCGGTGACTGCGATTCGGCGGGGGCAAGTCGCCAGAATGTGGACACGTCACATTTGATTGCGGCATATCTTGGAACAGAAAACGCGATTTCTAACTCAACCACCTCGTATATCGCAGCTACGCTTGATCCCTTCCGTCTTTTTTCTCGTGTTCTCGACTCATCGGGTTCAAAGGGATTGGACGATCACCCTCTCATTGTGGTATCTAGAGTTGTCAACGGCATCCCCAAATTCTACTACATTGGCGCCAACACGCCATTTTTGATACAGGATGGCGACAAACTCGTGTATGACCAAACAAACTACACGTCGGCCGACTCGTTCAATTTCCTTGCGGAGCTGGTTCCGGGAATTTTCTCTGACCACAGGAGCTTTGTTGAGGCGGCTTTCGCACAGTTTCAGGTGCCCGTGGCCGACACCCCCGCCGATCCGGGTGATTCTGGCACCGGGACCGGGGGTTCTGGTTCCGATCAGGGGTCGAGTTCTGGAACGGACTCGGACTCGGACTCGGACTCGGACTCGGGCTCGGACTCGGACTCGGACTCGGACTCGGACTCGGACTCGGACTCGGGCGGTCTCAACCCACAGGAAACATCCCTGCTCGTTATTTTGACGCTGATCTTTTGTGCGGCGCTTCTCGGGGTGATCGACTTCTCGACGTCCCGGCTCAAGGGCGCCGATGGGTACAAAAGGCTCAGGAATCGCCTTGGGGCGGGCAGCACGGAAAAGTTTGCTTCCATTTACTCGAAGCTCGCTTAAAACTTAACTAAGAGAAAGATTAAAAAGAGAAGGATCTGCCATGTGCTTGTCGCGGGTGTGCCGGTCGGGGACTTGGGGCTCTCCGGTCATGAAAGCACGGGGGCTCGTGTGGGAGCTAGGACTTGGATCAGCCGCATCCGGCATGGGCCCCCATTTTGTGGCGCGCGGCCTTTTTTTTGGTCTGCTTTTTTACCACCCTGTTAAAATCGCGAACCTGTTTTTTGCGTCGGCTGCGAGACGAAGCCCCCCTTTTTGCTCTGGGCATGGTAGATGGGTCGCTTTACAAAACAGGCCTGTGCTACATAAATAGTTTGGTTGGGGGGCGGGCTTTCTAAACATTTACATTCGGCAAAGATGATAAACATGGCCTATCTTTCTTTTCCCGTTTCGGGGTCAAAGTCGAGGGGTACCAGGCAGTTCTTGAGCAGGGAGGGATTGCCGACTTGGCGGTTCGTGGGGTTTATTGGCCTTGCCTCGCTCTCGTACCATTCTCTGAGGGCCTTGCCGTCAAAGCAGTACCCATTGTCGGTAACCAATACCTCTTTTTTTGGGTCAAGGGGTTCCATTGTTATGGGGCAGATGAATGCTTTTTCTTCGTCGTCGTAGTTGTTCATCTTGCACACGGCTTTTATGGTCTCCTCTCCGGGGCCACCCTCTACCACGGTCATATCTCCGGCCATAGCCCCTTCTAGCATTTTGAGAATCGGTTCATAATTCTCTGATCTGTTGAATTTAGCCGTGTTCTTTGTTTGTTCTAGGACATTTCTGCCCTTCTTGGTTTTTATGAAGGGGTCGGCACCATTTTCGAGGAGGAATCTGGAAACTTCAAGGCGGCCCTTACTTTGATCTCCGTTGGGGTACGCATATGGCGCGGCTTCGTGCAGGGCCGTGAAACCACCTGCTTCGCTTTGCCGGTTTACATCTGCACCGTACGCGACAAGAAGACGCACAATTTCCGGCCTGCCAAACTCTGCTGCTGTGGACAGGTGGGGCTTGCCCTCTTCGTCTGTGCCGTGAACGAGAAGATCTTCGGTTGGTATGTCGCTCTCTTTGTCCTGGTCCAGCATGTTTTTAATCCTCGTGGGATCATTATACATAGTATAATGCACCATCCAGAAATTCTTCTGCTTCCGCCGCTCAAACGGCCCCCGCCAATCGGCAGCAGCCATTTTCGTGTCTTTGGATACCGTGCCCTCTTCCTATATACGTTAAATCGTGGCGGCGCGTGTTGGGCCACGGCGGTATAATAGACGGGTGACCTGGAGATAAATAGTCGGAGCCGGAGCCGGCACGATGGCCAAGCGCTCGCCAAAGTCGAGCATGACATGCGGCCAGGTGCGCCGATCCACGCGCCCGGGAAAAAAAATCATGAAGCTTTACTGTGTCGGGGGAAAGAAGAAGCTCGTTCACGCGGGGGCCACGGGGTACAAGAACAATTACAGTGACGGCGCGCGGCGCAATTTCAAGGCGCGGCACCACTGCGAGTCTGCCCAGCCCGGCACGGCGCGCCACCTGGCGTGCACGCAGCTCTGGCGGAAGGGCGGCAGGAAGACGATGAAGGGCAAGGGCCGGGGCAAGGGAAAGTAGACGGTGGTGTATAAAGGGTGCGGTAGACAAAGACTACGATTAAAAACATGGCAAAAAGCATGAAGAAGAGCGGCGGGCGGGGAATGTACGGGGCGAGCATGAAGCGCAAGGGTAAATTTGGCGTCTCGAAAAAGAAGTCGGGGGGGCTCAAAGGCAAGCAGAGCAAGCTTGACATGAACAAGAATGGTCGCATAGACGGAGACGACTTCAAGATGCTCCGAAAGAAGAAGAAGAAGAATTAGGAGATTTAATGTTCTGATCTAAGCGAGCGTTGGGTTTTTGGTCTGAGACATTAAAAGTTTAAAGTCTTCGAGCTTGACCGTTTTGCGGCCTGCGTGTTTGGCGTTTTCCCTGAGTGCCTTGCAGATCTGCGAGAGCCGCTTTTCGAGCACATGGGCAAGGAGTTCGCTCGAGCGCTTGCTGATTCTCTGGACGGAGTGCAGCTCGTTGGCGTAGATGATGGCGCTTTCCGGAGACTCTTTGAGGGTTTCTGTTTGCTGTTTGAAGAGCCGGGTCACCCTGCTCGGGGTCATGGCCGTGCGCAAATCGGGATTTTTGTTGAGGTGGCGACATTTCCTGGCGAAGAGCGTCTCGCGCCTCCACTTGCGTGCCTTCTTGACCTGGCCGTCTTCGGCTGCGGGGGTGTTCTCGGTCGGGGCTGTAGAAGCAATGATCTTGGCTCGCATGGTGTCTTTTTAGTTTATTCCTGCTTCCGGTGGAAGCAGAGCCTTTATACATCGGTGAAAATTGAACACGACAAACACGAGGATAAAGGCCGCAGCCACCATGCACAGCGTCCCCTGCGCGCGGGTGAGCACGTCAGTATCGTAAACCTCTTTGGTGTCATGAGACAGGTTGTAAGTTGTGATGAGGACGGCCAGGGCGAAGGCTGCGATGGCCCTTTTTTTCAGGCTTCCTCCGACGGGAATGATCGAAGCCGATATGAGGATGGGGGGGATGTAATGAAGCGCAGCGTTTCCCAGCCAGAACGGGGCTTCTCCGTAGGCCTCATAAAGGTCCTCGAGTGTTTTTGGCGAGATGGCCACGACGATGCTGTAGGACACGGCGACGGTCCACGAGATGAGAATTCCGACGTCGACCAGGATCTGTCTCTTGCGTGGATTGTCAAGAACCGAAACGTAGGCAGAGTACTGCAGGAAGAGACCCCAGTTCGTGAAATATGTCCAGAAGGATTTGACTCCGTATGTGATGGAGACGAGAAGGATACATGCGACGAGGGACGCCGAGGCAAAAGCGAGATTTCTTCTCACGGCGTAGCGCATCTTTGTGTGTGGGTATGTGCGATTTACACGGATATAAACCTCGGCCCATCGGAAGCGCAAAGAACATAATGCTTCGCAAATGGACACGCACGGATAGAGTTGCTCTGGCCGAGCTCATAGAAGCCTATGAAGAGACGGGGCGCCTGGCACTGGACCCCATACCCTTCCCCCTCAACGACGAGGTCGAGCGGTTCAACCGCCAGGCAGGGTATGTCGACGGGGAGGGGCGGGGTTCTCGGGGCATTCGGGACCAGATCAAGCGGGCGCGCGACGGAGTGCCCGGAGGCGGGGTCTCGCGTTCTGTGCGCGATAACGTCAAGGGCTTCAAGACCCGCGAGGAGAAAGAGGCTTATGCGCAGGCGGCCGCTCTCTTCGAGGGGGATTCTGCGGCGCCCGGGGAACGCAAGCGGACCCGCGAAGAAGCGTTTGGTCCCGACAGCAACGACACCGACGAGGTCAAGGCCCTCAAGCGAGAGGTTATGGAACAGAGAAGGAAGCTAGCGCTGCTCCAACAGGAGAAGGAAAGCAGGGGCCTTGCCGTGTTCAAAAAGCTCAAGGATTCTCTGCGCCTATCGGCGTCTTCCCTGACATCGGACGAGTTGATGTGTTTGGCTTTGATGTTTTTCAACCGGCACGCGAGGTTTGCCGAACAGGGCATGTCTCTCTCCGTTCTGCGGGTCGAGGAGCTTCGGGGATTTATGCGTGACGGGGTGCCCGACATTGCGGGTGCGCTCTCTTTTCTGGGAGAATCGTTTCTGCAGAGGTGCAGAGAGGTTTTGGGATGGACAGGAACGGTGTTTGTTCAGTATCCCGTAGAGCATGTTCACAGTGCCGCCGAGCGGGTTTTGGGGCCGGCCGATTTGGCGGGCTTTCACGGCCAGCGGCGTCTCGTGTCGATTCTTCCGAGCGAGGGCGATCCTCCTGACAAGGCGATTGAGATAAGCATCGATGCTTCCCACATTTGCCTTGCCCACCGGATAGTGTCGATGGGGTTTGACATACTGAGAGGCGATCCCGACTATTCGGGTGAAGTTCGGGCGGCAGCCTTTGATTCCTCGCGGCTCAAGAGGAACGGCTGGACGACTATTATTCCTCAGAGCCTTTTGGTGTGCGAGACGTTGGCACCGCAGCCCCGGTCTGTATAAACCCTTCAGCGGCGCTTTTTCAACAAGCGGTGCGGTGCGAACACGATGGACATTCTCAATGCCGGCACGTTTGCAACAACGTTCATGCAGGGCATGCTTGGCGATGAGGCCATCCAGAAAATCAGAGACGTGTTTGCCAACCGGGGTCAGAATCTGGACCTAGGCCCCCTTGGTGCGAATTTGACAGAGAGGCAAAAGGAGATAATTGAGTCTATGAAAACTGCCTCTGCGGCTACCAGAATTGAGAATGCGGCCGTGAGCGGGGAGGGACCGGCTTCTCCGTCGCTTCAAGATCTGTATTCCCGCTTTGAAGAAGAGAGAAAATTGGGGGAGCAGCGCATGCGGGCCGACGACGTTTCCAACATTGATCCGGCTTTTCTCCTTGTTGAGAATTTTACGCGATACCTCCTCGACGACGTATTGCTGTCGCAGCTGGATGACAGCGACAAAAACACAATGTTTGCGCTTTTCGAGGACATGCACCTCAAAGACGCGTTTGGAGACGGCAGCGGGGGGCTTGTCTACAGGCACGGGTCGGGTTCGTCATTTTCCCCGGTGACTGACGCGCTTCTGATGAGAGACCGATCGAAAATGCCTTTTTCGTCTCCCGAGTCGATGCGTCTCTCCTACAATTTGTTCATGTCGACGAGGAAAACGGCCCAGATGTACATGCTGGCGACGTTTGTGCCCCAAAAGTATTTTCTGCGGCCCGAGGTCAAGATGGCTGCCTCGGCCCCGCTCGAGAACGGAGAATTCTACCGCATTTTTGAGCACATCATCATGACTATTGCCAAGGAAGAGCTTTTTGAGGCTGTTGTTCTTTTCAGAGGAGCTGCTTCTCGCCTTGAGCATTTCTGCAGGGTTTATCGGTCGAGGAGGGGGAAAGCTCTTGAGTTTCCAGCGCAAACAAAGACGAACCTCAAGGCAAGGCTGGCCCAGTTTATTCTGAGGCAGGTCCGCGACATGAAGAGGCGCCAATCGGCCAAACTTGCCGAAAAGATTGTCAAGGACTCAGATGCAAGCAGAAGCCAGAACTCTGTTGCGTCTTCTGCTGGCAGACTCTGGAGGGGTGGTAGCCTTAACCCATTCAACTATTTTTTTGCCAATATAGGCGCAGAGGGTGACACTACAAGCGGAGGTGTGTTTGACTCTCTTTCTGGACTTGGGACATTTGTGTCCAACAATGTGGGGAGCACGCTGCTCAGCGGGGCTGCGGCGGCAGCCATATTGCAGTTTATGAATGCAGGCAAAAAGTCGACTGCGGATACGCGGGTATTGGCCCTTCAGCTTTCGGCGGCGGGGGCGGATCTGAGCCTCAAGACAGGAA
>MDTB01012456.1_pt1 | contig 28210 bp, 29 predicted proteins | sample 811161 | NCBI WGS metagenome assembly MDTB01 (sample SAMN05326650, study PRJNA326480) | marine metagenome | isolation source: seawater | place: Mediterranean Sea | collected 2009
AACAAACGTTTTTACCCCTGTGCCCGCAGATTTCCCTATACCTGCTTAGCGCTGATTACCCCCAGGGAAGCCTCCCTCAGGAAGAAATGCTGGCGATACTCGATTCCCCTGCTTACTGGGCATTCTGCTGGGCAAGTGGCCAAGTATTGGCCACCTACATACTGGCACACCCCTATGAATTTAGAGGCAAGAGCGTTCTCGACTTTGGCTGTGGTTCAGGCGTCGTGGGTATCGCGGCCGCTTTGGCCGGCGCAACTAAGGTAATCGCTTGTGATAATGACCCGATGGCTATAGATGCAGCCAAGGCCAATGCCGAACTCAACAACGTGAGCGTGGACTATTTGTCAGACCTCGCGCGTCTCGACGGCAACCTCTATGGCAACATGGATATCATTATTGCCGCCGACGTACTCTACGATCGCGACAATTTACCGCTATTGGATGCGTTACCCAAAATTGGCAACGACGTCATCGTCGCCGACTCGCGCATTAAAGACATGGAGTTACGCGGTTACCACCTGATCGATACCAACGAGGCAACAACTATTCCAGACCTGGATGAGTACCAGGAATTCAATCAGGTAAAAATCTATCGGGCCGATCGCCAAAACGTTATCTAGAACGTTAGAAGTAATCGTCAAGATTCCTGGTGAACAGCAAAAGATTCACGTCGCCAATTGGCTTGACTTCATCCGGAACGAAACGTAATCCATCCAAAACCTCCAGGGCTTCATCGGCAGTTTCGGGAACCCAGATGAGCGCAACGTCAAAATCTCTGCGCTTTAGAACCGATAAGCCATGAACAAGCAGTTTTTTACCCAGACCGGCACCACGAAACTCAGGGTGCAGGTACCAGGCTACAACTTCCCCAGCCCCATCGACCTGCGCTTGAGACGCCGGTGCAACGCTCACTACCCCAAAAGGTTCGTCACCCTCCGCGAGATAAGAATAAACCCCTGACGCAGCAAACATGGCGGGCCAATCAAGGGCAAGCTCCGAGGTTAGATTAGACAGGTTATCTGTATCCGTAGCTTCCGCACGACGAATTCCGATATGCGCGCGCTTTGCCAGGTTTCTCATCGCTATTTTAGTCCCGGGATTAAAGGTCACAGTAGCGCAAAACTATCCTCGCTGCTATGCTTCGCCGCGAGATACGGTTAAGGAACATCGAGTAATGAACGAGGAATCGCAGGAAGAAAAACTCTCATCCATGAACTTCATGGATGAGAAGCTGTTCAAATCCCGCTCTATTTCAATTTTCGGACAGATCAACGAAAAAATCGCGCGCACTGTGACAGAACAATTGCTGGCCTTGTCAGCAGAAAATGATGACCCAATCACAATCTATGTCAGTTCACCTGGCGGACACGTTGAGTCTGGTGACGTCATTTACGACATGATTAAGTTCATCAAACCTGAAGTCCGGGTTGTCGGCACCGGTTGGGTTGCAAGCGCTGCAACCAACATTTACCTCGCGGCGAAAAAAGAAAATCGTTACTCGCTCCCTAATACCCGATATCTTGTCCACCAGCCGTCCGGCGGTTCCCAGGGGGTTGCGACGGATATCAAGATCCAGGCGGAGCAGATCGTCAAGACCAAGGCGCGTATCAATAAAATCATCGCTGAGGAAACTAGTCGTCCTATCGAGCAGGTAGAGCAGGATACTGATCGCGACTATTGGATGTCTGTGGAAGAGGCTATCGAATACGGTATCGTCAGCAAAGTCGTGAGTTCTGTCAGCGAACTCGACTAAATGCCAGAATGGCACCTAGCAACAGCTTATGAAGCTATCGCAGATACCATAGGCGATAGCCCCGCCCTTATTTGCGACAATGTTATTCGCACATGGACAGAATACGACAACCGTGCAGCACGTCTAGCCGCGGTACTTACAGAGCATGGGCTGGGCCCAGGTAGCAAAGCAGGCATTTACCTGCACAACAGCAACGAATACCAGGAAGCACATCACGGAATCAACAAGATTCGCGGTTGTCCTATCAACGTTAACTACCGCTACACAGAAGAAGAACTGGTTTACCTGCTGGACAACGCCGATGCCGAAGTGATCGTCTTCGCCGCGACCTACGCCGATCGCGTCGAGGCCATTCGAGGACACCTGCCTGATCTAAAGTGTCTCATCCAAGTCTCCGATGGCACCAATAAACCGCTCATTCCAGGCGCCCTTGATTTTGAAGCCGTAATCGCCACCGCAACACCAATGCCTCGTATCGAGCGGCATCAGGATGACCTGTATATGCTCTATACCGGTGGCACCACCGGCATGCCGAAAGGCGTCATGTATGAAAATGGCATGCACTGCTTTGGCATCTCCTCTTTCTCAGAACTGTTAGGACACGACGTTCCGGAAACAATTGAAGATCTTCCTGGCAATGTCCTTGCCGGGATTGAACGCCAGGGGCAGACCAAAGGACTGGTCTGCGGTCCATTGATGCACGGAACCGGCATGTGGATCGGGTCGATCGCTACCCACCTGTGTGGCGGTGCGGTCATTACCATGAAACGGCTCGGCCTTGACGCTCATCATCTGTGGGACGAAGTCCAGAACCACCAGGCAGCATTTCTGACAATCGTTGGCGATGTTTTTGCAAGACCAATGCTGGATGCGCTGAACGAGGCCAAGGAAACCGGCAGTCCCTATGATATTTCCAGCGTGCGATTAATCATCTCGTCGGGTGTGATGTGGTCACAGGAGGTTAAAGAAGGTTTGCTGGACCACCACGACATGGTGCTGGTGGATGCCATAGGGTCTACCGAGGGGGGAATGGGCCAATCTATTTCCACCCGGGACAGCCGCGCCAGCACGGCGAAGTTCGATCGCAACGAGAAGGTAAAGGTTTTTAACGAAGATGACGAGGAAGTTAAGCCGGGGTCAGGCGAGATGGGGATGGTCGCCACGCAGAGCGCGATGATCGGCTACTACAAGGATCCTGAAAAAACCGCCAAGACAGCGCGGGTGATCAACGGCGAACGCTATGTTTTTCCCGGTGATTTTGCGACCGTGGAAGCAGACGGCACCCTCACTCTGCTCGGGCGCGGCTCAATGTGTATTAACACTGGTGGCGAAAAGGTTTTTCCCGAGGAAGTGGAAGAAGTCATCAAACTACACGACGGCGTAATAGATAGTCTGGTCGTTGGTGTGCCGGACCAACGTTTCGGCGAACGGGTGGTTGGTGTGGTTTCGACATCTGAATCGATCGATGAAGTGAAATTGCTCGAGCATTGCCGAGAGCATCTGGCCGGCTACAAATTACCCAAGAACGTCTTGTTTGTAGATGAGGTACAACGTTCACCTAACGGTAAGGCAAATTACACCTGGGCCAAGGCGACAGCACGTGACATGCTGGGAATTGACGCTTAAGTCTGACGGTCGAACGTGACGCCATGGGGACGCCAGGTTTCTGCGTCACCTCGATAGCCGGGTACCAAAGCCTCTAGCCAATCTGGAGTGACCTTAATTAGCAGATAATCATCAGGAAAGTTTGGGTAGAAGCGCTCACTGTCGACTTCACGACGCATCCGCGTTTTGGTCTCCACGTCATCCACCAGTTCTGCCGTACCCATTAAGGTGACGTAGCTCGCACTTTCACGATGCCAGTAGTAAAGGGTCACCTTATTGTTACGCCGAATCTGTTCCACCTTTCGAGTGACCGGACGCGTCGCGATCCACACCACAAATTCTTCGTCCTGCACAAAAGGATCAACCGCCCGAGCACGTGGCTGCCCTTCGCTATCGACTGTGATAAGCGCGCAATATTGTGCGTTCGTCATCGTCTCTCGAGCGAGCTCCAGCACCTTGTTATCATCTTCAGATGCTTTCGAGAATGGGGCAATAAATAGTATTATAATCAGCAATTTATAACACATAGTTAATCTACTTTTTCTATCGTCGACTCACCTTCAGGCAGACGGTTGCGCAGCCAGATTTCAATCACCTCATATACATCGACGCGAGCTGAGTCAGCCACCAAAACATCGGCATGACCATAGCCCTCAAGGAGGTGTAAGGTTACATCCCGAGATCCACTACGTGTTGCCGAGTAGATACCGCTAAGCACAAACTCAGACCCCATGTTTCCAGACCCGAAATAGATGATGGGCAGACTCATCTGGCCAAAGTGATCATCCAGATCGGTTGCCGGATCGTCCGCATGAGATGCGATCGATCGGCCTTCAATATTCTGGATGGAAGGAAAATACCAGTCGTAATCTACCATCTGCCTAGCCAGCACCCGGATAGGTGACAGACGCTGTTCTGTGTTCGCAAGCGCGCCGGGGCCCCATGCGCGATGTAAAACACTCGCCAGTTCTTCACCGACAGTTTCATATCTATCACTACTTGCCGGCCCATGCTGATCTTCAATCACACCAGACATCAGCGCTGCTCTGGCAGCGTACCCGCGACGGGATAGAACACTCGCGTAATCACCTCTTTCATCAAACTGCATGAGCGCTGACGCGAGGTCAAATCCCCTGGGTTTTGCCTGTTTAAAACTGCCGTCCAGCGCAATCAGCCCTGCAAAGTCGACTTTGCCCGCAAGCGCATACGCATAAGAAACACCACGACTAAACCCACCGACAAATAGCGGATGATCAGGCAAAAGCGATCTGACCTCCTGCACCAATAAAGCCGCATCATCAACAAACGCAGCGGCCGTCCACTCCTTCATAAAGTCGATTTCATCTACCTCGTGACTAACGAAGTGGGTTCGATAGTCCATGGCAAAAACCTCGACCCCGCGATTAGCGAGATACAACCAGAGGTTATGCCGTTCATTCAGAATCGCGAGTTCACCGTTCATGTTGGTACCAGGCAAGAAAAACAAGGCTGCCACCGTCTCAACATCCCTATTTCGATATCGGTGCACGGCCACAACATCAAACTCGCCGCCCGGTGCCACGGGTTGGCGCCAGACCGTTTCAGTTAAGGGAGCAAGCGGCAGAACAGGCGTTTCTTCCTGCACTACTTCCCACGCGAACGCGATGCTGGGAAAAAGTAATATCCAGGGTATTAGTCGCAACATCTATTCACCACTATGTGTTCACTCACTTTGGAAACTCGTTGATGCTACCAGCATGGCTGCTTCCTGTGTATATTGCCATGTTTAGGCGCCCGCGGCGTTTCTGAATAATAAAAGGATCAAAGATGCCAGTGCGAGCGATCGACTCATTGATCAACTCCAACTTTCTCGATGCAGACCAGACTGGTGGGACCAGCTATCTATTTAAGGGCCTGAAAGACCGACGCAAGATCGACGACGTCGATGAACTTCTAGGGCAACTAGACGAGGTTGATATCGGTGCCTGTGTGATCTCTATCATGGAAGAAAAATACGCAGACTGGGTGGGTAAAGCTAACGCCAAATATCCAAAGAAAGTATTGCCAGCGATGATTGTCGACCCGCGCAAAGGGATGGATGAGATCAGAAAGGTAGTGCACTACTATGAAACCTACGGGGTGCGCTGTCTTCGTATCCCCCCGTTTCGCTACACCCTGCCCCCAACCGACCGAATCTACTGGCCCTTCTACGTGAAAGCCTGTGAACTCGATATCGCGGTGAGCATGAACGCCGGCATGCCCGGACCAAGAAATCCCGGGTGGGTACAAAATCCAATCTACCACGATGAAGTAGCGTTTCATTTTCCAGAACTTCGTCTTATTATGACTCACTGCGGCCAGCCCTGGACTGACGAAGCGATCTCCACCATGGCTCACTGGGACAATGTCTATATGAGTTGTTGTGCCGTTGCACCCAAATACTGGCCCGAACCATTCGTTCAGTTCATTAATACGCGCGGCAAAGAAAAAATGATGTTTGGCACTGAATATCCAACCATCGCCTGGGACCGGGGACGCGAAGAAGTTGAAGCGCTAAACCTGAGGGAAAATGTGCGACCGCTTTTCTACAGCGAAAACGCTATGCGTGCCTATAAATGGGAAGCGGATCTTAGTTAAAGAGTTGTAATCATGACCGACGCGCTGCGACAGCATCTGGAAAACAACAATAGCATTGCCAATCTGGAAATACTGACACCTGACCAGGTCAGTGATGCTGTACGATTATTCTACAGAGACGGTTTCGTCATGGTGCGTGATGTCCTGACTCCGGAACAAGTTTCATTTTTACGTGCAGGCTGTGAACGGGAAGCGACAGAAATTCTATCCATTGGCCGACAGCAATATCCCAGCATGATGAACCGATATTCCTGGGGTGGTGCAAGCATTACTAATTCGCTACTACATCTGTAAGAGTGGGTGATGCTGGCGGATCTGCCGACTCTAACTCCAATCATCACTGCGATCTGGGACTCATCGGACTATCACCTGCGTCGATGTGCAGGAGAATTCTGCATTCCGGGAGCGGGCTACCAACCCCTACATGCAGATATCAACGATGGTTTCGCACAATACAAAGACCCGCGCGGGCTTGTCGAACTGCGTGATCTGCCCTGCCCTATGGTGGTCTGCAATTTCCTGGCCCAGGACTTCACCAGAGTGAACGGTCCGACTCGGGTCATCCCAGGCACCCATCATTCCAAGGCCACGATTCCATCACTAGAAGATGAAACGGAGGAAATGCGGCTGTCTACCTTGTCCCCAGCGCCTGCCGGTACCGTGATGATTCGAGACCCCCGCACCTGGCATGGGGGTACGCCGCATCTCAGCGATGAGATGCGGGCAATTCCCAACGCCATATTTCTGGCACCATGGATATACGAGCGCCAGTTGCCATCAATGCCACGGGAAATGTTCGATCTGCTGTCGGAGCATGGACAACGACTGTGTGAATTTGTTGTCAGTGACGCGCCTATTAGAGCAGGCTATCAGCTCCGAATGCACAAAAAGTCACTCTAGCTGAACCGTGAATAAGCCGACACTCAGTCTCGACTCGAGTTTGGGAGCTAACGACCCTTAGCGGGCTTCGGGTACTGATACGTATTTCTTTGATTGATACAGATCATTCCCAATTTAAAGACGATTCGGTAGCGTTAAAAGTCTATGTATGTATATCGGGTTCAACGCTTGCCATGATCGCAGTCTATTTGTATTTACGAAAACTATACTACTGTAAAAGAGACCATTGTTAGCAAACACTCTCATGAAGATACTTTTTCTATCAAGGGAAAATACTCTCTATAATTCCTATCCTCATAACATCGATAAGAACGGTCTGGTTCGCGACCTGATGGACCGTAACGAATTACTAAAGGAAGAACCATGAGCGATCTGTCTGGAAAATCGGCACTGATCACCTGTGCCGGTAGTGGCATCAGGCGAGAGTCAGCTATCAGGATGGCGCTGCCATCATGTGCGCCGACCTGGACAGCGTCGCCGCCGACAATACGGCTAACATCATCAATCAGCAGGGGGGAAAAGCAGAAGCGCTTACCCTCGATGTTGCCAACGAGGATGCTGTGAAGTCTGCCATACAGGATACCGCGACAGCATTTGGAAGCCTGGATGTGATATTCAACAATGCAGGTATTGGCGGCGGTAATGACTGGCACAAGACCATCTCTGTCAACCTATCCGGTGTCTATTACGGGTTGCACCACGGCGCCGTCTACATGGCGGAAAATGGCGGTGGAGCGATCATCAACACCTCTTCGTTAGCCGGGCTCGTTGGTGTTGCTGGACCACCTGGGGTACGGCCTGTGGCGGAAATCGGCCCCGGCCCAGGGGCCTATGTGGCCGCGAAACATGGTGTGGTAGGCCTAACCCGCCAGTACGCCATCATGTTTGGCGCACACGGCGTGCGCGTTAACGCAATTGCGCCGGTTATATCGAAACAGCGATGACGCCAGCTTTATCACCGGCGTGACGCTGCCCGCAGATGGCGGGTACACCGCCCGTTAGGCAGGAAATACCCGATGAAGAATTTCTACCTAACCTGGAAGCAGCGCTCAACAAGGATCGCTGGGTGCTTGATGGCAATTACACGCGGACAGTCGATATCAAGTGGAAGGATGTAGATACGGTAATTTGGGTTGACTTATCTTTCCTGCAAACCGTATGGCAAGTCACGAAACGTGCTTTCAAACGAGCACTGACGAAACAGGAACTATGGGAAGACACTGGTAATGTCGAGACCTTCGGCAGGATGTTTTCAAGAGATTCCATTATTCTGTGGTCGATAAAGACGCACAGTAAAACCAGACGTAAGTATGAAGCTGCGATGATCAATGAAGACTATGTGCACATTAACTTCATACGACTAGGATCACGACGGGAATGCCACGATTTTTTACGCAACGTGAGGAAGCCTGTTGACAGCTGACTCTTCCTGATTAAGATTGCGACCCAGCGTGCAAATCCCTTGCATCCAACAGGAGCAACGTCATTATGTGGATCATAGACCTATAACATTCGTTATAACCACGACGCCTTTGTGATCTCCCAGAGCGCTCACATCGGATTGCTTTGTCACAACTGAAACATCAAAACCACCAGCGCTATCTGTAGTTGCGGGCTATAGTTACTATCGGTAGTTACTGTTTGTAGTTACTATTCCAGCTGCTGTGTTTTCGGTCATCTGTTTCTGCCTATGTAACTTCACGTTGGACCATCACGGGGCGTCTTTTTTCTCACCGTTTTATATTTTGGCACAGGCGTGCTTTGCGCTCGTCTTGCCTGATGGAGGCCACATGAAACGCCCAAAGAACAAAGGCAAAAAACCCAACAGGGTCAAAGAAATTTTCGACAGAATGAATGAGCAAAAAACGTCATCCCAGTCACTCCCCGGAAAGGGTAAGCACTCTTCAGGCGGCAAAGGTACCGGCAAAGGGTATTCACCCAAACCCAGGAGCGCGAAAACGCAAAACTGGCATCGACCAGGCAACAAAAAGCATTAGCCAGTTGGGAATTTAGTCGCCCAGCGCACCCAGGATCGCCGCGATGCTGGCCCCGCGAATATCCTGCTTAACCTTTGCGAACGCTTCACCATCAAGCAGCGCGAGTTCGGCAGCTTTTTCCGCAGCCCTCTCCATAAGCTGCTCCGGCGCAACCACTTCATCAAGAAAACCAGGCGCGATTGCATCATCAGGTCGATACATCGTTGAACTGATGGCCGCATTTGTCACGAAACGTTTATCTATGCGCGCATCTACTAACATCAACGCGAAAGGTGGCAATGACATACCGATGGCAACTTCGTTAAGACCAATCGTGAACTCCCCACTGATGCCGATACGATAATCCCCGGCCAACAGCAAAAATCCGCCCAGGGCAACACAAGACCCGGTAGCCGCTATCACCGTAGGCTTGGGAAATCCAAAGATGCGCATGGCTAATCGCGTCCCGCCCAAAGACTGCACTTTCTTCCGTTCCAGATCATCAGAACGTATGACCTTCAAATCGAACCCGCCACAAAACAAACCTGGTCGGCCCGCAATGATGACAACCTTGGCTTCTTTTTCCGCCTGATCCAAGGCGGCATTTACATCCGCGATCATTTCAGGATTCATCGCGTTGCCCTTGCCATCATCCATCGTGATTGTGGCTATAACTCCCTGTTGTTCGTAAGTTACGTTAGACATGAGTCCCCTTCTTAAGTGTTGTATTGATACATGCCATGTTCCCGTAAAACAGCCAACAATTCCAACCCGCTCTCCGATTGACTGGTGTTTTGCAACTATGGTTTATTCCCACAACGATTACTTGCTTAAGACGCCATGCAACTCACCACTGACGAAATAGAATCAGGCAAGCTCAATGAAAATAATCTTGAGCAGGCTACACAAACCCTTTGCAACGAGGGTTTTGTTGTACTTGATAAAGTGCTTGAACAATCCTGGGTACAGAAAGTAAAGGCAGCAGTTAGCGAAGAACTAAAAGCCAAGTATGAAGGTGCGGAAGAAGATCTCGCTCGAACACGCCATCACGGAGGTGTTGAATCTCCACTCAAAACACCATTTATGGACCCTCTGATTATCGAGAATCCACTGGTATTTCAGATTCTTAAGCAGGTCCTTGGCGATCGATTCTTTGGTTGCCTGCCCTATGGCTGCAACACCGTATTCCCCGGAAGCGAAAATCAAAACGTACACAGGGATTGCGGTCACATATTCCCGGAAGTAAAGGACCCCATGCCGCCACTCATGGTGGTGGTGAACATCTCGCTCGATGAGTTCACAGCAGAGAATGGTGCAACAGAAGTTTGGCCTGGGTCTCACTTGCTGGTTGATGGCAGCACGGATGAAACTGCCAGACTGAGAATTCCACCTGCACGCTATTCCGACCTTAGCTCAGAGCAAACCCTAATGTCAGCGGGATCAATCGTATTGCGCGATATGAGGACATGGCACCGCGGCATGCCGAACACATCGGATCAACCAAGAACGATGCTCTCTGTCGTTTACTATCGACAATACTTCCTGCCCGACAACTTTATGGTTTCCTTGAATGAAGACGAGTTAAGTCAGTTTTCGGATCAAGCAAAGCTGGTCTTTCGACTCAGGCAGACTAAAAGCTAAACATCGTCATTATGGAGACCTTTGCGAATCTCCAATAATTCATGGCGCCTGTTCCCTCGTTCCCAGATAAGAAACCTCTCATATTCGTCTTCTGGCAGACTTTCTATACAGTCGTTTCGAACTCCGCCATTTTTCATGCAAACATCAATCAGTTGGACCCAACTGGGAGTCCCCACCTTATAGGGGCCTTCTGGCGTCATAATGACTGGCGGCGTTTCCGGTTTGTCCTTCAGTGAAAAATCAGACTTAAACCAGGGGTGACACCCGGAAAGTAACAGCGGTAACAGAAACAAGATCATGTGCGACATTCTTATAATGACCTGCGACAAACCGACTATCTTACGCGTACTACTCGAGCCGGGTATAGACGGCTTACATGCCGCCGTCTGACCAGGAGTATTCAGCACTCGTCTGTTTTCTCCACCAGCATCTGTAACCACAATGTAGCCAGATTGATGCACCAGTGTGGTTGCGCCCGTTGCTTCGTCGACGAAGCCTTCAAGCTCACTGTCTCGCAAGGCGACGTTCATGCGCGAAGTCGATATAGCACTGTGATTAGACGCTGAAGCCAAGGTGCCGATAGCGCTGCTTTTGAATCGAAAAGCGCCCGCCCGAATCATGATCTCAAGTTCGGGGGTATTAGCATCTGCAGGAACAGTAAAGCCTTTGAGTGCTGCTTCCGTATTCTTTCCCAATACGAAGCGGGTACCGTCAGTTAGTTCGATACCAAGATACCCTAACACCCGCGCTGATGATATCGCCTTGATAGAGGTTCTCTCCTGCGGCAAGCCCCTGCACATTACCGGACCGGTCAACGCTACTCGCGCCGATTTTGATACTCACCTCTCCTACCTTGTCCTGTGCAAATGCGCAGCCAAACAGGAGTTGGAGCGTGAAGAGAAATTTGAATAAGTTCCGCATAGCAAAACTTTATCGCCGTACGATAATTAATGACGTGATTCACGTCACAGTTGTGCTGGCAATGTCGTAAGCCGCCAATAACCGCTTACCAGCGGCCCAATTCCCCGGCTAATCGGGTGGGATCAGGCGCTGGCCACCTGTTCGACCGGAATCCTGGTCACCTCTGGCAACTTGTTTCTTGGCTCTGGATCATCAGCGCGCTGTTCAAGGAAAGGCAAGACATCCACCGCAGGTACCGGTTTGCTGTAGTAGTACCCCTGAATATAGTCACAGCCGCTTTCTCTTAACAGTTGTACCTGACTCTCATCCTCCACACCTTCAGCTAACACCTTAAGATTCAGGTTCTGACCCATGAAGCTGCACTAATGAACTCGGGCTGGATTCTCGTGATTGATATTCTTGAAGGAAAAAAGAACGCCGAAGCTGAACTTGAGCAGCTAAAAGAACGCCTCACTGCCCTTGGCGACGATGGCAAATTTTACGCCGGTCAATATGTCGACGCCCTCAAGGTGTTCGGTCGATAGGTTTTACATTTCGTCCGCTTTTCCTCTGAACCACACCGCGCCATAGAGCAGCAGACCACTGACGATGAGCGTTATAAGAAAATCTACGCTGGCTATTCGAGCGCCAATATCGACCACACTGCCGGTAAGATCCATCTTCCCAATCTGGGGGACCACGTGATGTCCGATCCACGTTGAGATCGCGGCTTCGCCGAACATGGTTTCTACGGTAACTACGGCAAGCGGCACACCAAACACCCATATAAAAGGGACACTTCTTGCGAAAGAAGACACAAAGACAAGCCAGCAGTAAAGAGGCAGTTGCCAGAGCAAAACAATCACATAGTAAATCCAGATATCAGCCCATTGATCAAATACAACGACCGAGGGCTCCCACAAGGTGCGCCAGACTGATGCGTCATAGCCAAGTGCCGCAACGGACGCGGCCAAGAGAAACAAAAACTGAGTGCACACAATAAACAGGAAGTACACCACAGGCACACAAACAATCCCTGTGAATAGTTTGATACCTACGGTTTGCAAATCGGACACCGGCAATGACTTCCAGAACAAAATACTGCGATCCTTTCGATCTCGATATAGTGAATCCAATAGGTAAAAGAACACGACGAATATCAGCATCAGGCCAAATTCCGCCGCGATAAAAAGGTAAGCTGTACCCATCACGTCTCGCCGATCCTCCAGGGACATATCGCGGAACAAATCCACCCCGTACTGCAGGAACTGCACATCAGGCCTACTCGATTCCCCTGGATGATTGACCGATACGTTAGCTTTACCCATCGAAAAAATCGCGAGCATAGCAAGCACCACCAAGCCAACAATCACGTATGGATAGAAGGTATTCCTGTGCTCCCAGAATTCACGCCTAATTAAAGTCGGGATCATCAATCTACTCCTTACTCAGCAGCGCAACGAAGAGGTCTGTAACACTTGGCGTGCTGATCTCGCCAAGCGGCTCCAGCCTTGCTCGTTCGGTGTTCGAAAATATCAGACACTTTTTACCGATAACGTCCCGACTGTGAATGGGACTCAAACCCATTGCCTGGTCCAGATGTTCAGGATTAACTAACAGTTCTGTATAGGTTTCCGACAGAGTGTCCATCGCACTATCCAGCACGATCTCTCCCTGATCTATAAACAAAAGATGCGTTAGCAGACTTTCAATTTCCTCAACCTGATGGGTACTGACAATAATGCTGGTGTTCTTATCAAAGTAATCATTGAGCAATCGCTCATAGAACGTCTTTCGGTAAAGGATATCCAGCCCAAGGGTCGGCTCATCCAGCACCAGCAGGTCCACATCGATGGACATTACCAGTGCCAGGTGCAACTGCGTCACCATCCCTTTTGATAGCTGCTTAATACGTCGGCGAGGCGATATGTCGGTTTCTTTTAGTAGCGCGACTGCTTTGTCGCGATCGAATCGTTCATGTACGCCTTCGACATACTTAATGGCATCAGAAACCTTTAACCACCTAGGCAGCACGCCCACATCCGCGATAAAACACACCCGCTTCATGATCTGATGTCGACCATGTCGAGGGTCTTGCCCAAGTACCGACAAGCCGCCTTCAAAATCGGTGAGGCCCAGGATCGCTTTCAGCGTCGTGGTCTTGCCTGCACCGTTGGGACCGATCAGTCCGACAATAGAGCCTGGTTCAATGTCGAAACTGACATTGTCCATGGCCCTCGTTTCTCCAAAGCGCTTGTTTAGATTCCTGGTAGAAACAACGCTCATTTCGGCACCTCCTTAAGTAAGTCATCCACGTGCAAGCCAAGGCGCCTTATCTTTTCGACGGATTTTGGCCACTCCTCCTGCAGGAATTTTTACGCTCGATCTCTGCGAGATTGGCGCTCGCACCTTCACAAACAAACATCCCGAGACCCCTTCGTTTTTCTACCAGACCTTCGTCTACGAGCATCTGAAAAGATTTGGATATGGTGATGTGATTGATGCGCTGCTCAGCAGCTATCTGCCTGACCGACGGTAAAGCGTCGCCATCTTCAAACACCCCTTCCAGAATGAGCTCCACAAAGCGGTCATAAAGCTGACGATAAATCGGATACTTGTCGTTCCAGCGAATATCCATACGAACGGAGGGCTTCTTGTGATCTAGTGTTATATATACCTATAACACTAGACACAATAAGGTCAAGCGCAAGGACGTCAACACAATGACGTCAAGCATTGAACAACTGACGTTTTAGATATGCGCTACCGGTTAGGTGTAATCAGGTACTTCTCACCCGTCGCCTGCTTGCTATAAACAGATACCGCCTCTACCGTCAGCGCGCCCTGCAGTGATGCTTCCTGCGTATACTGACTGGCGAACGTTGTCTTAATCTCCATCGCTACCCTCTCGCGCAGCTTCTGGGCAGCTTCGGGTCCAACCTTCTGAAGGAAATTGGGCATTAACCATCCTCCCATGCCCCACGACATCCCGAAGGAGCGATCAAAGGTAGTTGGAGATCTATCCAGACTTCCGTAGATATAAACCTGCTTATGGACAGTCGAGCCATAGCGTCCAGCAGTTGCGGAGTCTCTAACTGCGGCAGCCTCCATTGCGGTCAGAATCTGCCCACCCATGTTGCCCCCACCTATCGCATCAAAGCCAATCGTAGCGCCGGTCGCGGCAATAGCGTCTGTCAACTGCGCCATAAAGTCATCGTCCAATGAATTGCAGACGTATTTGGCGCCGAGACCCGCCAATAGCTCAGCATGTTCCGATTTGCGCACGATATTGACAAGATCAACGCCTTCGTTGATGCAAAGCTTCTGCAGCATCTGTCCAAGATTCGATGCCGCCGCCGTATGTACAATTGCACTATGTCCTTCCATGCGCATGGTCTCTACCATGCCAAGAACAGTCAGAGGATTAACGAAACAGGATGCACCCTCTTTCGGCGTTGTACCCTCCGGCATCACCAGGCACTGCCCTGCCTGTAAAGTCCTATACTTTGCGTACATAGCACCGCCCAGTATTGCAACGGTCTTGCCAATCAGTGCCTGTGCCTCCTCGGACGACCCAGCGCTCACCACGACACCAGCACCCTCATTACCGCAGGCTAGCGCCTTGCCAACCCTTGGCGCCACATACGGATGCATGGCTTCTGGTATCTTTGCCCTGATAATCGGACTATCCGACGCCCCTACTGCTTCTGCCGTCGTCATATCTGCGAAAGCAAAGAGCATCCCCATATCTGATGGATTGATTGGTGATGCGTGCATTTCGACGACGACTTCGTCATCGCCCGGCTCGGGCACTTCCGCGGTTTCGAGCAGAAGTTCTAAATAGCCGTCTTCGGTAACCAGTGATTTCAGTTGTAGATTTTCCATGTGTGCCCTGTTGGTATTCGCTAATGTTGCGCGCAAGATACTATTGATCCGCTGTAGGGTCCATCGCTGCTGACTTCCTGTCGACTTCCTCAGTGCGCCACCACAGGTTGGGGAAACCATGCCAGTTCATATTTTCGGCGCCAAGCGGGGGATGCATGATGGTGTCCCAATGCGTTACGTGGCGTCCAACCGGATGCCCATCAGGAATAACGTAGTAACTGTGCAGTAGCACACGATCCAGAGCGCGGCCCACGGTGTTCATCTCTGTCTCAGTGTCCACACGGGCAATTTTCTCCACCAGAAAATCAATCGCGGGGTTCTTGATACCCGGGTAATTGGGCATATTCGGCGAATCCGCATACTGAGAGGTAAAGTTCCCTCTTAGACCAGCGGCGACCGGTAACTTCCATGTGTAGATTTTGCGTATGGTCGCATCATAGTCGTAGGTACGAAGGCGATTGGTCATGAGTGTAGGTTCCACCCTGCGCAGCACCCCATCAATACCGAGTCGACGCAGATTCTCGACGAAAGGAACCAGCATCCGCTCGTGGTCGCGCGAGCTGACCACAAAATCAAATTCCATGGGTTCACCGGTTTCCGCGTTGACGCGTTCAAAATCTCTGATCACCCAACCGGCCTGTTCGAGCAGTTCGTGCGCTCTCTGCAGCGCATCTCGATTCCGACCAAAACCCACGCTCGCGGGCAGCGCCACGGGGTCAGTGAATACCCGTTCAGGAATTTGATCGCGAAACGGTTCCAATAGCGCCACCTCCTCGGCAGAGGGCAATCCCTCCGCGCGCAAATCTGAGCAGATGAAATAGCTGTTATTGCGGTCCATGCCACTGTGCCAGAAAACACGATTGGCCCATTCAAAGTTATAAGCAAGCGCCAGCGCTTCTCGAACAACGATGTCATCCAGGGGCGGCCTGCGGGTATTCAAGACAACACCAAAATGCATGCCATAAGCGAACCCCATGGTGTAGGTCTCTTTCTTGAAGCGACCCTCATGGTATCCCTGGAAATCATACGCCGTGGCGAAATCCTTTTCGTTCTCTTCAAACCACCAATCGATTTCTCCAGCGTGTAATGCCTGCAGCATCACTTTCTTGTCAAAAAAGTAGGTAAGTTCTATGTGATCAAAATTGAAGTGGCCCACCGCAAGATCGAGATCCCTGGCCCAGTAATCCTTGACTCGCTCAAACACTATCTTATATCCGGCCTGAATCGACTCAATTCGATAGGGACCATTGGTCAGCGGGATCTCCATGGTCGTTTCATCAAATGCCCTGTTCTCCCAATAGTGTTTGGGTTGCGGCGCGAAGGCCGCGGTGTTGATGACAACCTGGGGATTCTTTTCTGCCGAATCACTAAAATGAAACTTGAATGACCACTCGTCAATCTGTTCGATGCTTTCTATATCCCTGTACAGTTGCCTCCACCTGATCGAACCGTCGCGCATAATCGCGTTGTAGGTCCATACCACATCTTCTATCGTTATTGGGCGACCATCATGCCAATAGGCGTTCTCACGTAGCTTGTACTTTACCCAGCTGTAGTCATCGGCAACCTCAATACTCTCTGCGAGCCAGCAGTAGTACGTGGATAGTTCGTCTTCTGATTTGCGCATCAACGGGTCATGGATGAGCGAGCCCAAACCCCATCTGGGGTCAATCCACACGGTAAAGTTCCCCTTGTCCGCATAGGCATTCAGGTTGGTAAAGGTACCAATCCCGCTCATGTTCAAGCGCCCCCCCTTGGGCGCATCAGGGTTCACATAACCCAGATGAGGCACGTCCGCGGGATACTTCAGGTCACCAAAGTAGGAGTAACCGTGGCTTGGTTCACGTGACCATAGAGAGGGCGTAACAAGCACGAGCGTGCAAAACAGAACGAGCACGCCGTGAACAGCGCCGCGAGGTCGACGGGGGTCGTGCAGGCCGACCCCCTTCCTGCGAAAGGGGCGAAAGGTCATCGAAATACTTAAGCCTACTTAACTTGTAAGCTCTTGACCTTGTACATGGCGCCACCACCAGGGCCGCCCTTAGCTACGGTGCGCTGCCAAAACCCGGGCGTGACGCAATCTTCAGGTAAGAGTCCAGACCACTTGTCCTCTGGCCTGCCCCAGGTTCTAATCATGCCCGCTTCCCATTCGGCAACATAACCGCCTCGGCCCTTATTGGGTCCCGTGCCCTGACGAAGCAACGTCATATGCGGTGTCGTTCCCGTCGCCATGTGGAAGGAAACCGTGTTGCCGCCTTCAGTGCCTTGTTCCTTCAGTTGGGCAATGGTCGCATCGTCGACACCACCCGGCGTGAAGTCGAGCGTGAGGCTTGGTTTGCCTTCGTAAATAACCTCGGAATGTTCCTTGGTTACCGTCATCTCATCGGCGACGTATTTAGGCCATCCCCAGGCGTTGCCTTCAAGGGCTGTATAAAAATTCGGTACTGGAATATTGATCGTCAACCAGGACTCGATGCCATCGGGGCACAGCGCCTTGATCATGATGCGGCCTTCCATGAAGTTTACCGGTTCCTTGTTCATGTCCCAGTAAGACACCATGACCTGTGGTTTCTCCGGCATGCGTAACGGCGGATAGAGATACCCGCGATACAGATCCAGGTCCGCTGGCTCAATGATAGTGCTGTGGCCGAAGGTGCCTTCACCTGCCGCTGCTTTGGCTTCAAGTTCTTCTTGCATGAACTCTGGCGCCGGTGGGTTCGGCATGCCCATACTTTGAATTACGTCCTCGTCACTGTCGATCCAGTTGCGGACATTTTCGAGCAGTCGCCTGGCAAAAATCTCCCGATCCAGCTCTTCCTTAATTTCCCAGCGCTCTATCGGTTTACCGTCTGCGTGCTTTTCTCGCGGATATGTAACTAAAGTGCCCATCGTCTAACCCCCCTTATTGAGTTGGAATGTGCATTATTTGGATACGTGCCTCTGGGATTCTACACCCATATTGATGCCCGTACGCTTTAGTTAAATGGAATTTTGCTGGATTCCTTAAATTTGGCGATAGGCTCCGCTTCAGTCTGTGCGCCACCAGCCGGATTTTGAGCGCCTACTTCCGGAAACCGGGTACCTTGCCTCGCCAGCCTGCCCACCATGGAGATTCTGCCCTCACCTTCACCAAACGCGAGGCTCCGATGCAGTAATGATGAATAAAACACAACGAACTCACCCCTTTTTAGCGGCAGTTCGGTGACTCTGCCGGCAACGATTTCTGGCGTGTCACCAATGTGGCGCGGCAAATCTCTGTCAAAACCTTCTACCCGCTGTTGGGTTCCTTTCATATATTCAACTCCACCCGCTTCACGATCGATATCCGTCAGTGCGATCAAAATACTAAAGTGGTTATCGGTATTGTAGATATCAATCGGTGATTCACCGTCCTCAAAATGACGGTCGTGATGCCAGGATATTTGTGGGCAGCCCTCGCCTTTCGCGAAAAAGTTACTGCGCCACAAGAAAAGATCCGTACCAAAGTTTTCGGCAACGACGGCTTGCAGTTTCTTATCGAAAAACAGGTCTTTGATGACGGGAACGTCCAGGTGCCTGTCCATAAGGGCTCGTGCACCTGTGTTTAATTTGGAGACGACCTTGCAGGCCTCATCCAGAGTGGATTGATCTGCGAGTTGATAGGTATCGCTTAACCCTTCATCTTGTAGGCGCGGATCCATAAATCACTCTTCTGAATTCGCGCGAATATAGCATTGCTCTTCTAGTTGGTACTTGTCCGGAAACTCAACATCGTGCCTCTAGTTTCTTTACAAGCAATTGTTTTCTTAACAATTTCCTTTGGAATGTCGCTTCTCCTTGCGCAAAATCAGGCATTTATGGACAGAAACTAGTTAATCGGCAGGATCCCGGTTTGCCGGTAATGCACGGTGGGTTCCGCCGCAGCTTGCGCGCCGCCCGCCGGATTCGGTACGCCATCATCCGGGAATTTCGTGCCCTTTTTGGCGAGTCTTGCCGCCATGGATATTCTGCCCTCACCTTCGCCAAAAGCCAGGCTGCGATGCAGTAAGGAGGAGTGAAACACCACGAACTGACCCCGTTTGAACAACAAAGGCGTTACCCGGTCTTCAACAATTTCGAGCGTCTCATTAAAGTGGCGCGGGATGTCCCTGTCAAAACCTTCGATGGGCTGGTGCGTTCCTTTCATAAATTCGATTCTGCCCGCATTCATATCAATATCTGTCAGCGCGACCAGAAACGTAAAGTGATTACTGGTGTCGTAAATGTTGATCGGATCGTCGCCATTTTCGAAATGCCGGTCGTGATGCCACTTGTTGTCGCCAGTGCCTTCTTTTTTGACGAAAAAGTTGGTGCGCCAGACGAACAAGTCCGTACCAAGGTTTTCAGCAATCACTTCCTGCACCTTGTCATCGAAGAACAAATTCTTGATGACATCGACATCCATGTGTCTGTCGATCAAGGGGTTGGGATGTTTGTTTTCGGTGCCGGTTTCGCGTGCCATCACATTCTGCATGCGTTGTCGGGCCTTGAGTTCGGTTACGACCTCACAGGCTTCATCAAGGTAGGATTTGTCTGCGAGGTCATAGGGGTTACTTACCCCTTCTTCTTGTAGTCGAGTATCCAATAATTTTCCTGTCTAGTTCCGCATGATATAAAAGACGCGCCCGACGGCTCAAACCTCAGGATCTTTCATCTGCCACCGGTAATTAAATGCCGCTGACTCGGTTGCCCGATCCCGCTGGCCATAGCCCGTAATGGGCAGTTTGCTGCCGTCTATGTCAGGGTCTACATAGGTCGCATACCATTCATCCAGTTCACTACGCAGGCCCGCGATAAGACTGGCGAGTCCGGGTTTATTGAAAAGATTCACACGTTCATCGGGATCTTCAATCACGTTATAGAGTTCATGGGCACCCGCCGGATAGCGCCAGATCAGTTTCCATTCCTTCGAGCGGATCATGCGTACGGGGCCATACTCATCAAACACGAAAATGCTCTCTCTTTCCCCCATGTCATCTCCCCTAAGCAACGGGGCGAACGATCGACCAGGCAAACCATCCGGCACACGCTCATTGCTGCCGGCATAGTCGATCACCGTCGGCAGCCAGTCATATTGACTGAGCAACGTCTTACTGACTTCATTTTCAGGAACGTGACCCGGCCGGCTGATAATGCAGGGCACCTTAACGCTGGTATCAAACAGATTCTGCGGCCAGGTGCCATTTCCCTTGCCCCAAATACCATGATGCCCGGTGTTCATGCCGTTATCACCCATAAATACGATCAGTGTATTACTGCGCAGGTCGTTCGCCTCAAGCCAATCGAGCAGCCGCCTAATGTTGTTGTCCATCGCTTCTATCGACGCAAAATAACCGGCCAGATCCTGCCGGCGCAGTTCAGCGTCCGGCGTTTTGCTTCGCTCGGCCGCATCACCGGGTGCCAGAAAGTTGTAACGCTGGAAACCCGGAGCTAGTGGTTCATCCGGGCCGGGTGTCGATTCAAAAGGACAGTTGTTGTAGTAGTCATCCCAGATCTCTTCCGGGTGATGCTCCCTACCCCACGGTTTATGTGGCGCAGTGTAGGTCACATTGAGACAGAACGGCGCCTCTTGATCGACCTGATCATCCAGATATTTCAGGGCATTGTCGGTAAAGAGATCCGTGGCATAGGTATTCTCGATATGAGAATACTCACCATCCACCACCATGGGCACATCTATATAGCTGCACTGCCCATAGGGCATGGGATACCAGTCTTTGAAACCGCAGCGAGGTTCCCGACTATCTCCCAGGTGCCACTTACCGGAAAGGCAGGTGTCATAGCCAAGTTCCGCCAGCAGCTCTGGGTAACAGGTCATGTCCTCAAGAAACTGAATGCTGTTTCCAGTGCGACCAGGCTTAGGTGCGCCCTGTTGATCGTGCGGCATGCTGATAAAGTCGTGCACCCCATGTTGAGACGGAATCCGACCGGTGAGAATGGAGGCCCTCGCAGGTGAGCAAACCGGAGAAGCGCAAAAGAAATTCTCGAAACGGATACCTTCGCGAGCCAGTCGGTCGAGGTTGGGTGATCTGATCTCGTTGTTACCCGCACACCCCATGGCCCAGGCACCCTGGTCATCGGACAGAATAAAGATGAGATTCGGCTTTTCAGGATTGCGACTTGCCATATGTTTTCCTACTTATTGCCTTGCGCATCAGCGGCGCGCATTCGTTCCAGCGCTTCCTCAAAAAAGTTTTCCTGCCCCTGGCCACCGGCTTTTGTCACCAGAGATACCGGGTCGGACCCTGCTGCATGACAGTAGCCACCACCAAGCGTGTCAAAAGCTGACACCTGAAGTTGATTAATACCCAGAGTATCGATGACCTTTCCGGACGTTTCGCCCCCGGCCACGACAAATTTGCGAACACCTATTTCATGTAGTCGTTTGGTCACTTTTCCTAATATATCTTCAGCCAGGTCCGCAGCACCCTGCCTCCCTAGCACTGCCTGAACCCGTTCAACGCCATCGGCATCCATCGTCGTCGAGATACCCACCGGGCCCGCTTCGAGTTTGCCGGATGCCCAACTGACTATTTCGTCAATCATGTCAGGTGCCTTTGCTGCCTCAAGCAAATCTACCCGGTAAAGCGGGTACTTTTCTTCAAACAGCTTTAGCTGACGGTTGGTTTTGCCACTACAGCTAGCGGCTAGTACCGCTGCATAACCAGGCGCGGGTGGCAATAACGTGGAAGGCTCACTTTTTCTATTGCCCTGTTGCCAGGCGCGAGCAAGATAGATGGGCAAGCCGTCTGCACCTGCTGAAAGTGGCGTATCAACAGATAGTCGAGCGACGTTCTCTACATCAGGAATATCATCGATGCCATCGGCAATAAAAAACGATGTTCCTTCATTGATCTGTTCTCTCAGATATTGTTCTGCTTGAGATTTTTCTCCACGAATCACTCGAAACGGCAGTGATCCCACCTTGACCTTGCTCTGCGCTTGCAGGACTTCGACCAGATTGGAATTCGTCATGGGTGTGGCCGGATCACGACTGGCTCCCGACTCGTGCAGCATCGCGCTATTTACAAACGCCCGTCCCATATACACGGTACAGCCAGCCCATCTGGTACAAAAGAGCACGTGGTCGGCGCCGGTTAGTTCCACCAACACTTCCGAGGCTGGGCCTATGTTGCCCTGATCGGTCGACATAAAGAGCGCACTGTATTTGTAATAAAGGCGCCTGGTTTCTTTGGCGAGCAACGCTTCACCAATGCGGCGCACCTCAGCAACAGCGTCTTCAGGCGGGGCCAAACGAATCTTGCGACCAATGACAACAGCCTCTGCGTCTTTATCGAGGTTGGCAAGCGCTTCAACCGAGGTTACCAGCGGGCAACGAACACCTTCCTGTTCCAGAAGACTCGCCACCATCATGCCACCTGTCAGGTCGTCCGCGATGACGCCCAATTCAAGCAAGCTGCTTACTCCTTATTCTAATTCCGGGGACAGTGTACTTAATTATTCTAATTTGGGGGACAGTGTACTTAACTATCCAGGTCTTCAATTGATAATGAGACGGCTTACCGGTTAATTAAGTACACTGTCCCCGGAATAGACGTTAAACGAGGCATGCACCTCAAAGGTGCATGATGCTGAGGTACTAACATCGTTAGACGTCCTTTATGGGTACTGATGATTCAATAGCAGGAGCATTTCCAATGGGCGACCTTCCCCGTCACTTTGATTCACCCGAAGATGCCTACTTCGGATTCTTTCGCGCCGACAAGGCAAAGGATGGAGAAGCATGGGCGGCCGTAAACAGTTACCCTCACGTGCGCATCACGCCAACGACCAAGCTGGAGGGTATGGATGCCAAGTCCACCTCCTTCTTTGTGGAAACACCGGAAGAATACGCAGCAGAAGCAGACTGGACTGAAAGGGAAGCAACCGGCTGGGTGGGAACCAAGGGACGCCAACCAGTCCGCTTTCATGAATCTGCCGACAAAGTTCATCTGTTAGGTGGCTGGACCCGATATAACAAGGATGGCGAACCGATTCGAACTAATCGCGTCACCTATATTATGACGAAGCCCAAAGACTTCTGGGGTATTCAGGGACGCTTTAGCGTGCAGTCTTTTGACGGGCCTAACGAAGCGGTGGGCAGAAAGTGTGAGGGGCTTGTAGAGCAGTATGTGGACGCCATGAAGGCAGATGATGATGCGACACGCATTAGCCTGTGCCGCTTTCCCTTTGTCATGGTCGGTGTTGGCGAGGTTACCGTCATCAATGATGCGGCAGAAATGCAGACGCTCCTGGATAACGCACCAGACAGAAAGCTGACCGCATCAATTTGCCAGGCCCTGCAAACCAGCGACAGTGGTGCCCTTGTTTCTGCGGCCGTGGCTTTTGATACGGGTGAAAGGGAAAACCATCTATTGCTGGCAGGTAAACTGGACGACGCCTGGACGATCGCGGGCGTTTCAAGCATGATCGACTCCGTCAATTAGAAAGAGGGTCAAAGATGTATACAGGATGGAGTACGCCACTCGGTTTAGTTCAGGAGGAATTAAACCAACGGGAATATGAGGGGCATCCGGTGCCCGACAGCATCAAGGAGAAGGTCGCTGCGATAGATGAAAAAGACGCGATGAACATCGTACTCATCGACCCCATCTTCGACGAACTCGAAGCATTGCCAAAGTCCGCTGACTTCAACTACGTACAGCCCAATGATCTTGAAGAGATTCGGCGCGAACGCCCGGACGGCCCCCGCAAACTAGGCGACGTTAACAATGACGAGATACTCGACCGCCTGCATGGCGCCTGGACAGGACGCGCCTGTGGCTGCGCTCTGGGCAAACCCGTAGAAGGTGTAGGCATGCGCGGTGCAAAGGGAATGGATGGACGGCAGACTATCCGCACCTATCTTGAAAATCGCGGACACTGGCCGCTCGATTTCTATTTCAGCGGCGCCGAGGCTGAAGACGAGATCAAACTTCCCTGTGAATTATCCCAGCGCGAGAACATCGCCTTTATGGAACCGGACGATGACATTCACTACACACTCATCGCATTACACGTTCTTGAAAAGCATGGCGCCGACTTCACGTGGAAAGATGTCGCCAATGCCTGGAACAACTGTCTGCCCTATAACGCCATCTGCACAGCAGAAACCCAGGCGATCCTAAACTACAACCTTGCGGTCCCCCGAACTTCGCTTATGGGAAGAGTGAAAGCCGATTGGGTGACACCGGATTTCACCAGCACGCATCGCAATCCTTATCGTGAGTGGATTGGTGCCCAGATTCGAGCCGACGGGTGGGGATACGCCTGCGCCGGTCATCCAGAACTCGCCGCTGACTTCGCATGGCGCGATGCACACTGGACTCACAGAGCCAACGGCATCTACGGCGAGATGATGTTCGCCGCCATTATGGCGAGTGCTTTTCTTGTGCATGATCCGGTCGAACTGACCAAGATTGGTCTCTCGGAGATCCCTAAAAACTGCCGCCTCTCGGAGGCCGTGAATGCTGCCCTTGAGAAAGCTGAACAGACCGACGACTTCCATACCTATATGGACTGGGTTCAGGAGCACTACGGTGACTTAAGCCCGGTACACACGGTTAACAATGCACTGGTCGTTGTGGGCGCGATGCTTTACGGTCAAATGGACTTCCACAAATCTATCTGCGTATCCGTCGAGGGTGCCTGGGACACCGACTGTAACGGTGCGACCTGTGGTTCCATCGTCGGTGCTGCGAGCGGCGCCAAAGGGTTGAACTCAACTCTGGTTGCGCCACTTAATGACACGATCAGACCCAAGGTATTCGGTTTCGAAGAGATCAAGATGTCCGAACTTGCTGAACGAACACTGCAAGTGCAGAAGGGTATTACCGCACGATAGTATGAATTCCATCGTTCTGCGTGACGCGAGGCCCACCCATGAAGAAGGACTGGTGTGCGCTGGTTATCTCGATCAGGCGGCGCAAGGATTCAATCGTTTCTGGATGGGTAGACGGATGGCGCACATTGTCGCCACCCCCTTCCCCTTCACGAACCACAGTTATTCCTACGAGAACATTACCTTTGCCGAACGGAACGAACAGATCGTCGGCATGGCACTGGCCTTTACTTCCGAGCAGCATCGGCAGTTTTCTAAGAAGCCCCTTAAAAAAGCCGCAGGGTTTCGGATCGAAGATCTGCGATTCCAAGACACAGAGAAATCAACGATCTATTAGTCAAAACAACCTGTAAGGATTTAGGCGTTCCACCGCCCTAGGGCCAGACCGGTTCGTTCGTTCCCGTTGCCACGGAAGGTCTGGCCTGATCAACCTGCGAAACGGAAAACCTAGCCGCATGAGGTGCGGACCTTAAAACGCCGTAACCGGATTCATAGGTTCGCAAGACATCATCGTAGGAGATGTTCTGAGTTTGATGGTTGTACTCAATCCTTCCCAAACTGTTGAGCCACCGTGCCGTCTGCGCCAGAGACACACGAACATGCCAACTTCCACCTTCACTGGCTCTTTTCAATAGCGCGGCTTGTGCGGCATACGCCATAAAAAAACCGCTCGCATAGTCGAGAATTTGTACCGGTAGCGCCTTAGGAGTGTCGCTGGAGGCAGCTTCCGCTTCGGCATGATTGAATCCGGTTGCCGTCTGCACCAGAGAATCGAAACCCCGCTTTCCCGCCCAGGGGCCTTCATGGCTATAGGCACTCAATGCAACATAAACCAAACCCGGGTAGCGCTCGGCCAGGGCCTCCACACCAAAACCGAATCGTTCCAGGCCCCCTGGTCGGTAACCCTGCACAATTACATCCGCTTCTCTTAGAAGTTGGTGTAGCTGATTCCTACCCTGCTCCGTCTCGAGGTCAATCAGCGCCGACAACTTGCCACGGCTGGTATCGACGACGTTATCAATGTTCGGCAAGTTGGGAGAGTTAACCAGCATCACCTCGGCACCATAGGCAGCGAGTACACGACCACAGGTCGGCCCGGCAAGAATGCGTGTCAGGTCGAGTACCCGAACGCCAGCGAGTGGCAGCGCGTCTTCTAATATTGTTGAAAAAGGCTGCACGTCGGCATCACCAATCTTATCGACCGCAAGTAACGGTAACTTTGCCAGCGCTTGCGCCTGAGGATGTTTATCCCACTCGTCAAAAGACCTCACCTTTGAAACCACAAGACCAGCTTCCGAGGCAGTTGTTTCGAACGCTTCGGCGTCCCATTTAGACAGCGCGTTCTCAACCTGGTCTCGCTCCGTTACATCTCCCGTTGGAAGGCCAAGTATTCTCAGCACACCATCTCTATGGTGATCAAAGTTAGCGTGTATACGGACGTAACCTTTCCCACAGGGGTAAAGCCCCGACAATTTAGCCCAGACTTCCGGCGTTAAACCATCGATGGTGAAGTGACCTGTGCACTCGTACTCAGCGTCATGCATATCAACACTGACTTGCTGCCTTTGCCCCGTTCGCCGATACCAGATCTCTGCCGCCGCCAGAGCCGCCGTACCAATGCTGGTTTGCGCTGCAGCACCGACGTGAAACGAACTCCGTAACATGGGTGCCACCTCTGGCAGTGACACGTGAGCCAGAGATTCCCGCGGCAGGTCAATGGCAGACCAGATTCGTTCCAAGGCATCGATTGCAGTCATGAAGGCCCTATAGATAACTCATGAGTGTTATGCTTCACGCAGTTGCACAAAGGTCAGAACACTATATCCCATGAAACGCCGCCTTGCCGAAATCGGTCAGCAAAACTCTATACTTGGTATTGCAGGGGATTTTATTGCGCTAACGAAACCAAGGCTGCTGTTAATGGTACTGGTTTCGTGTGGAACCGGATTCTATCTAGCCCTCTCTGAGGCATCCGATCTAACAATGCTGGCCCATGTGCTAATTGGCACGGCGCTTATTGGAGCCGCGGCGAATTGTCTGAATCAATGGTACGAGGCCGTGCCTGACTCTTTGATGGAGAGGACCCAGAATCGTCCCATCCCATCAAAGAAACTCACGCGAAGCGAAGCTGGCGTGTTCGGCATCATCGTTTCCATCATGGGGTTCACCTACCTGACTATCGCTGTTAACTGGATGGCCGTGTTCATCGGCTTTCTGACCTGGGGCACCTACCTGTTCATTTACACCCCATTGAAGCAAAAAAGTGTGCTCAATACCTGGGCCGGATCTGTGGTTGGTGCCCTGCCCCCACTCATCGGGTGGGCCGCTGCAAATGAAACACTTGGACCAGAAGCGTGGTCGCTGTTTGCATTACTTTTCTTCTGGCAGTTTCCCCACTTCTTTGCGCTTTCCTGGATGTATAAAGAGGACTATCAGAAAGGCGGTTTCAAAATGCTCTCTTTCAATGACGAGACAGGGAAGCGAACCGGATTTCACATCATCAGCAACACACTCGTCCTTTTCGCGGTGAGTCTGATACCACTTCAGCTTGAACAGTTCAGTTGGATTTACCTGCCAACTGCCATCGTGCTTGGTTTTCTGTTTGTCGGCTTCAGTTTCGCTTTTTATATGCAGCCCACTTTCGAACGGGCGCGGCAAACGTTCAGATACTCCATTTTGTATCTACCTCTGCTACTGCTCGCAATGATTCTGGATAAGGCGCTTTTATAGTGACCGTCGTCAATCCGGACGAAACCTCGCCATCGCAAACGCATCAACGTATTCACCATCACGAAACGCATATTTACGTAATGTACCTTCGACTTCGAAGCCACTTCGCTTGTACAGGCGAACAGCGCGCTCGTTATCACTAAAGACGGTAAGTTCAACCCGCAACAGATTGAGCCAGTTATCAGCAAGGTCAAGCGCCGCCTGCATCAGAAGTTGCCCAACGCCACGACCGGCGAAGTCATCGTGCACGCCCATGCCAACATGGACGGCGTGTCGCCGACGCGGATTGGCAATCACCGAGAGTCCGATATTCCCCACAGGTACATCATCAACACAGGCGACGAG
>MDTB01043454.1_pt1 | contig 28210 bp, 27 predicted proteins | sample 811161 | NCBI WGS metagenome assembly MDTB01 (sample SAMN05326650, study PRJNA326480) | marine metagenome | isolation source: seawater | place: Mediterranean Sea | collected 2009
CGTTGATAGGCTGGATGTGGAAGCGCAGTAATGCGTGCAGCTGACCAGTACTAATAGCTCAATTGGCTTGATTTATGCACTGAAAAAAATTTTTGGATATTGCTATTTTTTTTTAGAATTTTGTAATTATGAAATTTCTATTTCATATTTTAAAAAATCTTCTCTTAATAATTCACTTAATTTTAATAAACCATATTTGGCAATTCTCATTGTTTCTAATACATTCTCTTCAAACATTGAATTTTGCCATTTCCAAATTTCGTTAATATTTTGATTTTTTATTTTTTCTTTAAATTCTTTTTCTAAAGAAAGCTCATTATTAAAAACTACCTGTCTACCAAACTGAGTTTGAAAATTAAAAGTTGTTAAAAAAGAGGGGCTATCGTAATCACTTTTGAAATAGACATAATGACCTCCTTTCATGACATGTTTTAAAGTAACAAAAGGCCAACTAATATAGTTTAAATTTTTTATATCGTTTAAATCATAAATATTTCCAACAACCTTAATTTCCGAATTTTTGTCATCTTTATCTATGCTTTCGTATATTTGGTTTATATCATGAATGTTTTCTAGTTTATAATTATTATATAAAATGTGTTTTATTCCAGCTTTTCTGACATACAAAGTATCATTGATTGCTTTAATTAAACTTTTTTCATTGGTCTTAGCGGATATACTCATTATGTGTAAATGAGCTCTATCTAAACCACCAATACAAGCACACATACCGTGTTCAAAAACAACACTTTTTCTAGAAAGTTCATTATTGATTATATTTTTCAGTTGAGAAATTAAAAAATTAAGCTCATCTTGCTGATCATTTTCAATTAAACCATATGAAGGAATAAACTTTTTTGAAATAATTAGCATGTATCCATTAGTAAATGCACCATAACCTGAAATGACAAAAAAGTTTTTTGAGTGAGCAATTAATCTATTATATTTTTCAACTGTTTTTGGAAATTCACTTCTATCTCTAGAATTTTTTAAAAATTCTGCCCAGGATAGCTGATCAATTGGTTCTTTCACTGTTGAATTCTTTACTTATTTTTTTTACAACATTATATACATTATTAGTGATCGCTTTGATAATAGTTTCTCTAGCTGGATTAAAATTATTAGATATGACTCCAGGAGAAAAAATGTCTTTTTTTATTTTAAAATTGTTATCTGTAAAAAAACCACTTTTATCATATTTATTTGTAATTTTTTTTAATGAGTTTAAGAGTGGCGACTCATCAGTCAATTCTGGAATATTTACAGGTCCTGAGACATTAATAATTAAGTGACCATTTAACAAATTTCCTTTTATAGTTTTCAAGTAAAATTTATTATTTTTTTTTCTTATAGAAATTATTTTATCCTTAACAAAAATAATTTTTCCTTTTTTTTGTAATCTTTCCTTTGAGTTAATAGTTTCTGGATATGTGTATCTTGTAATATTTCTAATTTTGTTAAAAACAACAGAATTGTATTTTTTTTTTCTTTTATTGATAATTTCTTATAGCATTTTGCTAAAATTTTTCTTTTCAAGATGAGTGTCCAGATATCGTATTTATTAAATTTATTTTGTGAATGAGTAAATTCATTTTTAATTAATGATAGTATTTTATGAGCTGTTTTAATTTTACTTATTTCTGAATTTCTAAGAAATTTAAATTTATAACTTAGGTAATTTTTTGATAAGATTGCTTTTTGTAAACCAGCATTTTTTGAGGCAACACTATAAATTTTAAAGTTAATTTTTTTTAATTTATCTACACTCTCTAATTTTTGCATTGTTTCAAGAAATCCAGCTTTATTTCCTATGAAGATTAAATTTATACTTTTTTCCTTTATTTTATTTAATTTATTAATCAAATATCGAGTTCCACCTTCTGAGTAGAAATCCCAAATATAATTCTTAGACCTATTGAAATTAGAATCTATTTTTTTTGGTGGAGGTAAACCTAAACCTAATATAATTTTTTTTGCTTCAATTGTTTTGGTTCTAAGTTTTTTTTCAATAAGAATTATTTTTTTATTCATTTTTTTTAAAGAATATTCACTAAAGAATGAATTACTGATAATTGTATTTTTCCTGTTACAAAATAACTTATTAACGTTCCCTTTAAAAAAATCTATTTTTAGTGATATGTTTTTTTTATCTATAATATTTAGAATTTTCTCCTCAAGATAAAATGAGTAAAAAAATCTAGGAAAGTATACTTCCAACAAATTATTTTTTGTTGTGTCTTTTAACCAATTGTTTAAATCATATGATGAGTTGTTTGATAAAAACTTGCAACACTTTTTAAAATTTTCAGTCTTGGTAATCCAATCTATGAAGTTTGGGTGTGAAAGTCTTAAAGGATTGTTAAAGAAACCATATTTTGATTTATTTAAACTATATGCAACTCCTCCAGGAATATTTTTTATATCTCTTTCTATGATTACAATTTTAATTTTCTTTTTTAATTTTAGTTTATTAATTGAATATAGTGCCTCAGATCCAATTACACCAAAACCAATTATTGCTAAATCATATGAGGGCATAAATTGAAATAACTTATATTATAAATTAAGCTAATAACAATAATTTTTAAGAAAGCAAAATGAAAAAAAAAATTCAAATCGCAATTGATAGTCCTGCTGCAAGTGGAGCTGGAACCCAGGCTAAATTGATTTCAAAACATTATAAATTGTTTTATTTAGATACTGGTAAAAGTTACAGAATTTTAGCAAATGAATTTTTAAAAAACAAAAGTGAAATAAACATAAATAAATTTAAAAATAAATTAAATAAATCAACTATTAAAGATTTTTTAAACAAAGATTTACTAACGAGTGAAATTGGAATAGTTGCTTCGAATCTAGCTAAAAAAATAAAAATTAGAAAAATTGTCGATAATTTTCAAAAGAAAATTGTAAAAAATATTCCCAGAAATTATAAAGGTGTATGTTTAGATGGTAGAGATATTACATATAACATAATGCCAAATGCAGATTTTAAGTTTTATTTAACTGCCACTTTAAAGATAAGAGCTTTAAGACGAGTAAAAGAATTAAAAAAAAATAGATTTAATGTTTCATTTAATAGTGTTTATCAGTCTATTAAAAAAAGAGATGAAAGTGATCAAAATAGAAGAATAGCTCCTTTAAAAATTGTGAAAGATGCTTACTTAATTAATACTACTAACTTAACAATCAATGAAACTTTTAATAAAATAAAAAAAATAATAGATGGAAAGAACTTAACCTAAACTGAAATATAATTTCTTACAATTTTTAAATAAATAACTTCAAAAATAATTAAACTAAAAAATAGCACATTTAAATTTTCTAAAATTATTTTATCTTTTAAGTATATATTTTGACTTAAAAAAATTATTGCAAGGAAAATAGCAATAAAATTGTATATAAAGTGTTTCTTGTAGATTATTAACTGTTCTTTTGTAAAAATTAACAGGTTCCTTAATTTTTCAAGATTGTAAAAATAAAATAAGCATAGAAAATAAGCTAATAATTTAAACTCTATTTCATTAATAAGCACAAATAAAAATGAGATTAATGTAAAAATTATAAAATAAAAAATTACTAAATTAAAAATCTCATTAAATTGTTTCGAACTTTTTTTTTGAATTTGATTATTAATTTCTAAAATTTTCTGATATTTTTGCTTTATTATAAAACTAAAAAAATCACCAATTTCAATTAATATAATTGAAATAAAAATTAAATTAAAATTAATTATTATTTCAAAAGAAAAAAAACAGATTAAAAAAATTAAAAACATAAACTTATAAAAATCAGAGATAATTAAATTAATAAAAAATTTTTTAAAAAAATAATAACACCTCATATCGTTGAAAGGTTTTATCTTTTTAATTTGAGAAAATTTAATATTAGAAGATAGTGTAATTATTATAAGCTCAAAACAACATAATAAGAATAGAAAAATCTCAAGGTTGTGATCCCTAAAATAAAATATAAACGTGAGTGTCAATAACTTAATTAAAGATATGATAATTTTAAGTAATTTTTTTTTTATAAGCAATAAGAGAATAGAGTTTAAAATAGTAAATAGAATTAAAAAAAAGTAAAATATTGTAAAAGTTACAGAACTAAAAAAAATTGAAATTATAAAAAATAAAATCAAAATTAAAATTATTAATTTAAATAACGTATGAAAAAAATCTGTTTTATTTTTTAGAATTCTATAATTTCTAATGAATAACTCAGATATAAAATAATTACTTAAACAGATATCTTTTAAATATAAAAAGATAATTAAAGCTAAAATATTTTCTTCAGAATAAGAATTTTGAGCGTATAGAAAGTATAAAGATAGTATAATTAAATAATTAAAAATTTTATAAAATATTTTTTCAAAATTTTTTAATAAAAACATAAGTTTACGAATAAGTTATATCTGAGTCTAAAAAATCATATTTATTATTATTTCGTAATAAAATACTTAGTATACTTAGATTGCTTTGACACAATAAACTTTCCTCACATTTCGACAAAATTATTGCATCAATTAACGCTTCTTTGCAATTTTGAATCTTTGTTTGTTCACTTTCATATAAAGAAGCTACGTGTAACGCTTCTTTATTTTTTCTTAAACTTACCTTTTTTTTAACTAATGAGGACATAAAATTTTTTTTCATTAAATTATAAATATAATAATCATCTGTAGCTAAAAAAATTTTTTTAAATTTGTTTTTATTTTTGATTAACTTTATTTTTTCAACAAGTTTAGATTGGAATTTCAAAATATAATCTGTTCCTCTTGAATGGACTTTAAATTTGTCGGTGCCTCTTATATGCACTGAAAGAGTTTTTTCTTTGATATTTTTTTTTAAAAAATTATTACTCTGATCTAAAATTTGTGGTTTAAATTTTATATATTTTTTAAAAATTTTTCTTAGATGATTAATTTTATTATAATTTTTTAAATTTTTTACTCCATCTTTTGAGGTATATAATAAATTGTTTTTAATTTTTTTGTTATATTCAACTGAATATTGATTGAGATCTATTTTTTTTTTTATTTCTTTATCTAGTTCATGGAAAGGCTGTAAAAAAAATTCCTCCCATAAATTTTTCTTTTTATTATTTGTGTAAAAAAAATTATTAAAATTAAAATAAATTATTTCATTTTTTTTTTTTACACTTAATCTGTTTAAAGCATATAAAATATGGTCTCCTATGCCAGCCAATTTGTTGTATTTTACGACAACTAAATTCAAATTATATACCTTTTTTATTTAAAAAAGTTATTTCAACCATATCATAAAGTTTTTCATTTTTAATATATTCAACAGGTTTTGTAACTTTATTGTTTTCGAAGTGAATTATATTATGACTGTCAAGAATTTTATTAAAAATATTATTTACATATTCATAAGCTAATGGATTAAGTATGGAATTAAGATGATGAAATTCAATAATTATTATTGAAAATTTTTTTATAATCTTTTTATCTAAATTGTTTAAAAGATCATATTCAAAACCCTCAATATCAATTTTTAATATACCTTTTTGTGTATCTAGATCTATAGATGTCGAATTTTTCCACTCGTCAAATGAAATATATTCATCATTGGGATTGTTGCCAGGATCATTGCCAATATACTTTTTTAAAAAATGAAAGTTTTTATGATTTAAAGGTGGTTTAGCAACAGAGAAATCTGCCATAAAACATTTAATACCTTTTTCGGCTAAATCGTATTCAAATTGAATTAAATCACCTACTCCAGCAGTCATACAAAAATCAATTTTGTCTAAATTTTTTGGAACAAAGTAACCACCATCTTTTTCTTCACCAAGTCTAGTCATCTCAATGTTGTGAGAAATTGGCTTAATTTTTTTAATAAATTCTATTAATTTTTGCTCTTTTATGGTTTGTCCAATAAAAATTTTAAAAATGAAAAAAAACTTTTTAATAATTGATCTAACTGAAAAAAAAAACATGAATTAAAATTTTATATTATATAAGCTTTTTTGCCACTCAATTGTATATTTTAATCCTGCTTTAAGGGGAATAAGAATTTTTTTTCCAAATTCGCTCTCATATTTTTTTATACTTACAGTAGATCTATTTGGAGCTCCTATATTATTTTTTCTTTGCTTCGGAATATATAAATTAGAATTTGTTAATTTTGATATTTTTTTTGCTAATTCTTTTACACTTACTATTTCTTTTCCTCCAACATTATATATTTCATCTTTTCCTTCAAATAAAATGTTAATTAACATTTCGACTGCATCTAAAGCGTAGATATATGATCTTATATTAAGACCAGGGTCCAGCATACTAATTTTAGATTTTGTTAAAGCTTTTTCAATAAATTGATAAAGAACTCTTTTATCTTTTTTTTTATTACCAGGTCCGTATGCAAGACATAATCTTACAGATTTTGCATTTATATTAAATTTTCTTTTGAATATATTTACTAAAGTTTCTCCGGCAAGTTTTGATTGAATATAACATGCTCTAATATGATTTGTATTAGAGTTACCTATTTTATCTTCAAAATTTTGCTTATTAATTCCACTGTAAACTTCACTTGTACTTAGATAAAGAAAACCACCTTTTTTTTTAGTTTTTAATAATAATTTTTTTAGCACCTCAGTGTTTAATTCAAACGTTTCAAGTGGCTTATCTAAAAATTTTAAGGGTTGGCCATAGCTGGATAAGTGTATTATGTAATCATACTTTTCATGTTTTATATCTATTTTGGTTATGTCTCTTTTTATAAAGTTAAATTTTTTTATTTTATTCAAAGGTTCTAAATAATTTGGAAGAATACTTTTATGAATCAAATCAATTTTTTTTGGGGAAAATTTGGAATTTATTGAATGATAAAAGAAACCAATAAAATAATGACCAATTAAACCAGTAGAGCCAGTAATTAAAATTTTTTTATTTTTTAAAAATTTGTAGTTATTTTTTTCATAGATATATTTTGTTGGTAAAATTATAAGTCTTTTAAAAATATTTTTCATTTGATAATAATAATTTCATCTAATCTTTTTTTTATACTTTTCATAAAAAATCCATTTTTTATATCATGATCTTTTTTTGTTCCATAATTAGTTAAAAATTTAAATGGCACGCTAATATTTTTTATAATTATTTTTTTGTTAAAAATTTCTAACAATTTTGACTCAAGATAAGATGAATAAAATGGTTCAATAATTAGAAATTTATTTATATTTTTATTAATTTTTTTTAAATTAATAGTGTCTAGAGGTCGAAGTGTAGTAACATAAATTATATTAATATTGTAAGATTTTAACAAATTAAAATCGATATAATTTAATACAGGACCCACAAGGATAAGAGTAAGTTGACTACCTGACTGGATATGATTTACTTTTCCGAATTTTACCTTTAGAGGATAATTATTTTCTTTATCTGTTAGTCTGAAATAAAAAGGATTTTTCTGATTAAAAGTTTTAAAAAAAATTTCCTCAAACTCTTTAGAATTTCCAGGCACAACAACTTGCATATTTGGAATATTCAGCATTAAATTAACATCCTCAGGACAATGATGGGTACAGCCTAAAGCAGCATAATCATATGAACTTCCTATTGTAACAAATTTACCTCTTAATTTTTGATAACCAAAATCTATCTTAATTTGTTCAAAACTTCGGTTTACGATAAAGGGTGCAATTGTATGAACGATAGGAATAAATCCCATTTTAGATAATCCAGCAGCAAAACTAATTGTTGCTTGCTCTAATATTCCAATATTTTTTGCTCTTTGTGAAAAATTTTTTAATAAATTTCTGAAACCAAAAACACCGATATCTCCTAGTAGTAAAAAAGGATTTTTATATTTTTTAAATAATTTTTCAGTTGTAATTACAAATTGTTTTCTCATTTATTAAAAATTTCATTTTTAATTTTTTTTAAAACCAAACTATCTATTTTTTTATGATGCCATTCATGTTGATTATGTTCCATAAATTTAACTCCTTTACCTTTAATTGTATTAGCGATTATTGCTAAAGGTTTAGAAGATTTTTTTTTAAAAATTTTAATTAAATTTTTATGATTATGACCATCAACAGTTACCACATTCCAATTAAATGACAAAAATTTTTTTTTAATATCATCAATTTTTATAGCTCTATCTGATGACTTATTCTTATCAACTATGCAAATAAAGTTATTCAATTTATAATTACTTGCTATCAAACATGTTTCCCAAATAGTACCTTCATTGCATTCGCCATCTCCCACAATACAATATACTTTTGATTTAATTTTTTTTAGTTTTTTTGCATAGGCGATTCCTGCTGCTATAGGCATTCCATGTCCCAACGAACCTGTTGATGCCTCTATACCTTTAACTTTATTTGAATCGGGATGGCCTCCAAAATCACTATTATAACTTAAATATGTATCTAGTTTCTTTTTGATGATCCCTTTTTTTTCTAATACTACATATTGAGCTAGTGAGGCGTGACCTTTACTGAGAATAAAGTGTTCTCTATTTGGAAGTGATTTTTTTACTTTATTAATGTTAATAAATTTATCATAAATTACCCAAACAATGTCTAAAATTGACAAGGCGCTTGGAACATGTCCTTCCCCTGCATCACTAGCTAATTGGCATATTCTATATTGAAGATATTTAATATTGTTCATTTTGAAAGATTAAAGGATATATTTATATTTAAAATATTATTTTAAATATAGTAAATTTTACAAACTTGTATAGAAAATTTTAATGAAATTAAAAATATCAAAAAAGCTAGGTTTAAAAATTATTTATCCAAATACTAATTTTAAGGATGTGAGAGGCAGATATATAGAAACATTTAATAAAAGAGAATATAAAAAAATTTTAAATCAAAATTTTGTTGAAGATGATTTTTGTATAAATAAAAAAAATGTATTCCGAGGAATGCATGGTGATCAAACAACATGGAAATTAGTTTCTTGTATTTATGGTAAATGCTTATCAATTATAATTAATTTTGATAAACAATCCCCTTTTTTTGGAATGCATGAAAAATTTAATTTGTCGTCAGAGAACTATTTTCAAATACTCATTCCACCAAAACATGGTAATAGTTTTTTAGTGACTTCTGATAAAGCTATATATCATTACAAGCAAACAAAATATTATGAAGGACAAAACAAACAATTTACATTAAATGTAAAAGATCCATTTTTTGGTATTAGATTACCTAAAAAAAAAATCATATTATCAAAAAGAGATAGTGAAGCAGAGTTTTATTTAAAAAAAAATAGTTTTAAATTATAAAAAATTTAATATTTTATAACAAAAATCAATTTCTTTATCTAAATTGGGTTTGTAATTTAACAATGGTTCCTCAGAATATTTTTTAAGTAACAATTCATCTTCAAATTGATCTCTAAATAATTTTATATCTTTGTTTGCAAAATCGACTAAATTTATAAAACAGTTAGGGTTAAAATCCTCCTTAACATTATTATCACACCAAGTTATTGGAATTGATTTTGAAGTAAATGCGTCTGGAATTTTTTCATCATAATAGCCTGGTATTAGAAGATTATGTGGACATAAATTAAATCTATATTTTTTTATAATATCAAATTTATAAAAATCACTAGAATTGTGACTTTTTATAGTGGGATTAAATTTTTTTCCATAACCATCAACATCGATAATCTCCTTTAATTTATTGTAAAAAACATCTCGGGGAAAGTTTAAATGACTTGTTATGAAAGATATCTTATTTTCTTTTTTTAAAAAACTTGAACCTTGTGGTTTCATCAATGTATTTAAATCATACAAACTACCAAATCTTCTTCCATTTAAACTGTATTTTGATCTTGAAAAACCTTCATCAGTCCAATCTATAAAGTCTTTCCAGATTGGAAATCTTAAATGATTTTCATTATAGATATCAAATAATGGCGTAATATGAAAATCACATTTAAAATCATAACTTCCCAAATAACCTTCCTCAGAAAAGTAAACTTTTAATGGTTTAAATTTTCTTCTAAAATTTTTTATTTTTAAATTAGGAAAAAAATTATTTACAAAATTAATCTTATTAAATTTTTCTAAGCATTTATCTAATAAGGTATTATGATTATATGGTCCTATAAATAAAATGTCTGCATTATTTGGTGACGTAATTTGAATATTTTTCTTTGAGATTCTTTTTAAGATATGAAAGATAATGCTTTCCTCTATATTGTGAGACCAAATAGATGAAATTTTAATAATATTTTTATCTAACATAAAATAACTTAAAAAATAATAATTTTATTGTGTTATAGGTTAATAAATTTTTTTTTTAAATTAAAAATAGTTTATGATGAAGCTAAATATAAACAAGCAAATATTAAGTGATATCGTTAATTTAAAAACAGGTGTTTTTTTTCCTATTACAAAATTTTCATCAAAAAAAGAGACAATTTCTATTTCAAATAAATTTCTTTCTGAAAACAATTCTTTTTTTAGTATTCCAATTTTATTCCCTATTTCAATAAACAATAAAAAAAAAATTGAAAAACATTCAAATATACAGCTGTTTTTTGAAAATAAATTTATTTGTGAAATAGTTATTAATGAATTTTTTCAGATAAATAAAAATTTAGTTAAAAAAATTTATGGTTTTTATGATTTAAAACATCCAGGTATTAAAAATTTTTTTAATATAAAAAACTTTTATTTAGATTGTGAAATTAAAAATTTTAATAAAGGTTTAATAAATAAGTTAAATTTTAATTCTCCAAAAATTATCAAAAAAAAAATTAATAATCTTAGTTGTGCAGGTTTTCATACCAGAAATGTCCCACATAGAGGTCATGAATGGATTCATAGTCACGGAGAAAAAATTTGTAGCAAGGTATTAATCCAACCAATGATTGGACAGTACAAAATTGGCGAATATAATGAATTGGCCCTTGTTAAAGCAAATAAAATTGCAGCAAATCTTAATAAAAAAAAATATATATTTTCAACATTTTTTTCTTACCCAAGGTACTGTGGTCCTAGAGAAGCATTATTTCATGCAATAGTAAGAAAAAATTATGGATGCTCTCATTTTCTAGTTGGAAGAGATCATGCAGGTTATAAAAATTATTTTACAAAATACTCATCACAAAAATTATGTAAAAAATTTCAAAAAAAAATTCAAATAAAAATTATTGATTTTAATGAACCATTTGTTTGTAAAAAATGTAAAAGTGTTATTAATAAAAGTTGCAAAAATTGTAATACAGCAGAAAAAATTTTAATAAGTGGAGCTAAGATTAGAAAACTAATTAGATTAAATAAGTTAGTTGCACCATATCTAATGAAACCAATAATTTATAAAAAAATTAAAAAAAATTCACTGATTAGATAATTCTATTATTCTAGATACTGTTACATCCAAAGAATTATCTATATTAAATAGATATTTTTTTTTAAAGTCGATTATTTTATTTTTATAATGTGTTTCTCTTTTCTTTAAGTTTTGAATTAAATTTTGTAGATTAGCTATATTTTTATCATTTAAAATTATTCCAATTTCTTCTCTACAAATATATTCAAATGTTGTTTTTAAAATTTGATTTTCCTTCTCAATTTTTTTATTTCTAATTCTCTGATTAGTATCAATAAACAAGCATGGTTTATTTTTTGATAAACTAAATTCAAGAGCAGCGCCCGACCAATCAGTAATTAAAATTTCAGAGCTTAATAATACTTCATTATTATCTTTATCAGTATTTAAAATAAAATTTTTATAAGATTGAAATCTATTAGTAATTTCTAAAATTTTTTTTTTATCTTTTATGAATGACATTGGGTGAGGTCTAAATATTACTACATATTTTTCCAAAATTAATTTTTGAATTAAATTTAAAATTATATTTGAATATAATGAGCTGTCGTTACCCCAAGTGGGAGCGATTAAAATATTTTTGGTTTGTTTAATATTTTCTATTTTATCTTTAAGGTCTTTAATTTTATGATAACCAATATTAAAAGTTTTTTTATTATTTTCACCAAATTTTTTATTAATTTCATCTGTATGTATTTTTGTTGGACTAAAAAATATATCATAATTATCAAATGAATTATGTTTATAAGCAACATTTATACTTATTAGAGAGTGGAATATATAAATATAATTTTTACAGAAAGGTGATTTATTTATTATTCCTGATCCAAGATCTGGCATTGTTAAGATAAGATTTTTACAATTAAGATTAGAAAAAAAATACTGCAAAAATAGAAAGTTTGGAATGCATACTGAAATTAGATTTTTTGAATTATAATTTAAAAAAATATCTTTTGTGTCTGATGTTACAAATATTAATTTTATATCTTTTAAAATTAATTGATCAATTATTGGCTTAAAGAAATAGCTGTAGTTGTTATTTTCTGAGAAAAAAACCAATCTTTTGTAATTTTTATCTATTTTATTAAACTTTAGTATTTCTTTAAAAGAATGGAAAAAATTATTTATCTTCATAGTATAAACTAGTTTCAAAAACTTTATTCATCTCTGATACAAAAATATTGTTTGGAAGAAGTTCATCATTTCTTTCTGAATTGCAATTAAATATAATTCTAAAAGTATTTATAAGATTCATTTTATCAATAAGTTCTTTGCATTTAAAATTTCCACCAATTGCAAAGATTGATGAATTATAGTCTAGCGCTAGTTTATCTTTTTCGTTGAGTTTAAAATTTTGATTTTCTTGCAATTTATTAGGCCTTAAAAGTGGTCCATTGTCAGACATTAATATGATTAAAGCGTTTTTATCTTTTAATTCTATTTCATTAATTGTTTCTATAATTATATTATTTATACAGCTTAAATTATCTAGATAACCATTTACTCTGCTTTCATGATTTTTTATCAAATAATTATTTAAAGTTAATTCTTTGTTAGGAACATTTTTCCAATGACAATTTTGATCAACAGTATATGGTGCATGGGGTATATTAAACATAATAGTTGAAAACGTTTTATTTTTATTTGTAGAAATTAATCTAGAAATATCATTATTTATTGTATCTCTAAAATTGTCTTCTGTAGTTTTAAAATTTAGTAAAATTTTTTTTGTAATCAATCTAAATAAACTATAAAAACTGTTATAATAATATATTGTTTGAACTAAATTTATGTCTTCATTAATTTTATAAAATCTATCAAGTTTTTTACAAAACTTTTTTTTCTTAAAATAATCAAAATAGCATTTGACCAGTTTGTGTTCATAATTATTTTTCATTAAATTCTTAATCAAATAACTATTATCAAGTAAATTATAGGTATCTTTTAATGTTTCCTTATTTATATTGTTAAAATAATTTGAATTATAGAAACTAGGTAAAGATAATATTGTGTTTGAATAGTTTGATAGTGTATTCGTCTTAATATTAAATTTTTTATCTTTTAAAAACGAGTAAAGTTTATTTTTTTTTTCATAAATAATAGAATAATAAAACTCAGAAATATATGAGTCAGCGATTAATACATAAACATTTTGATGATATTTAATTTTATTTAAAGTTGGAGTTTCATAACTCCATATTTCGTTACTAAATTTTTTAGGAGATTTATTAATATTGTTATTTACAAAGATAATTGTAGTTAAAATTACTAAAAAGATAGTAAATTGGACTTTTAATTTGCCCAAATTTATTTTATAAAAAAATCTTAAAAACGTAAACGAGACAGAAATAAAAAATAATAAAGAAATTATTCTAAAATATTTTAAATTTTCAGCTGTTAAAAAAGAAGTTATAATTAATCCCTCAAGAAAACCATATAATTGAAAAATTAAAAATATTATTGTACTGGCATAAAAACTCGTTTTAAATTTTTTAAAAAAGAAATTTAAAAATAAAAATAAAATAAGTAATAGAAAGAATTGAAAAATAAATGTAAATAAAATTGTTTGTTTATCAAAAATATTATTTTCTTTTGACAGTGCTAGCAAAACTGGCAAATATAAGACCAAAATTATTATTAAAACTTCATTTATAAAAAAAATATTTATTTTAGAAAAGAAAGACCCAAAATATTTTAAGTAATATTTTGTCTGATTATATAAGATTTTACTATACGCAACTGCAGAAAATAAGAAAGCTGCCAAAACTTGCCAAATTACTGTAAAAATATTTGGATCAATATAAGCTTCTGCTGGATTTGGAAAAAGAAAAATTAATAAAAAAAAAAAAATCTGTCTCATTTATATCTTTGAGATTTCAATTCATTTTCAATCATTAATTTTATTAGCAGGTTTATGTCTACTTTTGGTTTCCAGCCTAAAATTTTTTTTGCCTTTCTTGAATCTCCTAACAAGTTGTTTACTTCTGCAGGTCTAAAATATCTTTTATCAATTTTAACAATAATTTGACCTATTTTTAAATTATTTGATTTCTTTAAATCTAATTTTTTAATTTTTGCGATTTCGTTTAAACCACTACCAGACCATACTAACTGAATACCTAAATATCTTGAAGTTCTGTTAATAAATTCTTTGACAGTATATTGTTTGCCAGTTGATATAACAAAGTCAGTTGGTTTTTTTTGCTGTAAAATAAGCCACTGCATTTTTGCATATTCTTCAGCATAACCCCAATCTCTAAGAGAATATAAATTTCCTACAACAATATTTTTTTCTAAACCATTAACGATGTCACAAAAACCTTTTATTATTTTTTTTGTTACAAAAGTTTCCCCACGTCTTGGAGATTCATGATTAAATAATATTCCGTTACAAGCAAAAATATTAAAAGCTTCTCTATAATTTACCGTAATCCAATGCGCAAATAATTTTGAAATAGCATAAGGTGATCTAGGATAAAAAGGAGTTTTTTCATTTTGAGGTATTATCTTTGTGGCTCCATAAAGTTCTGACGTAGATGCTTGATAGAATTTTATTTTTTTTACTTTGTTCAATTGTTTAATAGCTTCTAGCAATCTTAATGTTCCAAGAGCATTTACATTTGCGGTATATTCTGGAATATCAAAACTTACTCCAACATGTGATTGAGCAGCAAGATTGTATATTTCATCTGGTTTTATTTTGTGAATTAAATCAGCCAAACTTAAGCCATCTGTTAAATCTCCAAAATGTAAAAAAAACTTTCTATTCTTTTGAAAATGATCTTCATAAATATTTTCTATTCTTTGTGTATTAAAAGATGAGGATCTTCTTTTTATACCGTGAACCTCATAGTTTTTAGATAATAAAAATTCTGCTAAATAAGATCCATCTTGACCAGTTACACCTGTAATTAATGCTATCTTACTCTTATTTTTTTTAATCACTATTCACTCCGACACTCTTAATGTGTATGTTTCTACTTTTACTTTTTAAAAAATTCCATAAGTCTATAATAATCTTATTTTTACTAGTTTTAAATTTACAAAGTTTTTTAAATTTCTTATTTTTATAACAAATGAATATTACATCAACGCTGTTAAAAAATTTTTTTTGATCTTTAATAAAATTATATTTTCCAAAGTTTTTGTGATAATTTACATCATGAAAGATTATTTTATATTTTTTAAATAATTTTTTATAAATTTCCATTGATGGCGACTTTGTATTCACAAAAGTATTCTCCTTATAACTTATTCCACATAACCCTATAATTGGTTTCCTTTTAATCTTTTTTTTCTCTTGATTAAATATTTTTAAATAACGCGATATTTGTATGTTATTTATTTCATCTGTAGATTTAAGTAGTGAAAAATTAACTTTGTTTTTTTTTAAATATTGAATAAAATTTAAATTATCTCTAGGAAAACATGGTCCAGAATACATTGCACCAAGAGACAAATATTTTTTCCCTATTCTTTTATCTTCCCCTACTGCACTCAGTATTTTTGATACATCTATGTTTTTTGTTTTGTCTGAAATTTGACTTAATAAATTTGTGTATGAGATTTTCATAGTTATGTAAGAGTTTATGGCAATTTTTGAAATTTCAGCCTCTTTCAAATTTAACATTTTCAATTTTGAAAGTTGATTTGGATAAAATGATTTGTAGATATTTTTAAGTATTCTAAAACCTTTCTTTAAATCAGAACCTATAAGTACCAAATCACTTTTAAGAATATCATTATAAATTGATCCTAGAGCAATTAAATGAGGATTGTATGTTAGTATAAAATTTTTTCCATGTTTTAAATCAAATTTTTGTTCGAGTATTTTTATAAACATTTCACATGAACCTGGATTTACTGTTGATGTGATATTTATAAGATAATTTTTTTTATTTTTTAAGTATGGCCCAATTTTATTTAAAGAATTCAAAATATATGAATTATCAAATTCATGATTTTTTTTTGAAGGAGTTGGAAGTACTAAGAAGGCACCATCTGACAACTTTATTCCTTGGCTAATGGTTTTAACTATTGAAAAAATTCTTTTATTTTTTTTGATTAGCTTGTTTAGATTGGGCTCAATACTTTTTTCATTTTTTTTAATTGATGATAAAATTTTTTCACTTACATCATAACCAAATGTTCTACCATTTTTCTCAGCTAGTACTTGTGAAAAAACTAAACCAAGTTTTCCTAACCCCACACACAATATTTTTGAATTAGTATTCATAGTTACTCAGAAGTTTAGATACATTAAAAATTTTACTTTTCAAATGATTAAGGAGTATAAATTTAATTTATTTTATTAATTAGCATGTTTATTTCTTTAATCTGTGTAAAAAAATTATTTTTACTATAAAAAAATTTTAAATTACTCTTTTTTGCAGCTATCTCATCACTTTGATTATCACCTATCATGAAGCTTTTGTTTATATTTATACTAAATGATTTTAAAATATTCTTAATCATTAAGTTGCCAGGTTTTCTTAACTGTGTTCTTTTCCGAAATTTTTTTATTTTTGCTTTTGGGTGATATGGACAATATTTAGTTTCATTAATAAAAATTTTTTTTTTTGCTAAAAATGCTTTTATATTTTGGTGAAGTTTAAAAAATTGTTTTTCGTCAAAATACCCTCTACCAATACCTGATTGATTTGTTACTATAAATATAAGATAATTATTTTTAATTATATTCTTCAGTCCTCTAATTACTCCAGGTCTAAACTTGAATTTAGACCATTTATGGACATAGCCCTCTTCATAATTAATCACCCCATCTCTATCTAGAAAAACTGCTTTTTCTAATTTTTCTTTAAGTCTTATATTTTTATTTGATATGAAATTTAAATCTTGCTTTTTACTTAATAAAAATTTTTCTAAATTTCTAAAATTTTTATAAATATTGGAATTTTTATTTTTAGTTAGAATAAAATAATCATTATTTCTTGATTTCTGATTTTTATTGTCAAATATCTCTTTAGTTATTGAGATATTCTTTTCAAAATTTTTTATAAATTTTGTGTTTATCAATATACTTTTTTTGTTAATTTTATTAGATATCAAATCCAAAATTTTTTTTGGATCAGTATAATTAACTTTATGACAACTAATTTTAATAAAATTAATTATTTTTCCATCGTATTTTTTATCTAAATTGATTGAGTTTTTATCATAAAATATAAATATATTTTTAAAGTTAAATTTAGATACATAATAAAGGAATTTATTAAGATAATTTTTTTCATTAATTCTAACTTTAGCAACTCTTTTATTATTAACATACTCAGATTTTCCAGTTTTTAGAACAATTATTAAATCTAAATTCATTTTTTATAAATATTTTTTAAAACTATATAAAAGCTATAATCTTAATATAAGTAATATGAAATTTATAGAAAGATATTATTATATATTAATGAAAAAAAATAAAAAAAAGTCACAAGAAGAATTTTTCAAGAATTATTTTTTTAACTTTTCAAGTCTTATTAACAATATTGATATTAAAAAGTTAATAAAAATTTCTAATTTTATTGAGCAGTGAATCAAATCAAAAAAAAAAATTTTTGTTATGTATATAAAATATTTTACTAAAAACTAATATGTTAAAACTTTTTTCTGTATTTTCTAAAAATCATAAATATTTATTATATCTTTCTCTTGGATTTTTATTATCTTTAACTTTTTTGGAATTATTAATTTTTTCACTTTTGCAAGAAATTCTCAATTATTTCAATGGTACAAGTGTAAATAATAGATTATCAAATATATTCAATTTTTTAGATGGAACTAGTTTTAAATTTTTATTAATAACTTTTTTTATTATTTTTACTTTTAGAAGCCTAGTTTACGTATGCTTGTCTTATGTAAGAAATAAACTAGTTCAAAGTGTAAATAATGATGTGTCAAAAAAAATTTTTTCCAATTATTTGAGTAGAGATTTTAGTTTTTTTATAAACACAAATTCCTCAAAATTAACTTCAAACATTATACTTGAAGTAGAAAAATTTGCTTATCGAACAATTGATCCTTTAATATATTTTTTAGCAGAAGTTTTTATTATTTTAGGAATTTTTCTTTTTTTATCCTTTAGTTATTTTCAAGAAACTCTTTTGATGACTTTGTTAATTTTTGTATTTTATTTTATTTTTTATAAAACTTACATAATTAAAATTCAAAGTTTAGGTGAAAGAAAAACAGAGACCGACTCAAAAAAAATAGAAGATTTACAAAAAAGTTTTTATATAATTAATGAAATTAAAATAGGAAAACTTGAAAATTTTTTTAAAAAAAATTTTTATTCAAATACAGAAAAGTCTTCACAAAGTATGTTTATATTGACATTTTTTACCGATCTACCCAAAGCTATAATTGAATTGGTATCTTTGTTTTTTATTTTTGTGCTTTTATATTATTCATTTTTTTTTCTTAATTATGAAAAAAAAGAAATTTTATCAATGAGCGGTATATTTGTTATAGCTTTGTTTAGACTTTTACCTTCTGCAAACAGAATTTATCATTCATTAAATTCAATTAAATATCATTACTCTTCTATAGATATTATTCACTCTGAATTATTTAAAAATAAAATAAATAAAAAAATAGATACAAAAAAAATTAATTATGGAACAGGTTCTATAAAATTAAATAATGTTTCATTTGGTTACGAACAAGAAAAAAATATCTTAAGCAAAGTAAATTTAGAGATTAACAGTGGAAAATTAATTGGAATTTACGGACAAAGTGGAAGTGGTAAATCAACATTTTTAAATTTAATTTGTGGGCTTTTAGATCCCTTAATAGGAGAAGTAACATATAATTCTAAAAATATTAATAATGATAAAGAGTCATACTATGACTTAGTGGGTTATGTTTCTCAAAATATATTTTTAATAGATGATACTATTAAAAATAATATTGTTCTTGGCGATAAAAGATTTGATGAAGTAAATTTTGCGGAAGTAATAAAGTCGTCAGACCTTACAAATACTATCAATGAGATGAAGGAAAAAGAAAATACCCCCTTGGGAGAATATGGTTCTTTTATTTCTGGCGGTCAGAAACAAAGAATTGGTTTGGCTAGAGCATTATATAAAAAATCGCAAATATTAGTTTTAGACGAACCCACAAGTGCACTTGATAAAAATTCTGAAAATGAAATCATGAAAACAATAACTAACTTGAAGGGTAAAGTTACAATTGTTTTGGTATCACATAATAATACTATAATTGAAAAATGTGATGAAATATATGAGATTAAAGATAAAAAAATAATTAAAAAAATTTAAATTATATTTAATGTAATTATAAAAATGATAAATAAAAAAATACAAAAAGATTTTTTTCAAGATTACTTTTCAAGTGTAAAAATTTTAGTAGATAAATTAGATTATGACAAATTAATTAAGATATCTGATTTTATTGAAAAGTGTATAAAGTTAAAAAAGAAAATTTTTGTTGCTGGAAACGGGGGTTCAGCATCCGTAGCTAATCATTTTTTATGTGATTTTAATAAAGGTGTAAAAGTTTCGTCAAAACAAAAAATGGTTCCAATGGTTTATTCTTTGGCAAGTTCAATTGAGATGATAACTGCTATCTCAAACGACATGAGTTTTGAAAATATTTTTGAATTCCAATTAGAAAACTATGCAAGCAAGGGAGACGTTCTTTTTGTTTTTAGTTGCTCTGGAACTTCTAAAAATATTTTAAAAGTCATAAAAAAAGCAAACAACTTAAAAATTGACACAATATTTATTTCAGGTTTTTTAAAAAAAAAATTAAATGCAAAAGTTAAATTACACTACGATTTAGATTGTGAGAATTATGGTATAACTGAAGATATGTTTTCTTCTTTTATGCATTTAATTTCACAATGGATAAGATTTAAATATTCTAATTACAATAAAAAAATAATTTTATAAATATACATATTATTACTGACTTTCTCATTTAATTATATTATTTTCTTTTTTTTAAAAAAAAAAAATATATTACCTTCTGATGATATCATTAATAACTGGTGGCGGAGGGTTCATAGGCAGTCACTTAGCTGAAAAATTAGTTAGATTAAATCATAAAGTAATTGTAATTGATGATTTTTCTATAGGTAGAAAAAAAAACCTTTCTCAAATTAGAAGAAATATTAAGATTATAAATGGAACTATACTAAATAACAAAATTCTTAGTAAGTATTTAAAGAATGTAGATAATGTTTTTCATCTTGCTGCAAAAGCTGATATCGTTCCTAGTATTGAAAATCCAAATTTATATTTTGATGTAAATGTTAAAGGAACCTTAAATGTATTAAATGCATCTGTTAAAAATAAAGTAAAACGGTTTATATATATTGCATCTTCATCAAGCTATGGAATTCCAAAAAAATATCCAACTCCAGAAAGTTCAAATATTGATCCACAGTATCCTTATGCATTAACAAAAAGATTGGGAGAAGAATTGGTGCTCCATTATTCAAAAGTATATAATTTAAATAGCACGTCGTTACGACTTTTTAATGTTTATGGACCAAGAGCAAGAACATCGGGAACTTATGGTGCAGTTTTTGGAGTTTTTTTAGCTCAAAAATTATCAAATAAACCATTTACTGTAGTAGGTAATGGCAAACAAACAAGAGATTTTACATATATATCTGACGTTGTGGACGCTATAGTAAAAGTATTTAGAAAAAAAAATTTATCAGGTGAAATATTTAATGTTGGTAGTGGTCAAACTGCAAGTGTTAATAAGATTGTCAAATTACTAGGGGGGAAAAAAATTTTTATACCAAAAAGACCTGGAGAGCCAAATAAAACCTTTGCTGATATTAGTAAAATTAAAAAAAAAATTGGTTGGAAACCAAAAATTAAAATTGAAAAAGGAATAAGTTATTTGTTAAAAGATATTTCGAATTGGAAAGATGCTCCATTGTGGACGGTAACAAAAATTCAAAAAGCTACTAAAAAATGGTTTTTATATCTAGGCAAAAAAAGGTGAAGATAAATGAAAAAAAAAATTTTTAACTTAAAGTCTATAAAAAATATTATTTCTAAACAAAAATTGAATAAAAAAACTATTGTGTTGTCTCACGGTGTTTTTGATCTTTTACATTTGGGACATATTAAACATTTTGAAAGTGCAAAAAAAAATGGAGATTTTTTAGTTGTTTCGATTACTACCGATAAATTTGTAAATAAAGGATTTGGTAGACCCTTTTTTAATGCTTACCAAAGAGCAAGTACAATAAGTTCATTAGAAGTTGTGGATGCAGTAATTATAAGTAATTTTGAGACCTCAGAAAAGATTATAAATATAGTTAAGCCAAATATATATTTTAAAGGCCCTGATTATAAAAATAATAAAAAAGATTACACAAAAAATATTTATAAGGAAATTAAAGCTATTAAAAAAAATAATGGTAAAATTGTTTATTCAGATGATGAGACATATAGTTCAAGCAATCTTTTAAATAAAAGTGGAATTTTATTTAACGAAATTCAAAACAATTTTTTAAAGTCGATAAAAAAAAAATATTCATTTGATTTTATTGTTGATAAATTTGATAAATTTAAAAAACTTAAACCTTTAATTATTGGAGAAACTATAATTGACCAATATATATTTTGTGAAGTTTTGGGTAAGTCAGGTAAAGAACCACATCTTGTAATTAAAGATGAATATGAAGAAAGTTATTTAGGTGGAGCTGGAGCGATTGCAAACCATCTTTCATCTTTTTGTAATAAAGGTAATTTTATAACCTGTATTGGCGATAAGAGTAACTACTTGAAGTTTATTAAAAAAAAAATTAATAAAAATATTAATATAAGATTTATAATTAAAAAAAATAGCCCAACAATTTTAAAAAAAAGATATTTAGATTCAATTTCAAGAAATAAATTATTTGGTGTTTATAGTATGAATGATCAGGTTATAGATTCACAAACAACTAAAAAAATAATAAATAATTTAAAAAAAAATTTTTCAAAATCTGATTTAATAATTGTTTCTGATTATGGCCATGGTTTTATCCCGGAGATAATGGCGAATAAAATTTCAAAAATTAATAAATTTATCGCATTAAATGCACAAGTAAATGCATCAAATTATGGATATCATTCTCTAGCTAAATATAAAAAAATTGATTCTTTAATAATTAATGAAACTGAACTTAGACATGAAATGAGAGACAAATTAAGTGATGTTTTTTACCTAGCAAAAATATTAAAAAATAAATACAAAATTAAAAATTTAATTGTTACCAGAGGAAGAAATGGGGCATTTTTAATTGAATATAATAAAAATAAAATTGTAAACTGCCCAGCATTTTCTGATAAGGTAATTGATAAAGTTGGTGCTGGCGATACCATGCTTGCTATCATCTCGTTATGTCTAAAATTAAAAATTCCAAGTGATTTGTCATTATTTTTAGGTTCACTTGCTGGTGCTAACTCTGTGGAAAGTATGGGTAATAGTGTAACTTTAAATAAAAAAAGTTTGCTAAGAAAGATTGAATTTATTTTAAAATAATGAACAAGATATTAATTATTGGTGGAGGTGGCTATGTGGGTTCCCAGTTAGTCCCAGATTTGTTGAAGCTAAATTATAAGATAGATGTTTATGATCTGTTTATATATGGACAAGATGTTTTAGATAAGAATTCAAATTTGAAATTAATTAAGGGTGATATTAGAAATATAGATAAGTTATCTGAAATAATTAAAGCTTATGATGCAGTAATTCATTTAGCGTGTATTTCAAACGACCCAAGTTTTGAATTAAATCCAAAACTTGGAAAGTCTATTAATCTTGATTGTTTCAGACCTTTAGTTGAAATTTGCAAAAATAGTAAAGTAAAAAGGTTTATTTACGCTTCTTCGTCTTCTGTATATGGTATTAAAAAAGAAAAAAATGTAAGTGAAAATTTATCTTTAGAGCCTTTGACAGATTATTCAAAATTCAAAGCTGAATGTGAAAAAATATTGCTTGAGTATAAAGATGAAGAATTTGAAACTGTAATAGTTAGGCCAGCAACTGTTTGTGGATATGCAAAAAGACAGCGGCTAGATGTTGTGGTAAATATCCTTACTAATCTTGCATTTAATCAGAGGAAAATAAAAATTCTTGGGGGCGAACAGTTAAGGCCTAATATTCACATTAAGGATATGTCAAGAATTTATATAAAAATCTTAGAATCAGAAAAACAACTTGTCAATGGTGAAATATTTAATGCTGGTTATGACAATATGAGTGTTAATGAGATTGGTAATTCTGTCAAAAAAGTAATAGGTGAAGATGTTAAAATTGAAAGACAGGAAACAAATGATAATAGATCGTATCATATTTCCTCAGAAAAGATTAAAAAAACACTAAATTTTGAACCAAAATATTCAGTCGAAGATGCAGTGGTAGACCTTAAACAAGCATTTGAAGAAAATAAGCTGCCAAATTCATTGAACAACTCAACATACTTCAATATTAAAAAAATGCAGGAGATTGACTTAAAATAATTTATCTTACAAAGTAAAATCGAAATATATATGATGTTTTCATTAGGAAACAAAAAATTTTTTTTCTCTCTAATTACTTTAATTTTTTTTTTAGGTTTTTATTTTCGTATTAAATATTATGATGACGGTTTGTGGTCTGATGAATGGATATCTTTTTATATTTCATCACTAGATTTAAGTATATTAGATAAATATAGTTATCATCTTGAACATGAAGGCTCTAGTCCAATTAACTTATTTTTTAATTCTTTTTTATTAAATATTTTTGGAATTAGTTATCAGAGTTTAGAAAAATTTTATATTCTTTCAGGTATCCTTTTATTGATTTTTTCATTCGAATTAAATGAAAAAAAAGATACAAAAATTTTTTATCTTTTACTTTTATCTTTGAATCCTTTTTTGATTTATTACTCAGGTGAATTAAGATTCTATACCCTCTCTGTTTTATTTAGTATGCTAAGTTTTATATTTTTTATAAAGCTAGATAAAAAAAAAAGTACAAAAAGAATTATTCTCTTTGCAGTAACTACCTTATTATCTCTTCTATTTAATGTTTTTACAATAGGCTTAATTATATCTTATTTTATATTCAATTATTTTAAAAATAATAATAAAAAAATATATTTTTTATTGCTTTTGATAACAATTATTTTTTTAACTTTAAATATTCAACATTTTTTATCGATAACCACTTACTACCATTTACAGTTTGAAGAAGTGGGTGGAAATATTAATTTAAAATTTTTTGTTGGTTATTTTTTTAATATCTTTTTTGGGGACAAATTATTTGGAGCAATAAGTTTAATTTTGTTTTTATATTCTATTTTTTATTTAAGGAAAAAAATTCTTGTTAGCGATCAGTTATTTTTAAGTTATTTAATTATTTTTATAACTTATCTAATGCTTATAAGTTATGCACTAATAATTTCTGATATACTTTTTCCAAGATATTTTATTTTTATAGTCCCTTTTATAATCTATTCAATCGTTTTTTTTATTTTTAATATAAAAAATTTCTATCTTAAATATTTTTTAATTTTGATATTTATAATTATGAGCTTGTATGTGAATTTTAAAACAAAAAAACCATACATTTTAGATAAACCAAATCCTAATTATGTTAACAATAAAATATTTAATTCAGATACAAAATATATTTACATCCCTGTTGTAAAGAAGATGTACAGCTTAGAAAATGATAATTGTTGTAATTATTATGAATTGTTATTTGTGTATTCAGAAACATTTCAAAATAGCGCATTTACAATATTATTAAATGATCAATATAAAGATCATGAAAAATTTTGGAGTATTTGCATTGTGAATCCGTCTTTCAGAACACAGTCTAAGGCTAGTGAAGTTAAAAATTGTTATGGAAAACTCGATTTCCTTGAAAATAATTACGAAATAAAAAAAAAATTTTCATCAAACAGTTTTGACGCATATCTTTATAAAAAAATAAATTTAGATGATAAATAATTATATTAAATAAATTTTAAGTACTATATAGAACGCCAGATGATAGTTAAATATTCTTATCTAAAAAAACAATTTTCTAATTCTGCAGATCTTTGGAAAGATTTAAAGCAATTTGTATCTACAGGTGATTTTACTTTGGGAAAACCATTAACAAAATTTGAAAAGAGTTTTGCGAAATTAATGAAAGTAAAATATGCAGTTGGAGTAAATTCTGGAACTGATGCTATTAAATTAAGTTTAAAAGTTTTAGGTGTCAAAAAAGATGATGAAGTAATAACTGCTGCTAATACTTTTGTAGCTACCGTAGGAGCTATAACAGAAATTGGTGCAAAGCCGGTGTTTGTCGATTGTGATGACACTTTTTGTATGAATACAAAATTATTGGAAAAAAAAATTACAAGAAAAACTAAAGCCATAGTGCCGGTTCACTTTACTGGATATATGACAGATATGCCTAAATTAATGAAAATATCAAAAAAGCATAAAATTCCAGTTGTAGAGGATGCATGTCAATCTATACTTGCTGAGGTTAATGGTAAAAACTCAGGTGGTTGGGGGGATTTTGGTACTTTCTCTTTACATCCGCTAAAAAATATAAATGTTTGGTCTGATGGAGGTGTAATAACCACAAACAACTCTAAATATTATAAACTTTTAAAACTTTTAAGAAATCATGGTTTGTCTAACAGAGACACGGTGAAGATATGTGGGTATAATTCTAGATTAGATACATTTCAAGCTGTAGTAGGAAATTGGTTGTTACCAAAGGCAAATCAAATTGCAAAACAAAGAATTAAAAATGCGAATTATTATGATAAAAATCTTTCAAAAATAAAACAAATTACAATTCCACCTAGACCAAAAAATTTTAAAATTGTATATCATCTCTATATAGTTTTTGCAGAAGATCGAGATAAACTTCTAAAATATTGTCTCAAGAAAGGAATTGAAGCAAAAGTACATTATCCAATACCAATCTATAGACAAAATGCTTTAAAGTATCTTGGCTATAAAAAAGGCGATTTTCCAATTACTGATAAACATACTAAAGAAATAATTACGTTTCCATGTCACCAACATTTAACAAAAAAAGAAGTAAATTATATAATTAATACAGTTAAATCTTTTTATTTAAATAAATGAAAATAAACTTTATTAATTTAGTAAAACAATCTTATAAAGAACAGGTAGATTTAAAAAATATATTTGACAAGGTAATTAAATCTGGAAGCTTTGTTGGTGGAGATTATATTGACAAATTTGAAAAAAATTTATGTAAATTTTCTAAAGCTAGAAATTGTATATCATTGAATAGTGGAACAGACGCTTTGGTCTTTTCTTTATTTTCAGCGGGAATTAAAAAAGGAGATGAGGTAATAACAACTCCAAATTCATTTATTGCCTCAGCAGCTGTGATAGTACATTTAGGTGCTAAACCAGTTTTTGTTGATGTTCTTGAAGATCAGAATATTGATCCTTCTAAAATTGAGGATAAAATAACAAAAAAAACTAAGGCTATAATGCCTGTTCATTTAACAGGAAGAGTCTGTAAAATGGATCAAATTATAAAGATCGCAAATAAATACAATTTAAAGATCATTGAGGATGCTGCACAAGCCATAGGGTCAAAATACAAAGGTATTAATGCTGGAAATTTTGGAGACTATGGGTGTTTTTCAGCACATCCATTAAAAAATTTAAATGCTATGGGAGACTCAGGATATTTGGTGGTTAAAAATAAAAAGATTGCAGAGCAAGTTCGCGATTTGAGAAACCATGGCATGTCAAATAGAAATAAAGTTAAACGTTTTGGATTTGTTTCAAGGATGGATAATATTCAAGCAGCTATACTAAATTACAGATTAACAAATTTAAGTAAAATAATAAAAGCTAGAAGAAAAAATTTTGAAATATATAAAAAAAACTTAAATAGAAATATAGTTTTTTTCCCTGATGAGCAACCATATCAATACAACACATACCATACTTTCGTAGTTCAAGTCCCTAAAAGAGATCTATTAAAAAAATATTTAAAAAAAAATAAAATTGAAACAGCAATTCACTATCCTATTCCTATACACCTACAACCAGCCGCAAAAAAACTGGGCTATAAACTAGGTGATTTTCCAATTTCAGAAAAACAGTCGAAATCAATTTTAACACTACCAATAAATCAATTTTTAAAAAAAAAAGAGATAGAGTTTATATGCAAAAAGATAAACAAATTTTTTGTTAAATAATCTTTATACTAATTAAAATTTTAAATATTTTTTAAATATAAAAAATAATATTAATTTCATAGTTGTGTAAACAACTTTTATAGAGTTAGAAAATCTAAATGCGGATGCACCTTTAATTCTATCTGTTAAATACGTTGGTATAAAAGTAAAAGAATATTTATTCGATAAAAAAATATTGACCCACATTTCTAAAGAAAAAGCATGACTGTTAGTCTGAATATCACATTCTATAAATATTTTTTTTCTAATTATTGTAACTCCATTATAATAAGGTAATTTTTTACTAAATACGAAATTTAATATAGGAGTATAAAAAGATGTAAAAAATCTCCTAAAGTTATCTCTTTCATGAGAGTTGGAATAGAAAGTTGAAATTACATCATATTTTTTAAGAACTAATAAAAGTTTAGATATTTCTGATGAAGGGTGTGAATTATCACCAGGTATCCAAGTTATATATTCCTTTGACGCTTCATCAGCCCCAACTTTGACTGATGCCCCATAACCAAGGTTTTTTTTATTTTTAATAATATTTAGATTATTTTTTGAATGCTGAAGGTTTTCTAATATTGAGTAAGTATTATCAGTACTTCCATCATCAACACAAATTAATTCATAATCAAAAATAGAGCTTATAGAACAAGCTTTTTCAATCTC
>MDTB01076907.1_pt1 | contig 28210 bp, 28 predicted proteins | sample 811161 | NCBI WGS metagenome assembly MDTB01 (sample SAMN05326650, study PRJNA326480) | marine metagenome | isolation source: seawater | place: Mediterranean Sea | collected 2009
GTACCAGGTTTTGTCCACTCGAAAGCTTTGGGTTCAGGAATATCAATTTTCATAAGAGGATCTGGCCCACAGGGTGTGGGGGCTTCAACTGTTGATTCTGTAGTTTCAACTATAAATGGACATAGTGTGACTAACTCAATCCTTACTGATGCTGGTTTTTTAGATCTCGACAGAATTGAGGTGCTTAAAGGGCCACAAGGTACTCTTAACGGTAGAAATGCAGTTGGTGGCTTAATTAACTATATTCCTAAGCGCCCAGGTGATGAATTTGGTGGTTATGTAAGGGTCAGAATGGGTGACTATGATTTAACTCATCTTCAAGCAGCTGTTGATATACCCCTCTCAGAAAACTTGAGATCAAGAATTGCAGTTCAATCATATGAGCGTGGTGGCTGGGTTGAAAACGTAAATACAAAAAATGAAGTGGACGATAGAAGTCAAATGGATGTGAGACTTTCACTTGATTGGGACATAGACGATACAACTCTTCTTGAACTCACTTATCAAGAATCTAACGGTGAAGACAACCGATTTAACATTGGCCAGATTTACTGTGCCAAAGACCCTCTATTAGGTTGTGATCCTTTTAAACTGGGAACAATGGGTCAAGGAAGTGCACCCGCAGGATCATTTTCTGGTGCATTTTATTTAATTGCTAACCTGACACCTTCTGCTACGTTTGACTTTTATGAAAACTCTTATCAGATTAAGAGCATAGATGAAGTTAATCACAACATTGATCCATACCATGAACAGAAGTATCGCTTTGGACAAATGAGGCTTGTAAAGGAGCTCGAGTCAGGATCATTTGAAGCTAAAGTTACTTATGATCAAAGAGATTATTACCATCATCAGGATAACGAATACAACGTTGGTGTTGTTGGTCTTCCTGGATCATTAGGAGCTCTTGGGTTTCCTCCAATAACTTATAAAGGTAACTTTGGATTTACTCCAGGCGATCACATGTCACAAAGACAGATGCAACTTTTTGTAGCCAATGGTATGCAGTTAGAATTCTCAGGCGTTGATCAAGAAGTTCTGCAGACTGAAATTACTTATATTTCTGATTTAGATGGCCCAGTTAATTACGTAGTTGGTTGGTATGACTACGGTTCAAAATATATGAATAACTATTTGGTACAAAGTGCTGCTATCAACATGATGGGTTCATTTGGTCAACATCCCTATAACACGCTTGCGATACCAGGCTTTACCGGTGGTGCTACCTTTGATGGGTATGGCGGAGTGCCTTTTTATACCGCCTTTACACTTGGTGCTCTACCATTAGCAGCGGCTGGTGACTTTGCAGGGTTTGCAGGAGCATTACAAGGACTATTTGCTTTACCTGCATATGAGAATCCAACAACCATGAGAGGTTTCTTTAGTAATGACCATGGTCGAATTAGCAATACTGCTCTATTAGGTGAAATGTATGTTGATATTTCTGAAGCAACTAAACTTATATTAGGAATTAGACAAGATGAGTTTACAGTTAGCAATAATCAATTTAGTGATTTAGGTGATCTTGGTGCAGGTACTGCTCTATACAAAAATGCTAGAGCTCTAGGAACTCATCCAGGTGGCTTCGCTAGATATCCTTCTATCAGGAGTGCTGTTACGAGTGATGATACTTCATATAAGATTGCTCTTCAGCAATACTTATCAGAGGAAGTGATGGCTTATGCATCATTCACTACTGCTGTTAAGGCGGGTGGAACTAATCCAAATGAGAGAGGAATTGTCGACACCTACGATAAGGAAGAAGTTGAAGTATTTGAGCTTGGAATTAAGGGATCTTTCTTAGATAACAGAATGCTTGCTAGCTTATCATTCTTCTCCACTGATAATGCTAACCAAATTGTTTCCAGCATTACAGATGCGGGTTCAAGAAACGTCAATATTGACTCTACTACAGAAGGATTTGAAGGTGAAATTGCATATCTAGTTACCGACACGCTAAGGCTAGACTTTAATTTCTTAAGTTTAGATAGTGAAGTTGCAAACAACACACTACTAGTGGATCCTCTAAACATTGGTGGCGCAACTACCAGGATTCCAAGTCCACTGACTGGAAACATGGCAGATGTCGTTCCGGGGACCAATGGATTGATGCAAGTTGGCTTTACCGATACGGGACCGATATATAAGTTTGCTGGATACTCATGTACTATCCCGCTCTTTAATCCTTTGGGTGGAGTTTTCTGTCCAGATTCAGCTATTACACCTACTGATGTAAGTGGAAACATGATGCCCGGAGCAGCTGATTTAAGCTATAACATTGGCTTATCAAAGGACTTTAATACAGCTGGCGGTATGTATACATTAAGGTATCAGTTCAGCTGGGCGGATGAGAGATATTCAGATATTTTCAATAACGAAGCCCTAAAGGTTGGTGAAACTGAGTTCACCGACTTAAGCTTAACTTTTACTCCTAATGATGAGAGTTACTACATAGGCTTCTGGGTTAAGAATCTTGATGATGATCGCGCAATTCAGTCCATTTTCAAAGCAAGTAACTTACAAGGTGGTGCAAAATTTGTTAACCACAATGATCCTAGGACTATGGGTATTAGTTTTGGAATCAATTTCTAAGCTTACTTAAACTTTTTTAAAGCCCGGTATATCCGGGCTTTTTATTTATATGAAGCGAGTCGAAAAATTCCTAGTCAAACTTAAAGAGCTTTTTTTAGCTGAAAATGCTGAAAATCAAAAAATGCTTGATACATATATTAAGTTTGCTGAAGGCAAGGCATCGGATGAAGAACTAGCAAAGGCTAATGATCAGCTTGCTGAAAACTTTAAAAATTTAGGTTTGGGTGTTCTTGTCATCCTGCCTTTTAGTCCAATTACAATTCCTTATATATTTAAAAAAGCTCAAGAGTATAAAATAGATATCGTACCTAAATGGTATAAAGATATTACTAACGAAAATAAGGAAATCAAATAGCTTGTTTAGATTTGCAGAGGCTAACTTGCGGCATATATAATGCCATATTCCAAGGGACTCAAATTAAAGTTTAAAAAGGAGAAGAATAATGAAAACAGCTGTAATAGTTGATAGTGTTAGAACAGGCCTTGCTAAATCGCATCGAGGTGGTTTTAACATTACAAGAGCTGATGACATGCTTGCACATATCATCAACAACCTAATTGAAAGAAATCCAAATTTACCAGGTGAAGCGGTTGAAGACGTCATTATGGGTTGCGGTAATCCAGAGGGACCAATGGGTCACAATATTGGAAGAAATGCAGCTGTGCTTTCAAACCTACCGATTACTGTTGGTGGAACAACTGTAAATAGATATTGTTCTTCAGGACTTCAAACTATTTCAATGGCTGGTAGTCAGGTAATGGCCGGTTGTTATGATACTGTTATCGCAGGTGGAGTAGAGCAGATTTCTATGTTGTCCGGTAAACAAAACATGGAAGGATTTGTTAACGAAAAACTTGCTGAGCAAAGTCCTGGTATTTATCACCCTATGGGCATCACTGCTGAAACAGTTGCTAAAAGATATGATGTTTCAAGAGAATCTCAAGACGAATACGCACTTGAGAGTCAAAAAAGGACTGCAAATGCTCAAGAATTAGGTTTATACGATGATGAGATCGTGCCTATGGAAACTAAGATGCTACTTGTCAATAAAGAAACTGGCGACTCAAAAGAAGTTGTCTATACGGTTGATAAAGACGAATGCAACAGACCGGATACTACATTAGAGGGCTTGTCATCTCTCAAGCCTGTTTTTGATCCAGAAAACGGATCTGTTACTGCAGGAAATTCATCTCAGCTGTCCGATGGAGCTTCAGTTACTCTAGTCATGAGTGAAGAAAAAGCACTTGAACTTGGTTTAAAACCTTTAGCTTATTTTAGAGGATTCACAACAATGGGTTGTGAGCCAGATGAAATGGGTATCGGACCAGTTTTCTCTGTACCAAAACTACTAAAGAACTATGATTTAAACGTTGATGACATTGATTTGTGGGAGTTAAATGAAGCTTTTGCAGTACAGGTTGTTTATTGCAGAGATAAGCTAGGCATTCCAATGGATAAGCTCAATGTTAATGGCGGCTCAATTTCAATTGGTCATCCATTTGGCATGACTGGTTCAAGACAAGTTGGTCATATCGTTCGAGAGCTTGATCGTCAAGATAAGCAGTTTGGTGTAGTTACCATGTGCGTAGGTGGCGGTATGGGTGCCAGCGGTCTATTCGAAAGATATCCAAGCTAAAACCATTTCTGAATTTAAGATTATTGAGAAGTACCTATCTGAGATAGGTACTTCTTATAATATTAAGAATAAGGTCCTAAGAGGCGTCGGGGATGATGCCGCAGTAATTTCATTATCCAAAAATCTTATTGTTTCAACTGATACATCGGTTGAGGGAGTCCATTTTCTAAAAGGGATCAAGCCAGAGTATGCAGCTTATAGAGCATGTGTTACAGCACTAAGTGATCTGGCAGCGATGGGCTCTCAACCATTAGCATTCCAGCTCTCGCTTTCAACTAAAGAGAGCAATTCAAAATTCTTTTCTTCATTTAAAAAAGGACTTCAAGATTTTTCAAACGATTACAAGATCGGCTTAATTGGGGGTGACCTGGTAAAAGGGCAATACCAAATGTCTGTCACTGTCTTTGGAAAGCAGCATTCTAATATATTGCTAAGAAAAAATGCCTGTGTTGGTGATGTTGTTTGCTTATCAGGCCCATTGGGTAATGGTTTATTTGGTATGCAGGACTTTAAAAAATTTAATAAAAAAAATAAGACATCGTCTGCTTATCTAAAACCTAAAGCTCTAATAGATTATGGCAAATCCATAGCAGGGTTTGCCTCGAGTGCAATTGATATTTCTGACGGATTTCTTCAAGACCTTGGACATTTGAGCAAGGCATCTAATGTTGGATTCGAATTATCTTCAAGCTTGATACCTCACAATTCAAATTTATCATTAAATCAATGTTTGAATTGTGGCGATGATTATCAATTAATTTTCACAGTGCCAAAAAAACATATACAACCTCTCATGAAAAAGATGAAAAGAAAGAAGCTTGCAATTTATCAAGTTGGCAATTCAATTAAAAAAAAGAACATTCTTCTGGATGGTAAGATACCTGCATTAAGCAGAGGCTATAATCATTTCTAAATTTATATGAGTTTCCCAAATTATAATAAAGCGTCCCATGTCTTAGCGACTTGCTTTGGAGTTGGATCTATCCCATTTGCTCCGGGAACCTGGGGGAGCTTATTTGCTGTATTGCTAATCTATAACATAACTTTTTTGCAAGAGTGGATTGTTCTTGTTGCAGTTTCAGTAGTGGCTTTAAGTTGGCGGATCTGTGTTGAAGTATATCAAGACACCAAGTCTGATAGCTCAGAGATTGTTATTGACGAATTTGCAGGAATGTTTGTGGCTTGCACGTTCATTAATCATGATTTCATTTCACTGGTCTTCGCATTTTTATTTTTTCGTTTTTTTGACATTGTTAAACCATGGCCAATTTCGTGGGTCGATAAAAATATTAAAAACGGACCAGGAATTCTGATTGATGATCTACTTGCAGGATTATTTGCAGGCGTTTTAATGCTGGCTATCTTTAAAATTGTAATTTGAAAAATTATGATTTTTACAGAATTAGACTAATTTTTTAATCTGATCGAATATCGCATCCCCATTAAGAGAAGCCATTCTTATCATTTCATCTCTGCTGGCATGCTCAATGAATTCATCAGGTATACCAAATGATCTGATGGTAACATTAAGATTATTATCAGCAAACCATTCTTGAACGGCTGACCCTGCACCGCCATAGCGACTGCAATCTTCAATGGTAACAATTAGTTTTTTATCATGTATTTTTTTAAGAAATTCTGCATCAAGGGGTTTTACAAATCTCATATCAACTAAAGAACAATCTAATTTTTCAGCAACATTCTTGCTTATCTCCATCAAAGCACCAAAATTTAGGATAATTATTTCTGAATCTTTATTGATCACAAGATTGGACTTACCTATTTCCAATGTCTCTAAATTCTTTTCAATTTGGATATTTGGACCAGTTCCTCTTGGATAGCGTATAGCTGCAGGGCCCTCATACTTATAACCAGTAGATAATAGTTTCCTGGTTTCCTTTTCATTGGAGGGGGTCATGATTATCATATTTGGGATACATCTTAGATAGGCAAGATCATAGTTACCTGAGTGTGTTGGACCATCCTCGCCAACAAGTCCAGCTCTATCGATTGCAAAGGTAACATCTAAGTTTTGCAATGCCACATCATGAATCAGTTGATCGTATGCCCTTTGCAAAAATGTTGAGTAAATTGCAACAATTGGTTTTTTATCTTCTGCTGCCAGGCCAGCTGCAAATGTAACAGCATGTTGTTCAGCTATAGCAACATCAAAGTATCTCTCAGGAAATTTTCTACTAAATTCAACCAATCCAGAACCTTCTCGCATTGCTGGAGTTATTGCATATAAGCTCTCATCCTCTGTTGCCATATCAACAACCCATTCACTAAAAATATCTTGGTATTTAGGTTTTGAATTATTTTGTTTTTTTGCAATAGGTTTAATTTTCCCAATGGCATGAAAACCTATCCTGTCAGCTTCAGCCGGATCAAGCCCCGCTCCTTTTTTTGTAATAATATGCAGAAATTGCGGCCCTTCAAAGTCCTTTAAGTTCTTGATTACACTTAGTAATTCATCAATATCATGACCATCAACTGGTCCGATGTAGTTTAGCCCCAATTCCTCAAAGATAGATCCAGGTGAAACCATGCTTTTCATTTGTGTTTCTACTTTTCGAGCTAAATGATGAGCTTGTGGTAGGTTTTCTAGGAAACTTTTTCCGCCTTTTCTAATTCCTTTGTAAAGTTTTGAAGCCCAAATTCTAGAAAAATAATTTGATAGGCCACCTACATTTTCTGAGATGGACATATCGTTATCATTCAGGATGATAAGCATATTTGGCTTTAAACTGCCTGCATGACTCATTGCCTCAAAAGCCATTCCTGCTGTCATTGCTCCATCACCAATTACAGCAATTGTTTTTTTATTCTGATTGGCAACAGCCATACCCAAGGCTGCACTTATTGATGTACTAGAATGGCCAGTTCCAAAAGCATCATATTCACTTTCATTTCTTGAGGGGAAGGGTGCGAGACCTCCTTTCACTCTAATGGTTTTAAGTTTATCTCTTCGGCCAGTAAGTATTTTATGAGGATAGGCTTGATGACCGACATCCCATATTAAATTGTCATTAGGAGTATTAAACAAGTAATGTAAAACAACGGTTAACTCAACAACACCTAAGCCACCACCTAAATGGCCTCCTGTTTGCCCAACTTGATAGAGTAAAAATGCCCTTAATTCATCGGCTAAATTCTTTAGCTGCTCAAGGGTTAGAGGTTTTAAATCTTTAGGTGAATTAATTTCATCAAGCAAAGGTGTGCTAGGACGAGAATTTGGTATTTCCTTAAAAAATTTCATAACTAGTTATCTCTGCTAATAATAAAATCACAAATCTCAAGGAGGCGCTTCTTATTAAAATTACCGTCAAGATCAATTATTTTATTTATTGATTTTTCAATCAATTCTTCAGCATTTTTTACTGCAGTTTCCAAACCATAAACTGATACATAAGTTAGTTTATTATTCTTAACATCTGACTTTGAATCTTTTCCAAGAGCTGCTGAAGAGGCAGTTACCTCTAAAACATCATCCATAATCTGAAATGCTAGGCCAATATCTTCTCCTACTGACTTTAGTTTTATTCTGAGATTTGAATTTGTAATTGGCATTGCAAGCGAAGCACTTATTAGTTTGCCAGTTTTTAAAGCATGAATTTTATTTATATCTCCAGTATCTGATCCTTCAGACTCTAAATCCAATTGCTGTCCAAGAATCATGCCATTAAAACCGCAACTATCTGAAAGTAATTTAATGATGTTAACTTTTTGCTCATTAGATAAGTGAGCATCGTTTGCAACAATTTCATAAGCCAAGCTATGCAAAGCATCTCCTGCAAGTATTGCAGTCGCTTCACCATAAGCAACATGACTGGAAGCTTGGCCTCTTCTAATATCATCGTCATCCATAGCTGGCAAATCATCATGAATTAATGAATATGAATGCATCGCCTCAACTGCGGTCTCCAAATTATTAATAGATTCTTTATTTAAGGTACCTTCAAGCTCCGCAGCAGCTCTAACAATTCCTGCTCTAATACATTTACTTGGAGCTAGCACGGTGTGAAGCATTGCTTTAGAAACATGAGAATCGCTTTTAATGATATTTAAGAATTGTTGATTCACACTTTCTCGCACATTAGCGAGGTACTCATCAATCATGACTTAATTCTCTTGATCTAAAATTTCACCATCACCCATAAGCTTATTAACTTTTAGCTCAGCTTCTTTGAGTTGCTTTTGACAGTCTTTCACTAGCTTAATCCCTTCTTCAAATTTTTTAACACTCACTTCCAGGCTAACGTCATTATCTTCTAAGGCATCAACAATGCCCTCAAGCTTTGCCAAAGAATCTTCAAAGTTAAGGTTTTTTTTAGTCATATAAATATTTTAACTGAGTTTTATATTAATTATTAAGAAGTCTCGACCGCTGTACTTTCATTAAAGTAATTTTTAATTGATTCAGGAACCATTAATGCGGCTGGGGTAAAAATTAGAGTCAAGATTGTACTAAAACCTAATCCAAAAACTATTGATTGTGCTAAAAGCTGCCACCAATCTACAACTCGGCTACCTAATTCAATTGATCTTGCAACAATATCTAGGCTTACTCCAGCAGCAAGCGGCAGCAGCCCGAAGATAGTTGTAAGGGTTGTTAATAAAATCGGTCTTAATCTTTGTTTACAAGCCATGACCACTACATCATATCTAGCTAGATTTTGATTCTCATCTCGAAGCCTGTTAAAGGTATCAATCAAGACGATATTGTTATTAACAACAATTCCGGCTAACGCAACAATGCCGATTCCAGTCATGGTTGTACCAAAAGGTTGTCCGGTAATTAGTAATCCTAATAAGACTCCTGTAGCTGACATAAATACTGCAGACAAAATGAGAATTGATTGATAAAAGCTATTAAATTGAGTAAGTAGTAGGACAAGCATAAGGAAGATAGCTGTAATGCCTGCAACACTCAAAAAACTATTTACCTCCTCAGTTTCCTCTTGTTGCCCCCTAAATTGAACAAAAATTCCTGAAGGAAACTCTTGTTGATCTATCCATTGCCTCATTTCTCTAACTTTTTCATCAATTAAAATGTCTTTATTTGCTCCAGCAGCTCCAATTTCATGAAAAAACTTACCATTTCTTCTAACAACAGATTGCCTATTTTCTTTTGGAATAATTTTGATAAATGAGCTGATAGGTATTTGTCCTCGCAAGGAGGGGACCTTCAGATCATCAATACCCGTTAACGATCTTTCATCGCGCTTAAACCTGACTCTTATCTCAACTTCATCTCTTGAATCATCAGGTCTATATTCACCAGCTTTAAAACCATTTGTAAGCATCTGCACAATAGCACCTACGTCCGAAATATTGACTCCTAGTTGAGCAGCTTTTTGTTTATCAACATCAATCTTCCACTCAATTTGGGGGTAAGGTAGCGTTGAACTTATATTCGCCAAACCAGTAACTCTATTCTTTGCATAGTCTTCAACTATCCGAGTTACCTGAACAACCTCATTTTCAGTATTTCCAAAAATACCTATTTCAATGGGATTCTCAAAAACAGGCCCACCTTCTTGCTCGCTTATCTCAACAATAATACCTGGGATATTTGCTACTACCAGTTTGGCTTGATCAATTATCTGTTGACCTGTGAGTCCCTTTAAATTGAATTCCTCAGCCTCAAAAAAGCCACGTCCAACGACATCACCTCCTGAGTTAAACCACTCAGAGCCTGTTCTTAAATAAAGACTTTTTATTTCTTGAATTTCGAGCAGCCTGTCTTCAACTTGCTCAACAATGTCTTTTGATTCGATAGCTGAAAAATTACCTCTTGCTCTTATTGATACCTCAGCAGCAACAGGGTCTACGTAAGGAAAATATACTGTACCTTTTCCAAAGCGATCGTAAGAAATAATAATGACTGATAATAGAAAAAAAACGCTTAATATTGTTTCAAATGGATTCTTTGCAAAAACCCTCACCCATTTGCTGTAGAAGGAAGAAATTCTGTCAAAAATAACCTCTCCAGTTTTCTCAGATTCTCCAGACATAAGTGAAGATCTTCTTTGACCAAATACAGCACCGAGAACTGGCACTACAATCATTGCATAGACCAATGAAGCTGATAGAACTATGAAAACAGCAATTGGTAAAAAACGCATAAATTGACCTGTGAATCCAGGCCAGAAAATAAGTGGTGTAAAGGCAGCAATTGTAGTTGCTGTCGAGGACAGTATCGGATAGAACATCCTTTTTGAAGCGAGTCTGTAGGCTTCAATTCTTTGTACGCCTTCAGATATTTTTCTATCTGCATATTCAGTTACAACGATAGAGCCATCGATCAGCATTCCAAGCCCTAACAATAATCCCATCATTACAAGGAAGTTAAATTCAATATTTGCAATATTCTAAACAATAAAAGTTAATAGAAAGCAAAACGGTATCGATAGGCCAACCAACATGCCGACTCTAATACCCATACTGGCAACAACCAATATCATTACCAAAAAGATTGCAGTAACAATGTTTCCTTGCAGCTCTGTAATCATTTTTTCAGCCCAAATGGTTTCATCATCAGTTTTAACAATTTCAATGTTTTCAGGTAGATAAGGTTCAAACTCAGATATATTTGACATGATTGCTCGTTTAGCATCTATTGAATTAGCACCCTCTCTAAGTTTTACTTCAAGCGTAACCGCGTCTTTACCATTAACTTTTGAATATGATGAGTAGTCTTTAAAGGTTCTTCTTATCTCACCAAGATCTCCAAGGGTCACAACTGCTGAGGGTGTAACTTTAACTGGAATGCTGTAAACATCTTGAGCAGTCTCAAAAACTCCAGGAACTTCTATGTTAAAACGACCGTCACCGGTATCTTGAGCACCACCAGGAATAATCACGTTATTGTTTGAAACAGCTAAATATAGATCTCTTAATGTAATTCCATAAGTCTCCAGCTTTGATTTATCAATAATTGCTTCAAGAACTTCATCTGGAGCACCACTTATATCAATACTCAAAACCTCATCTATACCCTCGAGTTGATCCTGAAGTTCTTTTGCAAAAAAAACCTTTTGTCTCAATGGCCCATTTCCTATCAAGCTAAGGTTCATAACGGGAAATGTTGCAAATGAATATTCTCTTATTTGTGGATCCTCTGCCTCTAGCGGAAGCTTGTATTTAACTTCTTCTACTGCCTGTTTGATATCTACGAGTGCAGCATCAATGTCATGTCCTACTTCAAATTCAGCAACCAATCTTGCAAATCCTAAAGTGCTACTAGAAGATATTTCTTCAATGCCAGGGACACTTCTAAGTCTATTTTCTAATGGCTTTGCTATTAATCTAGATGCATCATTTGGAGAAGCTCCATCGAGGAAGACCGAAACACTTACCAGGGGAAGCTGGATACTCGGATCTGCAGCAACGGGAATGATTGCACGAGAGTAACTTCCAGCAATTAAAACCAGCAAGGCGATAGTTAATGTTGTCTTTCCTTTGGAAAGAGCAAAATCAACTATTTTATTCATAGACTAGCTAGATTTGTAACAGCTACGATTTGACCATTTTCAACAAATCCCTGTCCTTGAACTATAAGATTTGAAAATTGAGGTATACCACTTACCCAAAGCCCGTCAGCTGTATCTTTAATAATTTTTATTGAATGAAACTCAACTTTGCTTTCTGAATTAACAGTCCTGACACCGATATTGCCTTCATCAGTTAGCAATAAAACTGAAGCAGTAATTTTATGGGCTAAGATCGGTTGAGTACTAATGTGCATTGTGCCAGTAATACCATCTCTTACAGCACCAGTTACATTCTCAAACTCTGCTTCAACTCTGAAGGTTCTTGTAGCAGGAGATGCGCTTTTAGATACGAATGTGAGATTAGATGAGATAGTTTCATCAGTGATTAAATCAATTTTGACCTGAAGACCTTCAAAGATGTCTTTGATTTTAGCTTCGGGAACCTCGGCAACAAATGTTATAGGACTTAGCTCAATTATGGTTGCGCAGATTTCACCTCTTTGAATAAAGTTACCTGGCTTAACAATATTTTCAACATAGCCATCGAATGGCGCTTTTACTTCTGTTCGATTCAGTTCTACTATGCCGAGTCCACATAAAAGCTCATCTTTTTTGACCCATTCACCTTGTCGAACACCTGTTGATACAACCTCACCTGAAGTTTTTGCCTTAACCGCGACTCTTTTTTCACTTATAGCAACAGAGTTTACGCTTATGGTCGGGGAAATCATTTCCGCAATACTTTCATTAATCACAACTGAGGATAATGTTTTCTGAGCCTTTGGTGGCTCTATTTTGTCTTCTTCAAGCACGCCAGTTGCAAACCAGAAAGATACTGGCAGCAAAATTAGTAAAGCCATCCTGACGTTTTTAGACATAATCTTTATATATTAGAACCTACATCCATATATAGGTCCAAATCTCTTGTTTAAAAGGGTGATTATTATAGTGTAATCAGTTCAAATTGTATGTTTTTGCCTCAAAGATCATATTTTTTTCTGAGTTCTTTGAATAAACTGGAATCAAACTTTTTTGATCCAAATTCTTCAGACTCAGTATGATTAATTGATAAATCCAGGCCTTCTTCAAGTTTGATCAGTAATTCTGCATAATTTTTTCTAAATTGGTTGATTGCATTGTATTGATTGGAGTCATTCAGAGTACTCCATCCAGTTTTGCATCCAGCGGAATAAACTATCGGATGTGACCAATTATATTTTTTTCTTGGAGAATAAGATTTTTGAGCCTCCAAAAATGCTTCATCAGCACTTGGAATGCTATCGGAGTATGGCTGCTTTCTTACCGTTTTTACAAATTCATTTAGAGTGGGAATGAACTCATTGTTGCTAATGATAAAAGCACTAGCTTGGTTTAGCTGATGAATTGAAAAGTTTTTTAATGTACTGGCCCAGAGTCGTTTCGCAGTAATGATTTTTTCATTGGATGAGTAAATTTTAAAGAACTGATAATGATAGGCTACCTCAAACTTATAAAATAAGTCCTCAATGAATTGAATTATGAGTTTCTTTTTAGAGCTCGAGATCTTTTGACCACGATAGGTCTTTTGTCTGCTCTGAAGATTCCCCATGACCTTCTTCTTTGTTATTAGATCTTTTATTTTCTTCATTATTAATTGTATTAACTATTTCTTTTCTCTTTACAAAGTCTACAAACTTTGAATTCCATGATTTTAGGGCTACTCCATCTTCTTCCCAAAACAGAATAAATTCTAATATATACGATTGTGAAATATTTTTTGGGATATTAGCTAACTCAAGAACCTCATAGGCGTCACTGCTTGGTTGCCAATTTCGATGCATTTGGGTTGGAGCGCCTTTATTTGGTGATTTTTCCTTTACCCATTCTCTTCTTACAAAATCAACAAAGATTGAGTTCCAATTATTTTTAAGCAAGCCTTTTTCGCCCCAATAAATTTTAAATTCTTGAAGCTTGTTAGCACTAAATTCTTTTGATATTCCACCCATTAATAATACTTCGTAAACTTCTTGATTAGGTTGCCAGCTAGAATTCATCTGCTTTTTTAACCCAGCTGGAGATTTCCCAGGAAGTTTTAATTTATAAACATTATCTTTTTTTCTGGTTGCAGAATCGATAGATCCAATAAGTTTTAGTTTCAAAAGCTTTTGAGTCGCCTGGATGAGATTTTCCCTATTTTCAAATTTTAGATAATTCTCTAAAGTAGAGATCAGTTCATCAAAGTTTTCAGAGGGAATTTTATTCTGCTGAATTACAGCCAAAACTATCGCTGAAGTAGGGCCTAGAGTATTAATTATATCGAGTGAAACTGAAACTTCCTTCAATTAGTTTCCTCTTCTTTTTTCAACAGCTTCAGAGCAAGATTTTAAACATATCAACGTATCTTCTGTATTCATGCATGCGTCAGTAATACTTTGACCATATGTAAGATTTTCTGAAATTGACTGATTACCTTCAACTAAATTGCTCTCAAGCATTAAGCCTCTGATAAGCAAGTTACCATCAGAAATTTGATCAGCAATTTTTTGTGTAACGGCGACTTGATTTTTATGTTGCTTTTGACTATTTCCATGGCTCGCATCGATCATAATCGATTCATTAACCTCCGCTTCTCTTAACGCTATCAAGGCTTGTTCAACTGCTTCATTGTCATAATTAGGATTGCTGCCACCTCTTAAAATAATGTGAGCATCTGAATTACCTGAAGTCTTATAAATGGAGACCATGCCTTCTTTTGTATTGGAAAAGAATACGTGTGCGTGGTTAGCTGCTTGGATTCCATCAATTGCTGGCTTGAGTGCACCAGAAGTTCCATTTTTAATACCAATAGGACAAGACAAACCAGATGCTAGCTCTCTATGTATCTGACTTTCTGCAGTTCGAGCACCAATGGCACCCCAAGATATTAGATCAGCAACATATTGTGGTGAAATGGGATCCAGGAATTCTGTACCAATAGGAAGCCCAATTACAGAAATTTCTTTAAGAATTGACCTAGCTAACATCAAGCCTTTATTAGCATCAAAAGTATTATTCAGATCAGGATCGTTTATGAGACCTTTCCAACCAACTGTGGTCCTGGGTTTTTCAAAGTATACTCTCATTACTATCAAAAGATTATCTGAGAATTGATCTCTAGCATCTTTTAAAAATTTAGCGTATTCAATGGCTGATTTTTTATCATGAACTGAACATGGCCCACATATCACAAGCAATCTATCATCTTTGCCATGGAGAATCTGACTTATTTCATTTCTAGTTCCGTATACAAGCGCTGCAACCTCATCTGTAAGAGGATATTTCTCTAAAACCTCATTAGGAGTTATTAGATCAAACTTCTCTACAATTCTTGTATTGTCAGTAAGATAATTCATCTGCAGTATGATAATTGATAAAAAACTATAAAAAATATATTAATCAAAAATATATATGTTTTTACCGAAAATTAACTGATTGACTTAAATACTTCGTATAAGCCTTAAAAAGCTTTAAAAACACTATATATTGTGTATTATTCACTCAATGATTACACTATCTAGTAGATGAGCTCTACAATTCAAAGAGAATTTCCGCTGCTTAAGGGCAAAAATATAGATGCTCTCCCAGAGGACTTATTTATTCCTCCAAATGCTCTTGAATTAATCCTTGAGGAGTTCTCAGGTCCAATGGATCTCCTTTTATACCTAATTAATAAAAAAGATATCGATATATTGCAGTTAGATGTAGCTTTAATCACAGAGCAATACCTCCAATATATAGAAATTATGGAAGAATTGAAGGTCGAGCTAGCATCAGATTATATGGTCATGGCCGCAACTTTAGCGCATATTAAATCTAGAATGTTGCTTCCTCAGGATGATGAGCTTGAAGATGAAGAAGATCCAAGATCAACTCTGATAAAAAGACTACAAGAATACAAACGCTTTAAATCTGTATCAGAAAGAATCTCAAACCTTCCCAAAATTGAACGGGACTATTTTGTTGCTAATGCTGGCTTACCAAAGTTTAACGAGCCCAAGGAACAACTCCCTTTTAATACAACCGATCTTCGGGATGTGTTTGCTGAAGTAATTTCAAGACCTAAATTTGAAGGAATCCACTTTGTTGAATTTGAGGAACTATCAACTCAAGAGAGGATTGAGTACATTCTTGATCTTTTAACCAAAAGAAATATCATTCAGTTTTTTAAGACCTTTAAAAAATCTGAGGGGAGACAAGGTGTTGTAGTTGCTTTATTGGCATCACTAGAGCTTGTCAAGGATGGCAATATAGAAATCATTCAGAATGAGGACTCAAATCAGTTGTATCTTAAATCAGTTAGTCAGGGAGTCCATTAATGGAATTAAATGCAAATCATGTTGAAGCTATCTTGTTTGGCGCAGCTCGACCAGTAAAACTATCAGAAATGAAATCTCTTTTATCAAATCAAGGCATCAAAGTTGAATTATCGGAAATTAAGGAAGTCCTTAATAACTTGGAATTAAGATATAAAGATACCTCACTTTCAATATTGGAAGTTGCCAGTGGATATCGTCTTCAAATTAAATCTGAATTTTCTGAATTAATTTATCCAATGTGGAGTGATACCCAAGCTAGAACATCTAAGGCTTTAATGGAAACTATTTCAATAATTGCCTACAAGCAACCAGTTACAAGAGGCGATATTGAGGATATTCGAGGCGTTAGTGTTAGCTCTCAAATTATAAGAACACTTCTTGATAAAAATTGGATCCAAGCTGCAGGCTATAGAGATGTTCCAGGAAGACCAACCCTTTACAAAACTACATCTAATTTTTTAGATGACTTACAGATTAAATCAATATCTGATCTTCCGCCATTACCCGAGATAGAAGATGCTTCCATTGACCTTGTTGATAATGATTTCAATCTTCAAACTGGATAATGCATTGAATGCAAAGACTACAAAAGTTTCTAGCAAGCGCTGGGTTTGGATCTAGGCGCAAATCCGAAGAAATCATAAAACAAGGAAGAGTCCGACTCAATGATGCTCAAGCAAAGCTAGGAGATAAAGTTGGTGAATTAGACAAAGTATATGTCGATGGAAATTTAATAGAATCTATTGCTCAACCCACTAGAATTATCATGCTTAATAAACAACGTGGTGTGATATGTTCTAAGAACCCACAAAAATTTGGCGCAACAATATTTGATAATTTACCTGATCCATCGACTAATTGGATTTCAATCGGCAGGCTTGATGTCAACACAACTGGCCTCTTATTAATAACAAATAATGGTGAGCTAGCACATAAACTCATGCATCCATCTTCGATAATTGATAGAGAATATCTTGTCAGAGCAAGAGGGAGCTTTAGTGAGAAAATCAAAGAATCCATGCTGAAAGGTATAAGTATTGATGATAAAAAATTACAGTTGACAGATATTGTACCGGGGGTGAAGCAATCATCTAATCAATGGTTTACTGTCTGTTTACAGTCAGGGAAAAATAGAGAAGTAAGAAATCTTTTTGACTATCATGGCTTACAGGTCAGCAGACTAAAGCGTGTTAGATTTGGTTCGATATTTTTAGATAAGGACTTAAAAGAAGGACAATTAAAAGAACTTACCTCAAATGAAGTCGATCAAATCATTGAAAATGAAATATAAGAAGATTCATTCGGATTTATTAAAAATTTCCAAAAAAAATAACCACTCTAGTTTTTTAAATTTTTTAAAAAGCAGCTCTCCAAAACAGCTCAAAGTATTTAATGGAGAATTGTCAGTCTATTTATCAAAGGCTATTGTAGGACAACAACTCTCTACAAAAGCTGCAAAAACTATATGGGAGCGAGCTGAGAAATTTATCATTGATCACCCTTTACAAAATAGGAACTTAGAGAATGATCTTAGGGATAGTGGACTCTCACAAAAAAAATGTGAATACGTAATAAATATTTTAATTTCGAATACATTACAAAAGAAGAAAAATTATTACAAAACCATTGGAGCAGAGGGATTCACTAATTTATTAATTTCTTACAAAGGGATAGGGCCTTGGACAGTTGATATGGCAAAAATGTTTTTCTTAGGTGATGATAATATATTGCCAAGAGGAGATTTAGGCATAAAAAGGGCATGCAATAATTTTTTTCCTTATGAGGACTTAGATAGTATTGAGGAGACTTACAAACCCTTTAATTCCTACCTGAGTTTGAACCTATGGGATAGTCTTGATTAATTCTGAATATCTAAAGTAATGTTCAGTTGCGGCGTCACTATCCTTTGAGAAAAACCAGTCATAACAAGGCATTAGATCATTGAGTGATTTAAGGTCATTTGGGTCTTCACTAGGGTATGCAGTTGACCTCATATCCGTTGGAGATGCACCTGGATCAAAATTAAATATCTTTAGATTATGAATATTTTCGAGTTCATCTCGAAATATTTCAGCCAATCCCTTCACAGCAAACTTGCTTACCGAATATGCTCCCCAAAAAGCCTTACCATAATCAGCCACACCAGAAGACGTAAAAATAATTCTTGCCTTTTGAGAGTTAGTTAAAATTGGTAGCATAGTCTTTGCTAGCATAAACTGCGAAGTGAGATTTACATTCATTACCTTGTTCCAAGTTTCTAAATCATAATCACTCAAGGCACTCATCTTGCCTAAAATTGCTGCATTTAGCACAAGGCCATGAAGTTCATTATAGTTTTCGTCAATATTTAATTTAATTTCATCGTAATGAGAAGCATCTAAGTTGTTTAAATCACAGCAAATAATAAGATGCTTACCTTTTGGGTTAATTGACATCAATCCATCATAGGTCTTGTTAAGACTCTCCTCATTGCTTGCTAGTAAAATTATGTTAGCTCCTTGAGAAGCAAAATGAGTTGCTAGCTTATTGCCTATCCCTCTAGTGGCACCAGTGATCAGAATATTTTTATTTTCAAGAGTGTCCATTGAGCGATTTAAAATTAGTTTTTGAAAACTCTAATAAATTTCTAACTTCAATATCATCATTCTCAAGGTCAGATGATTGCAATGCATACCCATAAGTGCATGCTGCAGTAAGAGTTCCTGCCGCTCTAGAAGCCATTAAATCCTTTTGGTGATCTCCAAAATAAATCACTTCCTTCGGATTAAGGTTAAGTTGATTGCATGCTAACAATATTCCCTCAGGACTAGGTTTAGCTTTTTTTAGATGATCTGGACAAACCAAGGTCATACAGGATGATAGATCAGGAGTTTCTTCAATAATTTTAGAGGCATATACATATGGTTTGTTAGTTACGATTCCCCATTTCAAATTATTGAGCTTAATTTTTTCTATCAATTCTGAAGCACCAGAAAATAAATTTGAAAACTTTCCAAGGTTATTTTTATAAGAATCAAGAAATTCTTTTTTTAATTTTTCAAATTCAGGATGATCTTCCTCAATTTTAAATCCAAGCTTGACTAACTTTGAGCTTCCATCAGAAACATAAGATCTTATTAAATCTGCATCTGTTGGAGGCTTTTGATATTTTTCTAAAAGAGAATTTAAGCAATAAACAAAGTCTGGAGCAGAATCAAGTAAGGTGCCATCCAAATCAAAGAGCAATCCTTTAATCAACTTTCACACCATGCATCATATAGTTAACACTCAAATCATTATTGAGTGTTGCACTATGAAAGAGGGGGTTATAAAAAAGACCCTTGCTTTCCATAAGCCTTACATTTGCTGAAGTCATATATGACTCTAGTTCATAAGGTTTTATAAATTTTGCATATTCATGAGTGCCTTTAGGCAACAATTGAAAGAGGTATTCAGCTCCAAAAATTGCTGTTACAAAAGATCGTGGGTTTTTATTGATAGTTGAAAGGAACAAGGATCCATCTTTTTTGAGCATAGAGGAGCATTCATTTATTAAAACTGATGGGTCAGGCACGTGCTCCAAAACCTCAAGACAGGTCACAATATCAAAGTAGTTTTTATGATTATTTGAAAAACTTTTCGCATCTGTGAGATGGTATGAAATATTTTTTTTGTGACTATTAGCATGGTGTTTTGCAACTTCAATATTTCTTTCTGTTACATCTATTGCTGAAACCTCAGCTCCTGCATCAAATAATGCTTCTGCAAGAAGACCACCTCCACACCCAACGTCCAAAACTTTTTTGCCCTGAAGATCAATTTTATTGGAGATATATTCTGCTCTGATTGGATTAATCACATGCAGGGGTTTGAAATCACCAGTGGGATCCCACCAATGTTCCGCAATTGCCGCAAATTTTTGAACTTCATTTTGGTCGATATTATCAGTCATAGTTTATTCATTATTAATGATCAGGATTGTAAGTATTTTTGTTATAAAAATGTAATTTCGTAAAAAGTTTTTATATGTAGTATTTAAGAATTATTGTTGTTTTATCAATAAATTTATATAAAATTCACCATCTATGACGCATATCCTTGTAAAACAAACATCCTAGTTTGACTATTTCTATAATTAATTTTGATTTTACTCTTTAGATTCTATTGGAGATAGTACTATAGCTTCGCAAAAGAAAAACTTTATGCCTATCAATGAAAAGATTAGGGCTGATGAAGTTATGCTTATTGACGACGGCGGTGAAAAGCTTGGGGTGGTTAAGATTGAAGAAGCGCTCGATAAAGCAAAAGCAAAAAACATTGATCTTGTTCAAGTTTCACCATTTGGTGCAAATCCAACCGTATGCAAATTATTAGATTACGGTAAATTCCAATTTGAAAAGAAAAAAAATCAGGGAGGAGCGAAAAAACAGAGGAAACAGTCATTAAAAGAGATTAAATTCAGGCCCTCTACAGATGTTGGTGATTACAACATTAAATTAAAAAAGATAAAAAACTTTATTATTGACGGAGATAAGACTAAAATTAGCGTCCGATTTAGGGGGCGTGAGATTTTAAACTCTAATTTAGGTCTTGAGCTTCTTAATCGAATTAAAGATGACTTAAGTGATGTTGCTCAAGTTGACCAAGAGCCTTCACTGGAAGGTAGGCAACTGTTGATGGTGCTATCTAAAGTCAAAAAGAAATAAAACTATTATGGGTTATAAGTTAAAAACACACTCTAGTGCTAAAAAGAGATTTAAAAAGACAGGTTCTGGCTTAAAGCGAAGAAGTGCCAACAGATCTCATATCTTGACTAAGCAAACCACTAAGAGAAAAAGACACAATAGAGGGCTTATTAAGATGCAAGATGAAACTAAAAAGATTGCATCTAAGCTTTTAGTCAATTAAGAGGTAATCATGCCAAGAACAACTAAAGCTGTAACAGCAAAAGCAAGACATAAAAAAGTTCTTTCCTCCACAAAAGGCCACTATGGAGCAAGAAGTAGGTTATATAAAACTGCAAAACAGTCAAATATTAAATCACTTCAATACGCTTTTAGGGATAGAAAAAACAAGAAGAGAACCTTTAGGTCTTTATGGATTGCTAGAATATCAGCTGCACTAAATGATCATGAGATCACATACAGTAGGTTTATAAACAACCTTTCTAAGTCTGATATAAAGCTTGATAGAAAAATTCTATCTGGAATCGCTTATTCTGACCCAATAACATTTTCAAAGATTGTAGATAAAGTAAGGCTATAATGCTCTCATGCAAATCCCAAAGGATTTAATTGAAGAGGCCTTACGAAGTTTATCTTCCGTTGCTAACGAATCAGATTTTTTTAAAGTCAGATCCCAATTCTTGGGTAAAAAATCTTTCATTCAACTGAGTTTCAAAGAGTTAAAAAATCTAGATCCTGAAAAAAAAGTCCTTGCAGCAAAAGAACTTAATCTATTAAGAAATCAATTAAATAATATTTTTAGGGACTTCCAAGAGAATATTAATTTTAATAGCGCAGTTGATATCATTGATACCTCGTTGCCAGTTCAAGATTCGGTATCCGGAGCTCACCCAATTTCTGAATGTACTAATAAAATATTAAGGTATTTTGAAAATCTTAATTTCAAAACTTTCTATGGCAATGAAATAGAAACAGATTTTTATAATTTTGAAGCTTTAAATTTTCCAAAAAACCATCCTGCAAGACAAATGCATGATACTTTTTATGTCGATACACAATCAAAAGATGGTTACTTATTAAGGACTCATACCTCTAATACTCAAATTCACTCAATGTTAGAGCATGCAGCTCCGATTTATATGCTTTCTCCTGGAAGAGTGTATAGATGCGATTCTGACATAACTCATCTTCCAATGTTCACGCAGGTGGAAGGTTTGGCTGTTGATGTGAATATCAGCTTTGCTGACTTGAAAGGAATTTTGATCGACTTTCTTGAATTCTTTTTTAACAAAAAAATGGATGTCCGTTTTAGGCCATCTTATTTCCCATTTACAGAACCTTCGGCGGAGGTGGATATTAAGTTTGATTCAGATTGGCTAGAGGTTTTGGGTTGTGGAATGGTCCATCCAAATGTTCTTAAAAACTGTAATATCGATCATTATAAATTCCAAGGTTATGCTTTTGGAATGGGTGTTGAAAGGCTTGCGATGCTTTATTACGGCGTCAAGGATATTCGAGACTTCTACTCATCTAATTTAGAATTTTTAGAGCAAATTTAAGATGAGAATCGAATATTCATATTTAAAGAAATTTTTAGTTTCTAGCGAAAGTCAAAACAAACTTTCTGCGATTTTTACTGATCTTGGATTTGAATGTGAGGTTGATGGTAATTGCATAGACTTTGATTTAACTCCAAATAGGGGCGATGCTTTTTCCTTAAAGGGGCTGGCAAGAGATTATTGGGCATTCAAAAACCAAGATCTCTACAAAAAATCTTTTTCTTCAAAAAATAATCTTACTTTCAAGAGAGACTCAAAAGTAATTAAGGAGATAGAAACATCTGCATGTAAAAATTATCACCTACTTTTGTTGGATGATGTTGTTCTAAAAAAATCTCTTTCAAAAAATATTAAATCATTACTTGAAAGTGCTGGCATTCCGCTTATCCATCCTTTAGTTGACTTAGGCAATTTTGTTATGCTTGAGCAGGGAACACCTCTTCATGTGTTTGATAGGGAAACTCTAAGCTTGCCTATCTCAGTTGGTTTTTCTGTTAATAAAGAATCTCTCGAAGTATTAGGTAATGAAGTTAAAGAGATCACTAAAGATACACTGACAATTCGTGATCAGTCTGGAGCAATTGCAATAGCTGGAATTATCGGAGGTGCTGATACCGCTGTTTCTAATTCTACAAAATCAATTGCAATTGAAGCTGCGTTCTTCTCACCTGAGAGCTTAATGAATAAGGCAAGACAATATGGTTTGAGTACTGATGCATCAACAAGATTTGAAAGAGGGGTTGATCCGTCAATTCAAGCATTTGCACTTGAGAGGTACTTAGATTTACTTGAAGAAATAGCTTCATTCAAATTAATAGGCTGCAATAAGTTAGAAAAGAAAACAAACTTTTCTAAAAAAATTACCCTTGATTATCAAGATTTTGAATCTTTTGTGGGCGTGAAGATATCTAAAAAATTCATTACAAGAACACTTAGATTGCTTGGTTTTATAGAAATCGATTCCTTTAAAACAGGATTAACTATCTCTACTCCGAGTCATAGATTTGACATGAGCCTTGCTGAGGATCTTTATGAGGAAATACTGAGACATTATGGCTATGACAATCTTCCAGTAAATAAACCTAAGGCTTCAACATATGCGAATATTATTAGCGATGATATAAAGAAAATCTTGAGATTATTTTTCATAAATCGATGCTATCAAGAGGTCATGCATATACCTTTCACAGCTTCAAATCTGGATCTCAGCGAAAACAAATCAGTTAAAGTCGCAAATCCATTAAATAGTGAAGAGTCTTTATTGAGAAGCAACCTCTTACAGTCATTGATTGGCGCTGTTGAAGACAATCTAAAAAGGGGGTTTAAAACTATAAATCTCTTTGAGATAGGAAGATCCTATAAAAAAAATGAGAGATCTTTTTCTGAAGAAGAAATTGTCAGTGGAGTAATCTGCAGGTCAGCTAAGGCTAAATTCTGGGATCAAAATTCTTTGGCATACAATTTTTTTACTTTAAAAAAAGAGATTCAAGATTTGCTAAAAACATTTGGCATCAAAAATTATAAATTCATTTTAAATACCGATAATACATTTTTTAATGAAAACTCATTGATGATTAAAAACAATCATTCAAAAGAAATTATTGGCAGTTTTGGTGAAATCAATAATAAGTTCTCATCCGAACAGTTGTACGGATTTAGTTTATTGGTTGATAAACTTCTTAGAACTAATCAAAGAAATAAGTTAAATCCTGTTTCTAAATTTCCATTCTCTGAGAGAGATTTAAATATTGTGCTTGATAAGAAAATTGATTTTTCAGCTATTGAGAGCTTAATTTCAAATCTTAAGATTAGCCACTTAAGAAGGTTCGAATTAATTGATATATTCTCCGGAAAAGATCTTCAGGAAGGTCAAAAAAGTTTAACCATTAGGTTTAGTTTCCAAAGCCTAAGTCGGTCATTAAAAGACAAAGAAGTAAATCATTCAATGGATAAAATCTTGCGAAACTTAACCAGCAAACTATCTGCTAAACTTAGGAAGTGACTTTAACCAAAAAAGAACTTGCTCAAAATCTCAGTGATCAAACTGAATTATCTTTGGCTGATGCAAAAAAATTTGTTGATTTATTTTTTGATACCGTCAAGGAACAACTAAACTCTGGAAAGACCGTAAAACTCTCTGGCTTTGGGACATTTGATATTGTTCAAACAAAAGAGAGAATTGGAAGAAATCCAAAAACAATGGAAGAGTTCCCAATTCCATCAAAGAGAAAAGTTAAATTCACTGTATCCCCAAAAGTTAAAAAATCTATTAACTAGATTAGAGATTTAGAGAAACCCCTCCATCAACTGTAATAAGTTGCCCTGTGACTAACGAGCTCCCACTAGCAAGATAATAAATTATTTCACCAATAGATTCAGGCGTACAGGTCTTTCTTAATGGTGCCGTTGCTTCTATGTGTTTTTTAGTACCTTCGTAGACTTCTTCACCCATACCTTTTTTGAGCCATTCACCCTCAATGAATCCCGGACAGATAGCATTTACTCTAATGGGCCCAAGATTTCTAGCCATTGATAATGTCATGGTATTTAAGGCTCCTTTAGAAGAGGCATATGCTATAGAACTACCAATGCCTTTGATACCGGCAATAGAGGAGATATTAACAATACTTGGATTTGAAGATTCAATGAGATGTCGTTTGCATGATTTAACCATTTGAAATGGGCCAATCAGATTTACCGAGTAGATTTTAATAAAATCTTCTGAGGATAAAGATGAAAGATCAGAATGGTCCCAAACAAATTTTGTTGTACCTGCGTTGTTTATAAGAGAATCTAAGCCTCCCCAAAGTGATACGCATCTTTCAATGGTTGCATCACAATCTTTTTGATTTGAAACATCCGCTTGAATTGCAACTATTTCACCAGAGAGCTCATCTGACTGATTAGCAATATTCTCCGCTTCATCAATAGAGCTTGAGCATGTAATTAAAACATTCCATCCATGAGATGCTAATTTTTTTGCTGCTGATGCTCCCACGCCTCTACTTCCTCCAGTGATAATTGCTGTATATTTTTTATCTTTTAACATAACAAAGTTAGTTTAATTCATCGTTAAAAATTAAGAAAAAATAAATTTTTTTGTAGTGATACTACATGTATCTTACATATAAATTATTGTTTTTAAGCTAATTTGTGTAAAGATTGACATATGTAGTCAAATAAATTCGAATGTACTACATATTAATTAAACATTTAACATGATTATTGGTGCATTAAAAACTACTAGCCCAACTGACAAAAGATCAGTTCTTCATCCAGAGACAATCTCTAGGTTAGTTAATTTAGAAGGTGTGAAAGTTATATTTGAATCTAGTATTGGTCAAGGCATAAATGTATCTGACAGTGAATTTGAAAAAAATAATTTAACTGCAGTATCTCGTCATAACTGTTTAAGTGAAGCAGATATTTTAATTGTTCCATCGGCTCTATCGAGTGAGGAAGTTCAAGCGCTAAAAAAGAATTCAATTGTCTTAGGCATGATTGATCCTTTTGGAAATAAAGAACATCTGAAAATGCTTGAAACTTCTGGACAAACAGTTGTAAGCATGGAATTTATTCCTCGAATAACCAGAGCACAAAAAATGGATGTTTTGAGCTCTCAAGCCAATCTTGCAGGTTATTCTGCAGTCATAGAAGCTTCAAGTTTACTATCTTCAGCTCTACCAATGATGATGACAGCTGCTGGAACTTTAAAACCTGCAAAAGTTTTTGTAATAGGAGTTGGTGTGGCAGGTCTTCAAGCTATTGCTACCGCAAAGAGACTAGGCGCTAGAGTAGAGGCTTTTGATACTCGTGATGTGGTTGAGGAGCAAGTGAAGTCATTAGGTGCTAAATTTGTAAAAATTGATCTAGGTGAGACAGGTGAAACTGATCAAGGCTACGCCAAGGAATTAACCGAAGAGCAGATAGTTAAGCAAAAAGAACTCCAATCCAAAGTATGCGAAAGGTCAGATATTGTAATCACTACTGCTCAGCTTTTTGGAAGACCTGCTCCCAAATTAATTGATCAATCTATGATCAGTAAAATGAAACCAGGAAGTGTAATACTAGATATGGCAGTTGAAAGCGGGGGGAATGTAGAAGGATCCATAGTAGATCAAGTTGTTGAAAATAATGGCGTAAAAATTGTAGGTATATCCAACTTAGCTTCTAGGGTTGCCGGCCATGCTTCAGTAGCATTATCAAATAATATTATTAACTGGATTGCAGAGTTTTTTGATAAAGAATCTGCCTCGATAAGTCTTGATTTTGAAGATGAGATAATTAAAAGCAGTGTTCTAGTTCACCAAGGTAAAATTATGGACGAGAGGTTTAAATAATGGAAGTATATATTTTGCTTGGATTTGTTCTACTATTATCAATTTTTCTTGGTCTAGAGCTTATCTCCAAGGTCCCAAGCACTCTCCATACACCTCTTATGTCAGGTGCAAATGCTATTTCAGGTATAGCACTGGTGGGAGCTTTAATGCTAAGTGCTGAAGGTCAAATACAAAATGTTTTAGCATTCTTTGCAATATTATTTGCATCCATAAATGTTTTTGGCGGCTATTTAGTAACTAATAGAATGCTAAGCATGTTTAAAAAGAAATCTTAATGAACACCTTGATAGACATTACCATTTTTCAAAACCTTGTTTATATAGTTTCTTCTGTTCTATTTATTTTAGGTATTAAGATGCTTGGTAAAGAGTCGACTGCAGTTCGAGGCAATATACTTTCTTCAGTTGCAATGTTGTCAGCAGTCTCTGTAACACTTATAGACGTAGACATAGGTATTACTATTATTATTTCAGCAATAATCTTGGGTGCCCTAATAGGCTCTGTGATTGCATTGAAAGTGAAGATGACTGCAATCCCAGAAATGGTAGCTTTATTTAACGGGTTTGGGGGAATGGCCTCCTTTTTAATAGCCTGGTCACAATTTACTGACATGCAACCAGCTTTATTACAGAATCTTCTAATTATGATAACCATTTACATTGGGGGGATAACCTTCTCTGGATCAATTGTGGCTTATGGAAAATTATCAGAAAAAATCAACCTCGAGAAAGGATCTTTAGTAACAAATATTTTAGTAACATTTTTTTATCTTAGTATACCTGCCTTACTAATTATGATGTTTGCTCCAGCTTTGAGCATAGATTCAAATTTTATTTTCTTTGGATTTTTAGTATTAACAGTATTGGCAGGACTTGGTTTCGTCATGCCCATTGGTGGTGGTGACATGCCAGTAGTAATCTCCTTACTGAATTCCCTTTCTGGTATTGCTGCTGCATTTGCAGGTTTGCTATTGCTAAATAATGTGTTGATAGTGGCAGGCTCCTTAGTTGGCGCCAGTGGTTTGATTTTGACCATTATCATGGCCAAGGCGATGAATAGAACAATTGGAAATATTTTATTTGTTGGCTATGCATCTGCTTCCTCATCTAAATCAGAGGGCGAGCAGGGAGAAGTTAAACCTATAACGGCAGAAGATGCTTATCTAATATTAGAAAATGCTTCTTCGGTATTAGTGGTTCCAGGATATGGAATGGCGGTTGCTCAAGCGCAACACGTTGTTAGAGAGTTAGGAGAGCTACTGGAAGAAAATGGTGCTGAAGTTAAATACGGAATTCATCCTGTTGCTGGAAGGATGCCAGGTCACATGAATGTTCTCCTTGCGGAGGCAAATGTTTCTTATGATCTGCTTGTAGAGCCAGATGATGTGAATCCAACTATGGATACTTTTGATGTTGCAGTGGTCATTGGTGCCAATGACGTTGTTAATCCATCAGCCACTGAAGAGCCTGGAAGCCCTATTTACGGAATGCCAATTATTGAAGTACATAATGCTAAGACTGTTTTTGTGCTTAAAAGATCAATGTCATCTGGCTTTGCTGGAGTCCAAAATCCACTGTTTTTTAAAGAA